>ERZ773065.1321-NODE-1321-length-12658-cov-3.795446_pt1 | contig 12658 bp, 7 predicted proteins | sample MGYA00580623_ERZ773065 | MGnify/ENA primary metagenome ERZ773065 (study PRJEB29015, sample SAMEA2738017) | human oral metagenome | biome: human oral; feature: human-associated habitat; material: dental | place: China | collected 2047 ...
CGGCCAGTGGGTCTCCATCGTCGGCCCCTCGGGCAGCGGAAAGACAACCCTCATGAACATCGTCGGCGCCATGGACACGGCGACGACGGGCACCGTCACCCTCGACGGACACGACATCTCCGACCTGACGGCCGACGAACTCACCGAGGTCCGCTGCCGGACCATCGGGCTGGTGTTCCAACAGTTCCACCTCATCGGCCACCTCACCGCCCTCGAGAACGTCATGGTTGCCCAGTACTACCACTCGATGCCGGACGAGAAGGAAGCCATGGAGGCCCTGGACCGCGTCGGCCTCGCCGACCGCGCCACCCACCTTCCCCGCCAGCTCTCCGGCGGCGAGCAGCAGCGCGTGTGCGTCGCCCGCGCGCTCATCAACTACCCCAAGCTCGTCCTCGCCGACGAGCCCACCGGCAACCTCGACGAAACCAACGAGGAGATCGTCCTGGACCTGTTCAACCAGCTCCACCGCGACGGCACGACGCTCATGGTCGTCACGCACGACGCGCTCGTCGCAGAGCAGGGGCAGCGCGAGATCCGTCTCGACCACGGTAAGGTCGTGAAAGAGACGTGGCACGACCACGACTCGCGCACCTCAGGCCTCGCGGTCCCGGCGGACGCGCAGGCCTCCCGCAGCGGAAAGGACAAGGTACGATGAACCGTCGATCGACGCCCCCCAGCCCCTCCGGCTCCCCCCGGTGGGGGAGCGTGGCCACCTACGCGGCCCTTGGCGCCCTCGGCGCCACGATCCTGGCCGCCTGTCAGCCCTCGACGGGCCTGGACATGAGCAAGCCACTGAGTGATGGGACCTGGACCGCGCAGTCCAACGCCGACGACCAGGGCTCCGTCGGCACGATCACCATCACCGTCGAAGGTGGGCGGATCACCGCGACCTCGTACGAGACGACGCTCGCGGACGGCACGGACAAGGGAAGCGACTACGGGAAGAGTTCGGCCGGAGAGGTCTTCAACGAGGACTACTACAAGAAGGCCCAGGCCGCCGTCGCCTCCTACCAGGAGTACTCCGAGAACCTCACGAAGGTCGGCGACCCCGCCAAGGTTGATGTCATCACGGGCGCGACCGTCGCCCACCAGCAGTTCGTGCAGGCGGCGATCCGAGCGATCGCGGCCGCCCAGGGCGTATCCCCCGACGGAGCGGACGACATCGAGATCCCCGGCCTGAACGACGCCACCAAGGAGGGGGCCGACGACCTCGGGGGCAGCGACGGCTGAAAGCCCGCCCACGTGGCGTTCCTCCTTCCCCGCGATGGGTACCCGCGTCGACCTGATCGGCTGGGGCGGGGACGGCATGGGAATCGTCAACGCCCTCGTCGGCCTCGTCGCCAGGCACGAGGACCTGTGGAGCGCCTATCGCGCCACGTCCGAGGTATCGAGGATCAACTCCTCCCATCTCCCATCGGTGGTCGGCGCCCCATCAGTGGTCGGCGCCCCGGACCCGGGCGGCGTCCTCGTCAGCGAGGAGACCGACCGCCTCCTGAGGGAGGCGCTGGTGCTGGCGAGCGCCACCGGAGCATCCTTCAACCCCCTGATAGGGCCCCTCGTCGCCGCATGGGACGTCCCGGCCATGCGGGCGGCATACGTCGCGGGCGCTCCGCTTCCCCCCGCCCCGGCCCCGGGCCTCGTCGAGGCGGCGCTGGAAGCCTCCTCGCCCGAGCTTCTGACCCGTGTTGGCGAGCGCCGCTGGCTGCTGCGAGACCCCGGAGCCTTCGAATGCGCGGCTCTTTCCGCGCGCCCGCTTCAGGCGCCCCGCGAGGGCACGCGACCCTCGCCGCGCCTTGATCTCGGAGGAATCGCCAAGGGATACACGGCTGACGCGTGCCGCGACCTCGCCGCGGAGCTGGGCGCTTCGGGCGTCCTCGTTTCCGTCGGCACCTCCTCGATCGCGGCGCACGGGACGCGCGCTGACTCCTCGCCCTGGCGCGTGGGCATGAGGGACCCCAACGACGGGGAAACGAGCGTGAACGGAGTCATCGAACTGCCCGCGGATGGGATGGCATCCCTGTCCACGTCCGGGGATAACCTGGGGCCGCTCGGCGCGAGGCGCGCGCCGATGCCGCCCGGAGCCCCCAGCCGGGCGCGCGACCACCACATCATTGATCCTCGCACGGGCGAACCCGCACGCTCCGGGGTCCGCCAGGTCAGCGTCGTGGCATCCTGCGGCGTGCTTGCTGAGGCTCTATCCACGGCCCTGCTCGTGGATCCGTCCCTCGATGTTGGCGACGTCGTAGCCCGCTGGTCGTGTGCGAGTGGCCTGCCCGCGTCTGCCCGGGTCGTGGGGCTGGAGCGCGCCGCGCAGTGATGAGCATCGGCGCTCAGGCGCTTCGGGTGCACGGGAAGGCGGCGGCGGGGCCTCGCGGTTCGGTCGAACGGGCGCCTCCGCCATTACACCGTTACCCGGATGGTGGTGGGGTCTCGTAGCCCGGTTGAAGGGATTGGCGACTGGCCTCGCGGGCGCTCGGAAGGTGGCGGCGGGGCCTCGCGGTTTGGTGGAAGGGGCTCAGGGCGGATCTGTCTCGGGCGCCTGCCGACGCCTGCGCGCGAGCACTCTCGAGGACGCTCGCGCACAGCGCCTCCGCTGCCTGTCCGTGCCTGCGTGCAGGCACAGCACCTGATCGGGAGCAGCGCACCTGATCGGGAGCAGCGCACCTGAACAGAAAGGGTGTACTGCATACCGATCGGGTGTAGTGCTGCGTGTGTGGCGCGATGCGATGCTGTTTCGGCGGGGAGCGATCCCTCTCGCACGTGCTGCTACCGCGTGTGTGGCGCGACGCGGCGCTGTATCGGCGGGAAGCGTCTCTGCCGCGGGAGCGACACCGTCGCTGCCCTGAGGTCTATCCGCAGCCCCACGCGTGCCTCGTGATGCGTCCACAGGGCTTGCTTGTCTGGATGTGCTGGTCCCCCTGCGATGGGATCATGCGGACATGAGTAGCCACAAGCTGACGGTTGTTCGTTCCTCGTCGATCCATCGAATGACCCGTGAGGACCAAGAATCAGGTGCGTGCATGCATGTGATGCGAGGGCACTACGTCCGAGTGGAAGATCCGCGTCTGCTCGAGACTCCGTGGAGCACATGGAACGCTGTGGCGCGAGCGAGACTGCTTGCGCTACAGGCTTCCGGGAAGGGGGACAGGGTCTTTGTCGGCGCGAGTTCGATTGTCGCCCGAGGAATTCCGCTGTGGGAGGCGAATCCGGATGTGTTTGTGTGGGCGAGTACCCGACGTGGATCCAAGTCACTACGCGCGGTTCGAGCTGCCGGCACTCTCGTGCCAGCGGTATCAGTGCGGTGGTCTGTTGCCCCGCCTCATGCCACTGAGCTGCAGACGGTTGGAGGAGTTCGCGTCGAAGGCATCGTTGACGCTGCGGTTCGAATGGCGTGCCGGTCCGAGTATCTCAGCGCGTTTGTCGCGATCTGTATGGTGCTGAACAGGCGGTCGCGCTTCTCCGCCTTCTCCCAGGCAGAGTCTCGTGAACGAGCGAATGACGTGAGGGAGGCAATGCTCGGCAGGCTCGCGGCCTGGCGCCAGCGAGAAGACAACGTGCCGTTTCAGCGAGCGGAAACCATCATGTGTGCGGCGGATCCGGGATGCGACAACCCGGCTGAGGCCGCACTGCTGTGGGTCATCAAGTCGGTGAGTGCGTTCGACGTCGTCACCCAGCATGAGATCGTCATCAACGGACGTCGCTATTTCGCGGACATAGCGATTCCCGAACTTATGATCATCTTTGAGTTCGATGGGATCGGAAAGCTCGGCACGAACGAAGCCGACTTTGCCCGAGCGAAGAGAGAGTGGATTGCGCGGGACAATGATCTGCGTGCCGCGGGGTGGAAGACCTATCGCGTGTCGTGGCCGGACTACGAGGACTTGGTGCGGCTGAGGGCTTGGGTGATTGAGATAGTGGGGTTGCGGCAATCCTCGATACCCGCGTCGGCCCAGGGATTGTGGGTCAAGCCAACCAAGGCGTGTGACGGGCCCGATCGCCGCTTCCACGTGACGTGGTCTCAGCGGGATGCACGGGGGTAGTACACCTGATGGGGAGCGGTGAACCCGACAGGGGACAGCGCGCCCGATGGGAAGCAGAGCACCCGGACAGAAGTGCACCCGATGGGGGGGCAGTGCGCCGACGAGGGGCAGAGTGCCCGATGGGGGGCAGAGTGCCCGATGGGAAGCAGTACACCTGGACAGAACTGCACCCGATGGGAAGCAGAGTGCGACAAGGGGCTGCGCGCCCGGACAGAAGTGCACCCGATGGGGAGTAGAGCACCCGATGGGGAGCAGTACACCTGGACAGAACGGGTGCAATGCACACCGATCGGGTGTCGTGCCCTCGCCAACAAGCACAAACGAGGCGCACTGCCGCTTGCCGGGACACGAGGCGCCGTTGCGGCTGGTTGGACAGTCTGCGGTGCGTGTTGGGGGCGACGCAGAGCGTGGGGCATCGACGTGGATCTTGGCGCAGCTTGTGCGTCAGTAGGAGGCCACGCCCGTGTCGCTGCCGGGATGGGTGCAGGGAGACTCGGGCGCCTGGGGAGCCTGGACGGTGGCCTCTCCGCCGTTGATGGTGACGTCGCCGTTGATGACGATGCTCGGTTCCGGCGGGAAGAGGCGGGCCATCGTCGACTGGCGCTTCAGCCAGGCAACGACCGCCAGGACGATGCCGATGACGACGTAGATGACGTGCTGGACCGTGGGGTTGTCGGCCAGGCGCGGGGCGATCTCGTCGGCGATCTTGAGGACGAGGCCCAGCATGATGAACAGGCTGGAGGCGACGACAAAGGGGAAGCTGACAATCTTGTAGGTGTGGGCCGACCTCAGGTAAAGCCACTTATTGAGGGCGTGGTATCCGAAGCCGACGGCCATCATCGCCAGGGTCGCCCAGACGTAGTGGGCCTGCCTGGTCGAGGTGAGCCACCCCATGTGATCGACGGTGAAGGCGCCGACCGCGCCGATGATGAGGAGGTAGTCCGGGGAGAAAAGCAGCCACAGGACGAGCTTCTTGTAGTACCAGATAGCGAAGAAGAACAACAACCACAGCATCACGGCGACGAAGAAATACATGGTTTCATTGTACCTGACCGATTGGTATGTGTGCCGCGTTTCTCAGCATGTCACCGCCCGGGATGCGGCCGTGTTCGGCCGGTGCGCTGCGCCGCGTTCGATCTGACAGCGTGCTCCGGCTAGCGCTCAGCCAGCAGCACACCACCAGACCTGACACCATACTCAGGCTAGCGCTCCGCCGACAGCGCACCAGACCTGACACCGTGCTTCGCCAATAGCGTCGCCAGGTGGACGCCCGCGCGTCCGGCCAGCTGCGAGGCCTGAGTGCGGCATGAGAAGCCGTCGGCCAGATACACGGCCTCCGGATGCGCTGACAACGTGGGGAGCAGCGAATGCGAGGCGACGGCGAGCGAGAGGTCGTAGTGCCCCGCCTCCATGCCAAAATTGCCCGCCAGGCCGCAGCATCCCTCCAGGCGCAACACGCGCGCTCCCAGGGATTCCAGGAGCGCCTGGTCGGTGTCCCACCCCATGACGGAATAGTGGTGGCAGTGCGGCTGAGCAACGATCGTGACGCCGCTCAGGTCGGGCAGGCGGCGCGCAGAGTCGGGCACGGCGGACAGCGCCTCGGCAAGCGTGTGCGTCGCGCGCGAGACGAGGGTGCTGCGGGGGTCCTCGGGCAACAGGTCACGCAGGTCGTCGCGCAGCACGGCCGTGCACGAGGGCTCCACACCGATGATCGGAATCCCGGCGGCGGCGAAGGGGGCGAGCGTGGAGAGCAACTCCGTCAGGTGCTTCTTCGCCCCCGACAGCTGTCCGGTCGTAATCCACGTGAGTCCGCAGCACGCGTCGGGCGCGACGATGGGGGCGAAGCCGTTTGCGTCGAGCACGTCCACGACAGCGCGCGCACCCGCGTCGTCGAGGGTCTGGCTGAAGGAGTCCGCCCACACGAGCGCGTACGGCCGCCCGCCGGGATCGTGCGGGCCGCTCAGGATCGGGGAATCCGACAGCGACGAGGCAGTGGTCGCCTCGCGCTCGCGGGCTGAGTCAGACGAGGCCGGGGTGCCGCCGCGCTCGCGGGCTGAGGCACCGGGGTCGGAATGGGAAGGCGCAGATGTGGCGAGCAGTGACCGATGCCGAGCCCACGCGGTGAAAGTGCCGGACTGGAGCTTGGGCATGCCACGGCGAGGGTCGAGGCCAATGACGCGGAACGCGAGGCGCCGCAGCAGCGGGACGGACAGGACGGCGTTGCCGAGGGCCGCCAGCCCCGGAACCCGTGCGGTCACGCGGGTCAGGCGCGGGAGCCAGCCGAGCGTGTAGTGGCTGAGGGGCCGCACTCGTCCCCTGTACGTGCGATACAGGACCTCGGAGCGGTAGCGAGCCATGTCAACCCCCGCCGGGCAGTCGGCCGAGCAGGCCTTGCACGCGAGGCACAGGTCGAGGGCCTCGAGGACCTCGGGGGAGTCGATGGCGCGCACGAGGCGCGAGTTGGCGGCCTCCTGAAGGATTCGCGCCCTCCCGCGGGTCACGTCCTTCTCCTCCCGGGTCGCCAGGTAGGAGGGGCACATGAAGGTTCCCGATACTCCCGCGCGGCACTTGCCGACTCCGGTGCAGCGGTGGACGGCGGACGTGAAGTCGCCCCCGTCGCTCGCGAAGGCGAAGCCTCCATCGGCGAGCATGGGGTGTGCCGCGACGCGGCGCAGGTTGGCGTCGAGGGGATCGACGCCGGGCTGGCACTCGAGGGGGTGGTCGGAAGCGTCCCGGGGTGACCGCGAGGAAGCGGACGTGGCGGCCGCCCGTCGTGCTAAGGCGCGGGAGGCGGCGCTCGCGGAGTCCATCGGGGAGGCCAGCACCCCGGGATTGAGGATGTTGTCGGGATCGAAGACGTGCTTGACGCGGGCGAAAAGGTCAAGCATGTCGGGGGAGTACATGAAACGCAGGAGCTCCCCGCGTGCGCGCCCATCGCCGTGCTCGCCGGAGACCGAGCCGCCGTGGGAGGCGCAGATGCAGGCGGCTGACTGGAGGAACGCCCGCGAGTGCGCCACGCCGGCCGGGGTGTCGAGGGGCATGGCGAGGCGGACGTGGACGCAGCCGTCGCCGAAGTGGCCGTAGAGGAGGCCGTCAATGTCGAACTCCTCCATGAGGGCCGTGAAGTCCCGAAGGTAGGCGCCGAGGTTGCGGGGCGGAACGGCGGCGTCTTCGAAGCCCGGCCACGCCTGCCGGTCGGTGCCCGTCTCGTCCGGCGGGGTGCGCCCTCCCAGGCCCGCCCCGTCGGCGCGGATTCTCCACAGCGCCGAGGCCTGAGCCCCGGGTGGGTAGACGACCGTGTCGATGGCGGCCGAGTCGGCGCACAGGGCGCGTGCGCGGGTGAGTGAGGTCTCCATGTCTTCGCCCGCGGCTCCGACCTCCACGAGCAGCCAGCCATCGCCGTCGGGCAGGGCGGGGACGGCGCCTGGCCCCCTGTGCGCGCGCACGACGTCGACGAGGCGCCGGTCCATCCCCTCGACGGCGAGGGGTGAGTGGGCCAGGAGCGAGGGAACGTCGTCTGCGGCGTCGATCATGGATCGGTAGCCGAGGGCGGCGAGCACGGGCGCGTCGGGCAGGGGCACGAGCCGCACCGTGATGGACAGGATGAGGACGAGGGTGCCCTCGCTTCCGGCGAGCATGGCGGCCAGGTTGCGTCCCCCCTCGGGGGTGAGGTGCTCGAGGGAATAGCCGGACACCTGGCGCTTGAAGCGGCCCAGCTGGGTGCGAATGGGAGCGAGGTGAGAGTCGATGAGGGGGGCCAGGTCGGGCACGCAGCTCAGGCCCGCGTCATGCGAGGTCGTGGCGGTGAAACGCCTCCCGCGCCCGTCGACGCACTCCAGGGAGACGATGTTGTCGGAGGTGCGTCCCCAGGCCGTGGCGTGGGGGCCGCAGGCGTTGTTGGCGACCATCCCGCCGATCGTGGCCCGGTTCTGCGAGGAGGGGTCGGGTCCGAAGCGCAGGCCGTGGGCGGCGGCGGCTGCCTGGAGGGTTGAGCCAACGCACCCCGGTTCGACGGTGGCGGTGCGTGCGTCGGGATCGATGTGTAGGACGCGATTCATGTGGCGCGAGAAGTCGAGGACCAGGCCCGGGCCGATCGCATTCGACGCGCACGAGGTGCCGCCCCCGCGCGCGGTCAGGGGCACCCCGTGTGCGCGGGCGAGGTCGAAGGCCGCGAGGGCCTGTTCTTGCGTGCGAGGGAAGGTGACGGCGAGCGGCGGGATGCGCGTCAGGCCGGCGTCGGAGGAGTAGCGCGCGCGTGTCCCCACCCCGTCGTCGACGTCGATGAGTGCGCGCAGTTCCTCCAGGAAGCTATCGCTCATGGACCCAGTGTGTCACGGGCTCGGGGGCCTGGCCGAGGCTATCCGCTGTGCGGATGGCTGATCGGTGCGCGCGTGAGGAGCGAGGGGGATGGCGCCGACAGAGGGCGGGCCGCGCGGCTCTAGGCGGGTTCGGGGTCGTCGCCGTAAAGCTTCGGGAAAGGTGTCACGGGAACGGGCATGGGCTCGATCGGGGGTAGATGAGGCCTGACCGTCTGTGAAGTATCCGGGTAGAGGCGCGGGCGTGAGCCGACGTGAAGGCAGTAGGGAGAGAGTTCGCGGCAGGTCTCCTCCGATGCCGGAACTCGTGATTCTGGCGCCGAATACTCAACGATGCGCAGGCTTTCTCTGCCCATTTCTCCGCCCTGTCTGTTGCTCGCTTCGTGATGCGCAGTAGTTTAACCGGATGGAAGAGATTGTGCCATTCGTCGTCCGCGCTACCCTCAGTATCCTACACAACGATACGGCTCAGGCGAGGCGAAGCGCAAATAGTTGTTCGGAATGTGTCAGCGTTGGCGCTAGTATCCGATGAGCGCCTGCTTCCACCATTGCGACTCGTCGTCGGTCGGCGGCTGGGGGTTGCTGCGCGCCTTCTTGAGGGCCTCCCACTCCTCGTCGGTTGTCGGCTTGGCGCCGGCGATGATGTTGGCGAAGTCCTGCGAGGTGCGCGTGCCCTCTTCGAAGTGCGCCATGTGGTTGTCGAAGCCGTGAATCGCGCGTTCGACGACCCCCGAAGCTCCTGCGATACTCGGGGGAGTCGGCGTCCAGTAGTTCGCGGCATCGGTCGCGTCTGCGCTCAGGTGAGTGATGCCCTCGAGCTTGCGGGGGTTCGTCCCGTACGAGGCGTCGGGACCCAGGCCTTGGACGGCGTCGCCATCGGGGATCGATGACTCGTAGACGTGGCCCTCGGGCAGTCCGTAGGCGTCAATGTTGCGCACGCCTGATCCGGGAGAGTTGAACATGACGACGTTGTCGACGGTCCCCGGAGCCATCATGGGGAGCGCCTTGCCGGAGGAGACGATCGCGCTCGTGCGCTCGTACTTTTTGTCGTAGTTGAAGTCGAGCGGGTAGGTCTCGGCTCGGCCCGCCTTTCGCCGTTCGGAGTTGTTGGTCTCTTTGCGAATGGCGGCGAGGTCGTCGTAAGCCTCCTTCGCTTTCTCCATCTTCTTGTGTGCCTCGGTCAGCTCCGTGTCGTCGTAGGCGGCGCGGCCCTTGTGGACGTCGTCTGGGATCTGTGTGGCTCGCTTCTTGTCGTAGGCGGCCTTTGTCGTTTCGTATTCCGCCAGCGCCTTGTTGTATTCCGCTTGAGCCTGGTCGTAGGCTCCCGTATGTTCCTTGCCGTTGGAGTCCGTGTAGCCAAAGAGGGAGTCGGAGAGCTCGCGCAGGGCGTGGGAGAACTGGTCGAGTTCCCCGTCGCGAATGTCAGGATCTGGCATGGGACGGTCCCGGGGCAGCGTGGAGGGGAGGCGAATGTGCGGTGTGGGTCGCATTCTACCGATGTGAAGGCATCGGCAGGTGGCGTGTGCGACAGCCGAGATCGTGTGCCGAGTGAGGCTCGACACCCCAAATAATTACGTGGTATCTATCGCAATTCCCCTGTGTCCTCCCTGCTTCTTTTGGAACGTGTGGAACAATGACCACGAGTGCCCCACACACTTGGAGGAAAGAGCGATGGCCCTGTTTGAGTTCGAGGACGGACGCCTCGTACCCGCTCAATTCGGGTACCCGGTCGCCCAAGACCTGGGTCCGGAGCTGGTCGACGCAATTTGTCAGCAGGTCCTGCAGATCGTCTCCCGTCCCCTCTTCCCGGTGACCTGGCGTGACATGACGGGCCAGGGGGAAGAGGAGACTCCCCGCCTGACAGCCCTGGACGTGACCGGCCAGATCGTCTCCGTCGAGATCCTCAAGGAGCTGGACTCCGACACGCTGATCACCTCGCTCTCGCGCCTGGCCGAGGTCGCCTCCATCTCCTGGGCGGATCTGGCCAACGAGTACCCGTCGGGTCCCGAGGGTTTCCGCACCGGGTGGGCGCAGTTCCGCGACTCGATGCCTCCCGCGGTGGGGCCTGGTCCCAGGCTCATCATGGTCGCGGGCGAGATTGATCCGTCGGTTCGCCCCGCCCTGTCCCTGCTCGCCACCTCCGGCGTCGAGGTTCACCTGATGAACCTGCGTCAGATGTCCAACGGGCGCCTCTTCCTCGACGTCAACGCCGTCGGGCCGCGCCTCTACGGTCACGCCCCGCAGGTCCTTGCCTCCGCGGCTGCCGCCCCCGAGCTGACGTCCGGCCCGAGCTTCGGCGAGGTCGAGCAGGAGTCTCTCCCGTCGCAGGCGTCAGGCGACCGTCAGGCCCAGGACGAGGAGCTGGGCAGCGAGGAGCCGGACAACGAGGAGCCGGACAACGAGGAGCCGGGCTGCGAGGAGCCGGATGCCCGCGACGAGTGCGACGCCGAGTCGGACGGCGAGACGCTGACCACTCGCCCGACCCCGAAGGTCGCGCCCCACCTGCGCGATGTGTTCAGCTATCCGGCGAGCGAGGAACCTCCGGCTCCCTGGCAGCCCTCTGAAGCCGAGGGTGCCTCCGACGCCGACCTGACCGACGAGGCGGCCCAGGGCCGAGGCGGCGAGGCGGACGCCGGTGACGACGCGCACGCCGATGGGGCGCAAGACGCGGACGCCGCCGAGCAACAGGAGACCTCGGAAGACCCGGATGAGGGGGCCGAGGACGACGAAAGCCCGGCAGCCCTCGAGGAGGAGCGCGACCCCGACGAGGCCGGGGAGGCCGACGCGGACGACGACGAAGGCCCGGCGGAGTCCTCCGTGACCCTCGATCCGCGCGACGACGATCGCGCAGCACGGGCGCAAGGCGAGGGCGAGCTGCCCGGAGGCGACGACGAGGAAGACTCCGACGCCGCGTGCGAGCAGCCCGAGGAGGACGTGGCCGAGGAGGCCGAGGAGGAGACCCGCTCGGAGCGCCCCGCACACCTCGGCAGCCGTGCGTCCCGGCGCGCGCAGATCGGCGAGCTCAACGACGCCGGAGCCACCTACGCGGCCACCGACTCGTTCGTCGACCACGCCGAGGAATCCGCCGAGGTCATCCAGGCCCGGGAGGAGGGGGTCCCCGTCCTCAGCCGCGACGAATCCGGGCTGCGCGCCCTCGCCCAGATCCTCGGCGAGGACACCCCCCTCGTCGCACGGAGTGAGCTTGGCCTGCCCGCCGACCTCATGCTGGAGGCCAACGGCGCGATCTTCGGCGCCGGCCTGACCTACCCGTCCCTCGACACCCTCCTGACGGCGCGAGGACTCGGGCACATCCAGGCCTGGGCTCTGGTGCGCATCGGAGATAGGCTCGGGCCGACGCTTGCGGAGGCCCTCGATGAGATCAACCGGGAGATCGTGCGCGAGTACTCCGACTCTCCGCGTGGGCGCCGCTCAGCCCGACACTGACACGGGCGGTGGTGGGGCCCCACGCCGGGTGAATCGCTGACGTCGGTCCCCACCTGTCTCACTTGACGAAGGCCGCCAGCCATCCCAGCATCGTGTCGTAGACGGCTTCTCGCACGGGAGCATCCGAGAGAACCAGGTCGTGCTTGCCCGGGAAACGCGCGATCGTCACCATGTTCGACAGGTTGAGGCTGCGCTGAGCGATCACAACCGGATCCAGGACGGTGTCGGAGACGAAGGCACGTTCGCTCCACTCCTCGTCGAAGTACGCGGAGGTCGATACCATCGACAGGACCGGGCACTCCAGCGCCACGTCCTTCTCGATCGTCTCGTGCCCGGCCATGATGGCCTCCAGCCAGGAGGCGGGCACCGGGTAGGATTCGGGGCGCTTCCACTCGTGGGCAATCGGCCATCCGGCGACCGACGGGTCGTCGGCGGCGAGCCCGGCCGGGATGGGCAGGCCCGACGAGGCGCGCCCGGCGAGGGACCGGCCGTAGAGGCCCGATCCTCCCGTGGGCACCTCCCACATCGGGCTGCGCGAGGCGATCCTGCCGATCACGGGCGCCATCGCCCCGCGCCAGGCGCTCATCGACTGCATCTCCAACCACGCCGAGTTCAGGATCAGGCCCGCCAAAACCCCGGGGTGACGATGCGCCCACAGGGTGGCGATGAGGCCCCCCGTCGAGTGGCCCATGAGGACGAGGGGATCGTCGTCGCGCTCGTCGCGGATAAGCTCGATGGCCAGGCCGATCTCCTCGTCGTAGACGGAGAGGTCGTCGGCGTAGCCGATCGTCTGGTGGGGGCGAAGGCTGCGTCCATACTTGCGCATGTCCAGCGCGTAGAAGGCCGCGCCAGCGGCGG
>ERZ773065.1326-NODE-1326-length-12632-cov-3.505764_pt1 | contig 12632 bp, 9 predicted proteins | sample MGYA00580623_ERZ773065 | MGnify/ENA primary metagenome ERZ773065 (study PRJEB29015, sample SAMEA2738017) | human oral metagenome | biome: human oral; feature: human-associated habitat; material: dental | place: China | collected 2047 ...
CATCTCGCCGAACTGCGACTGTCACGGCGAAAACGATGCGCCGATCCTGCCCGACATCGGCATGTTTGCCTCCTTCGATCCCGTCGCGCTCGATCAGGCGTGCGTCGACATGGCGCTGAAGGCCCAGCCGATCCGCAACAGCAAGCTCGGCGATCATCTCGCGCAGCCCGACTGGAAGCACCACCACGATCACTTCCTCGACTCGAACCCCAACGTTTGTTGGGAAGAAACGCTCGTGCATGGCGAGAAGATCGGCCTTGGAACGCGGGATTATGAGCTGGTCACGCTGAAATGATTGCGTCCGCTGTCCAAATGCGCTAAAATAAGGCAAAGGGTGCAGAAAAAGCCAAGGGAAGCCCGTGCAGAACTTTGCACGGCGGCAGCTCCCGCGGCTTTTTTTCTTGCGCATTTCCAAAAGGAGGGATCGCTTTGCGCATTGTCATCATCGGCGCAGGGAAATTGGGCTACAGCATTGCGGAGCTCTTGTCGAACGAGGCGTTTGATGTGGTGCTTGTCGATCGGGACGAGGTGCGCCTCGAGGCGGCGAAGAATACGCTCGATGTCCTGACCGTCGCGGCGAACGGCGCGAGCCCCATCACGATGGATGATCCCGACATCCGGGGAGCCGACGTTCTCATCGCCGTGACTGCAAGCGACGAGGTCAACATGGTCGCCTGCATTCTGGCGAAGAAGCACGGCATCACGCATACGGCGGCACGCATCCGCGATATGCAGTTCCTTTCGGAGGCAAAGGAATATCTCAAGAAGAATTTCGATATCGACCTCATGCTGAACCCTGAGCTCATCACGGCGCGCGAGGTCTACCGCATATTGATGACGCCGGCGGCGCTCGATGTCGAGGATTTCGCGAGCGGCAAGGTGCGTCTCTTTGAGACGAAGGTGACGCGCCATTCGCCTTTGGCGAACATTCCCCTCAAGGATCTCGAAATGCCCAAGGCGATCCTCGCGGGCATGATTTTCCGCGACCACCGCATGATCATCCCGCACGGCGACGACTGCCTCTTGCCGCATGACAACGCCTATTTTATCGGCGATCCGGAGGAAATCGAGAAGTTCAGCGAGAACTTTGTGCATCGCGACGCGAAGAAGCTCGAGCATGTGATGATCATCGGCGCGGGGCGCACGGGGCGTTTTCTCGCAAAGATGCTCGACGAGGCGGACGTCGCTGTGAAGGTCATCGAGCTGAACGACGAGCGCAGCCGCCTGGCGGCCGACTGCCTCGACAACGGGCTTGCGATATGCGGCGACGGCACGGACATCGATCTTCTGACGGAGGAAGGCGTGGCCAATGCCGATGTCGTCGTCTGCCTTACGGAGGACGACAAGCTGAACCTGATGCTCGCGCTTCTCGCGAAGCACTTGGGGGCGGGCAGGACGGTTGTGCGCGTTGCGCGCAATGAATACGTCGATCTCATGGAAAAGGTCGGCGTCGATATCGTTCTCTCGGCGCGTCTCCTGTCGGCGGGCGAGGTGCTGGCATTCGCGCGGCGCGGCGGCGTTGTCTCCGTTTCCTTCCTGGAAGGGGCGAAGGCTGAGGCTGTCGAGGTCATTGTGCAGGAGGGCGCTCCTGTGGCAGGGATCCGGCTCATGGATGCGAGGCTGCCGCGCGAGTGCCTTGTCTGCGCCTACGTGCGCGGCGATGAGGCCGTGATTCCGAACGGCGCGTCGGTTCTGCAGCCCGGGGATCGCACGATTCTCTTCATCCAGATGGGATTTGCCCAGAAGGTCATGAAATACTTCAAGGGGAAGAATTGATATGGATATACGTACCATTGCCTTCCTGCTCGGGCGCATGGCCTTTCTGGAGGGGACGGCGCTTTCCATCGCCTTCTTGCTGTCGGTTCTTTGGGGCGATGCGCGTCCCGCCGCCTTTGCTCTGCCGGCAGCCTTTTCTTTTGCCTTTGGGGGCGGTTTCGCCGGGTTCGGCAAGGGGCATCGCCATGTGATCGGCGTGACGGAGGGGGCGGTGTTCCTGCTCTCCGCCTGGCTTCTGCTGTCCTTTCTCGGTGCGCTGCCCTTTTGGTTCACGGGGACCTTTACGGGCGCGGACGCTTTTTTTGCGAGCGTCGCGGCCTTCACGACAACGGCGCTCCTCTTCACGCCGACGGGGCTGCAAAGCTCGCTGGGCTTTTGGCAGATCTTTCAGGGCTGGATCGGCGGGCTGCACTTCCTCATCCTGCTTGTGACCGTCATGCCGCAGGTCGGCGGCTGCTTTGGCATCACGCTTTCGGCGGGGAGCGGTCTGAGTTTCAGTCCGCTGCTGCACCGCATGAACCTCGCGGGGCGCAAGATGGTGCTCATCTACTGCGTCTTGACGCTCGTTTCGCTGGGGCTGTTTCTGCTGGCGGGCGAGAGCCTGCTTTCTGCTCTGGTGCTTGCCTTGACCTCGATATCGACGACGGGCCTTGATCCGCGCGGCACGGTGCTCGGGGCGGACAAGGCGCCGACGGAGCTGGCAGCTGCCGTGTCGATGTTTCTCGCGGGCGTGAACTTCCTGCTCTGGAAGCGGGTTGCTGCGCGCCGCAGCCTGCGGACGCTTTTCGCCGATACGGAGCTTCGCGTCTTTCTCGCCGTCGTTCTCGTCGGCGGGCTCCTGCTCGCGGGATACCTCGCCTACAGCGGCGTCTACGATGGGGAGCGGAGCCTGCGCTTCGGGCTTTTCCATGCGATATCGTTTGCGACGACGACGGGATTTGCTGAAGTGGAGCTCGCGAAATGGCCGACCTTTCCCCATGCCGTTCTGCTGCTGCTGGCCTTTCTCGGCTGCTCCATCGGCTCGGTCGGGGGCGGCTTCAAGGTCATGCGGCTCCTCGTGCTGTGCAAGATGGCCAAGGCCGAGGTTCTGCGCACGATTCACCCGCGCATGGTCGTCAACGTCAAGGTGGACGGTGTTTCCGTGCCGCGTAAGGTTCTCGGCCGCATCATGGCCTTCTTTTTCCTCTATGTCGTCGTCCTCGTCGCGGCGACGCTCGGCCTTGCGCTCGCCCATATCGACGCCCTGCCCGCTATGGGTTTTGCCGTCGGCTGCCTATCCGGCACGGGAACCGTCGTGACGCTTCTCTACGGTGGCAAGGATTTCCTGCTGCTGCCCGGCTGGGTTAAGGTGTTCGCCGGCTTCCTGATGATCCTCGGCAGGCTTGAACTCTTCACCTTCCTCATACTTCTGCACGCCGGCATCGGCCGCCTGCATCGCCATCAGTGGTGAAAGAGCGAAGCTTTGGCGGAAGCGTGCGTCTATGGTTCAGCCGAAGGCGCGTGCGAGCGCTTCGAGCCCTTTTTCGAGTGTCGCCCGGGGGCAGGCGATGTTGAGGCGCTGGAAGCTCGCGCCGCTCTTGCCGAAGATGGCGCCGTCATCGAGCCAGAGGCGGGCTTCGTCGATGATCTTCCGGTCGAGCGCCTTCGCTTCCAGGCCGCAGGCGCGGAAGTCGAGCCAGAGCAGGTAGGTGCCTTCGGGCTCGATGAGCTGCACCCGGGGCAGACGTTCGGCGAGGAAGCGCTTCGTGTGCGCGATGTTTTCCTCCAGGTAGGCGAGCAGCGCGTCGAGCCACGGGCCGCCTTCGCTGTAAGCCGCCTGCGCCGCCAAAAGGCCGAAAAGATTTGGTTCGCCGTAGCCTGTGCTGTAGACTTCCTTTTGGAACCTTTGGCGCAGGCTTTTTTCTGTGATGAAGATGTTCGAGAGCTGCAGCCCGGCGAGATTGAAGGTCTTGCTCGGCGCAGTGCAGGTGATCGTCCTGGCGGCGACTTCGGGAGAGAGCGAGGCGAAGGGCGTGTGTTTGTTCCCAGGGCGCACGAAGTCGGCGTGGATCTCGTCGGCGACGACGAGGACATCGTGCGCGAGGCAGATGGAGGCGAGCCGCTCCAGCTCTTTGCGTCGCCAGACGCGCCCGACGGGGTTGTGCGGGCTGCAGAGGAGCAGGAGCCGGACCTTGTTTTCCGTGATTTTTTTCTCCATATCGGCGAAATCCATGCGGTATGCGCCGTCCTCGAAGAGCAGGGAGCTCGTGACGAGCCTGCGGCCGTTGCCCTCGATCGTGCTGAAAAACGGATAGTAGACCGGCTCCGTCACGAGGACGGCGTCGCCTGCCTGCGTAAAAGTGCGCACCGCCATGGAAAGCGCGAAGACGACGCCCGGCGTGATGACGAGTGAATCCTTGCCCGGCCGCCAGCCATGGCGCGTATCGAACCATTTTTCGAGCGCCGCATAATACTCCTCCTTCGGGCTCGAATAGCCGAAGATGCCGTGCTCGGCGCGCTGCCGGATGGCCTCGCGCACCGCCTGCGGCGCACGGAAGTCCATATCGGCGACCCAGAAGGGCAGAACATCCTCGGGATAGCCGCGCTCTGCGGCGAAGTCGTATTTCAAGCTGTTCGTATGTCGGCGGTCGATGATCTCATCGAAGTCGAAATGATGCATGGGAGAAGGCTCCTTTTCTTTTGTGTTGATCCTGTAAAGCAAATGTATTATTCATACAGATGAACTATGGAATGCGTTTATTATAAAATGCGGCGGCATTGCTGTCAATGCGGACGAGGAAAATTCCCGCCGGCCGGGGCTTAGTGTTTGCAAAGCCGTTGTTTCCATTATACAATAAATGGAGGAAAGTATCCTGTTTGGCGATGGGCATGGCCTTGGCGGAATTCCTGCAAGACGGGGGACGGGCGCCGGGGCGAGGCGATCGAAAGGAGCATTTTATGCAGGGCATTGTGAAAAAAGGAAAGCGTCTGCATTTTCGGCAGGCGGAGGAAAAGGATCTGGATTACATCCTTGAGGTGGAGTTCCGTCCTGAAAACGGCAGGTTCGTCATACCTTGGGAGCGTGCGGTGCACAGGGAAACGCTCGATACCGAGGGGGCGATCCATCTCATCATCGAACGCATGGATACGGAGGAGCCCGTCGGTTTTTTGATGATCGCGGGTTTGAACAATCCCTCGAAAGAGATGGAATGGACGCGCATCATCCTCGACAAGAAGGGCGAGGGCTATGGTCATGAAACGCTCAAGATGCTCAAGTCATGGGCATTTGACGATCTCGCCTTTCACCGCGCCTGGCTCGACTGCAAGGATTACAACGCGCGCGCACTGCATGTTTACGAATCGGAAGGGCTCGTGCGCGAAGGTTTGATCCGTGAGACGATCCTGACGGACGGCGTGTATGAGAACCTCGTGATCCTCGGCATACTCGACCGTGAATACTTCGCACGCAAGGAAAGGGGAGAGGAACTATGAAAGAGATCCAGCGGCTTTTTGTCATCGTGCTCGACAGTCTCGGCGTCGGCGCGGCTCCCGATGCGGCGGAATTCGGCGACGGCCCGTGCAATACGCTCCTGAGCCTGACGAAGGCAAAGGGCTTTGCCGTGCCGCATCTGGCGTCTTTGGGCATTTTTGCCGTCGACGGCATGGCGGAGGCGATGAAGGCGGCAGGCGAAACGATGCCGGCGGCGGAAGCCCCGCAGATGCGCGGCGCCTTTATGCGCTTGCAGGAAAAATCGCGCGGCAAGGATACGACGACGGGGCATTGGGAGCTTGCCGGGCTTGTCGCGCATCAGCCCATGCCGACCTACCCGGACGGCTTTCCGCCGGAGGTCATCGCCGAGCTGGAAAAAAGCATCGGGCGCAAGCTCATCTGCAACAAGCCGTATTCGGGCACGGCGGTCATTCATGACTATGGCCGCGAGCATATCGAAACGGGCGCGCTCATCGTCTACACCTCGGCGGACAGCGTGCTGCAGTTGGCGGCGCACGAGGCCGTCGTTTCCCGCGAGGAGCTTTACGAGGCCTGCCGCAAGGCGCGTGCCGTCATGCAGGGAGCGCACGGCGTAGGCCGTGTCATTGCGCGTCCCTTCATCGGGACATGGCCGGATTACGAGCGCACGGCGGGGCGCCACGACTTCTCCCTGGAGCCGTCCGGCACGGTGCTGGACGCTCTGAAGGCGGCGGGATGCGATGTCATCGGCGTCGGCAAGATTTCGGACATCTTTGCCGGGTGCGGTCTCACGAGAAGCCTCGGCACGAACGAGAACAATGCCGACGGCATGAAAAAGACGCTCGCGCTGCAGCACGAGGATTTCACGGGTCTTGCCTTCGTCAATCTCGTCGATTTTGACATGGTTTACGGTCATCGCCGCGATATCGAGGGCTATGCCAAAGCCTTGATGGAATTCGACGCCTCGCTGGGCGAATTCCTCCAGGGCATGAAAGACGGCGATGCGCTCTTCATTACCGCCGACCACGGCTGCGATCCCGGCGCTCCGGGCACCGACCATACGCGCGAATATGTGCCGCTTCTCGCCTGCGGCGCTTCCATAGCCGCAGGGCGCAATCTCGGTACGCGTTCCTCGTTCGCTGATACCGCCGCCACGATTGCCGAAATGTTCGGCGTGCCCCTGGAAACAGAAGGGAGGAGCTTCTGGCAGGAAATCAAAAAGGCTTGAGAGGGAAGAACGCGGAAGAAGTTCTTTATGGATTTGACGGAAATGTGGTATAATAATGGAAACTGCATGCACAAACGTCCGCTTTGCAGGCGTTGTGCACCGCTCTGCCATGCAAGCCCCATCGGTCTGTGTCTTTCGGACTTGACTTCTTGGGCTTTCACGGCAGAGAAGCGAAAACGAATGAGGTGGAGCCTTGCAGCTATAAAACCCATGGCCGCAAGGCGACAGCCAAAGGAGGCGTTTGGATTGGCCAGAAAGTGCAAGATCCTTATTTCCGATGATTCCAAGCTTCTGCGCAAGCAGCTGCGCGAGGAGCTTGAGGCGCTTGACTGCGAGGTCATCGAGACGGAGAACGGCAAGGAGGCGATTGCGGAGAGCCTCGGCGATCGCCCGGACGGCATCATCCTGGATATCGTCATGCCTGAGGTCGACGGCATAGAGGTTTTGCGCGTCATCAAGGAAGTCGATGATACGATTCCCGTCATTATGCTGTCCTCTGCAGGAACGCCGGGAAAACTCATGGAGACATTGAAGCTTGGCGCCTTGGACTTTATCCAGAAGCCCTATACGCCCGAGCAGATCAAGAATGCCATCGCGCGCATTCGGAAAAAGGCAGGACTGGATGAACAGTGATCTCTTGTTTGCTCAATTCCTGCTGAATCACGGTGTGCTCAAGGTGACGGAGATCCGCGAATTCCTCCCCAAAACCCTCGCTACAAAAGTCGATTTGCCGCTGCAGGCGCTGTTCCGCGGCGCCGCGACCGCCGTGGAGCTTGATTCCCTCGGCGCACTGTCCGGCGAGGCCTTCCGCAAGAGCGCGGAGGAAGAAGGCGTGCTCACGGCTTCTCAGATCCACAACCTCGGGGAAGCGATCGCCGGAGAAGGCTGCCTGTTGGCGCAGGCCCTGCTCGATGCCGGGCGTCTTAACTACAAAGAGGTAGAGCAGCTTTTTCATGACTATGGGCGCATGGGCGAGCATCCTCTGCAGGAGGCGATGGAAAGGGCGGCGGTTCCCATGCTGTTGGAGGAATTGCCCCTCTATACGGAATACGTCGGCGTGGCGTTTCATGCCCTGAAGCGCTTCATGGGCATCGCTTGCGTCATCAATCCGACGGGGACGCCTCTTGCAGACGGCGACCTTCCCGGGTACATCGTTTCCCAGGCCATCACCGGCGCGGTCTCCTTTGTCACAGGCTTGGCCGCCTCCGATGAAGTTTTCCTCGAGCTTGCCCGCCGCTACAGTCACGAAGATTTTCGGGAGCTCGACGAGCTTGCAGTCGACAGCCTCGCGGAATTCCTCAATGTCCTGAACGGCTTCTTCGCCGTGCGTCTGGGAGAACGCGACCTCGAGCTTGACCTGAACCTGCCGAAGACTTCGATGGAGCTTCACCTGAGTGTCAACAAACTCCTGAACCTCCATATAGAAAGCCCTGTCGGCCCCTTCAACCTGCTCATCGCAGCCGACGAGTTCATCTGAAGGAAGGCTTCCATAAATGCGCCAAGAAACCGCCGCCGCAGAAAGAATGCGGCAGCCGCGTGCTTGCTAAAGTGTCGAAAAACCACCGATGTTCGGTGGTTTTTTCTTTTCCCGGGGGCAGGGCATATAGGAAGGGGGCATCATCGTTTAGGCGCTTGGTTTGTTCCCTCATGCAGGAAGCCCTTGATCCGGCTGCTCGGGGCGGCACTGTAGAAACGCGCCGTGTGAATTCGCAGACATACCAAAGGAAGAGCACCCGTGCATCAACTGCGGGCCTGCTGCTCAACCAGCGGAGACGCTATGCCGCCGGAGGTGCGGAGCATTTCTCCTACCTATAAGGACAACTACATCAACAATCCCCTTTTGGCAGAACGATGCGACAATTAAACTTGCAATCTTCCGTCTCACGAGTTCCGCAGAGGCTCGGGTCGCTATTTGGATAATTTTGTGTTATAATATAACTGAGTGCAGTAACCATAGGGCGCGGAGAAGGAGACGGGGATATGAAATACGATGTTACGATCACGAATATTGGAAGTCTGGCCCATAACTTCCTGGAAAACAGCTCGAGCATCATCCTGCTTGATGAAGGCGTACGCCCGAATCTTTCGGAAATGGTCGTCGAGCATACAGCCGGCGAGCTTACGGAAGATATCAAGACAGGCGATACGCTCATCATGGGCGCAAAACGCAAATTCAAGGTCGTATCCGTCGGCGATGCGGCAAACGATAACCTGCGCAAGGAGGGGCATTGCACCATCGTCATCAACGCGGAAGGCTCGATGCCCGGACAGATCATCGTCAAGGGAAATCTGCCGCCGCGCCTCAATGTCGGCGACAAGATCATCTTTGAATAAACGCAGGAGCAAAGAATACATTTCGAGGAGTCGCTTTACGGCGGCTCCTTTTGCATTGAGTGTGATCGCTTGCAAAAATTGACAGAGGTAAGGAGATAAAATGGGAAGAGCATATTATTCGAGTTCAATTCAAGCGTTTCTCGCTGTTGGAGTAGATCATATTCTTGGGCAGTTACTAATCAACGATGTGTTCAAGACGGAGGATGTTCAGAAAAACGCATGGCGTGAGGAAATTTCTATCTTAAAAAAGCAACTTTCTGCACTTTCAGATGGAGGAATTATCTTTGAATTTACGATTCCGAGAATGGGACATCGGATTGATGTTGTGCTTATCGTTAAGGGAATCGTTTTTCTGCTAGAATTTAAGATTGGTGACCGAGAGTATAGAAAAGCGACAGAAGATCAGGTGATGGATTATGCGCTTGATTTGAAGTATTTTCATGAGGCGAGCAAGGAGCGTATAATTGTGCCAATGGTTGTGGCGACGGAAGCGGCGGGACGTTTCAGTTCGCCGTCTTTGTTGGAGGATGGTATCAGCGAGGTGGTGTACTGTAATCGATATAATATTGGCAGAACTATTCTACGCATATCATCGCAACTGCATGTGGCTCCATTATCGCTAGAGATGTGGTTGAATTCCCGTTATGCACCGACACCGACTATTATCGAGGCAGCACAGGCACTCTATCGAAATCACTCGGTGCATGATATTTCTCGCAATGATGCGGGAGCAGAGAATCTAACCGAGACGACTGCAACCATCAATCAAATTATCGATGATTGCAAGGCGAGACATAAAAAAGCGATTTGTTTCGTCACAGGTGTTCCAGGAGCGGGAAAAACATTGGCAGGATTGAATATTGCTAATGAACGCCATCGGTTTGCTATGGATGAACATGCGGTGTTTCTTTCAGGCAATGGACCGCTTGTGGAGGTTTTGCAAGAAGCGCTTGCACGTGATCATGCAAAAGTAACAGGGATGACAAGGGCAGAGGCGAAGCGTAAGACGAAGGCTTTTATTCAGGTGATTCACAAATTTCGTGACGAGGCGTTAGCTTCAGGACAACCGCTTATTGAGAAAGTTGCTATTTTCGATGAGGCTCAGCGTGCATGGGATGTGCACGCGCTTAGCTCGTTTATGGCGCGGAAAAAGGGCGAGCCAAACTTTTTTCAATCGGAGCCGGAGTTCCTCATAAGCGTTATGGATCGCCATGAGGACTGGGCAGTGATCGTATGCCTTGTTGGCGGTGGGCAGGAAATACATACGGGTGAGGCAGGGATATCCGAATGGCTAGATGCGTTGCAGAAAAAATATTCTTCTTGGGGCATTTATCTTTCTGATCAAATGACCGACTCGGAATATGTGGGAGATGGAAGTATTGAGGGGATTCTTGGGGATCGCTATTATACGGTTGCACACTCGCTCCATTTGGGAGTCTCTTTGCGCTCCTTTCGCAGCGAAAAATTGTCGGGATTTGTCAAAGCTCTACTCGATAATGATATTGTCGCGGCTCAGAATATATATGAAGAGCTTCATACCGACTATCCAATCGTTCTGACACGAGATTTGGCTCTAGCAAAGGCATGGGTGAAAGAGAAGGCGAGAGGAACAGAGCGTTATGGTTTGTTGGCCTCTGCAGAGGGAAAACGTCTCAGAAGCCTCGGTATATCGGTGTCGACAGAAATGGATCCTGTGGGATGGTTTTTAAATGGTAAAGAACATGTAAATTCTTCCTATTATCTTGAAGTCCCGGCCTCTGAATTTGAAATTCAAGGCTTGGAGATAGATTATGCTCTTCTGGCGTGGGATGCTGATTTTCGGTATGTTAATGGTGAGTTTGATTATTATCGTTTTCGAGGAACAAAATGGAACCACATTCACCAGGAACAGCGGAAAAAATATCTAAAAAATGCCTATAGGGTCCTTTTAACGAGAGCGCGTCAAGGGCTTGTCATTTTTGTTCCGAGGGGTGATTCGAGCGATGCTACACGAAGAGCGGAATATTATGATGATACGTATGAGTATTTACGTAGGATTGGGATTTGCGAGATAAGCGATGGCTTGTGATCTCAAATTTCGTACATTAGAATCATTTTTAAGAACCATTTTTAGGTGGCTTAATACGCAACAGGAAAAGTTTTTCTTCCTATATGCTCCTCGCTTGGTGTAATTGTAATATCGGTGCACTTCCTCTTTTGTGAGGTTACGTTACTGTTTGTTGCACCAACGTCAAGTAGTTTGTTTTGGTCACGGACAAAGATAAGGCGCATGGGGAGGAGGTATATTTCTTTTACGATTGGGTCCTCCACGAATTGTAAATGCCTTGTGTGTTGTTCATCTCTTCTGAAAATATTTCATTGGAAATTGATTTGTCAAGTCTTGCACAGGCGCATAGGTTATGCTATGATATGGTCAAAGCAGAAGCCGCCTGAAATGCACGCGAGCTTTACTTTATGTCTAACCTACAGTTTTCTAAGGGAACCGGGATAGGCTTGTGGATGCTGGATCGTCTTGAGCGAATAGCAGAAGCAAGGCTCGAGGTACCCACCTGCGAGTCGCAGGTTTTAGACATATGAAGCGAACGACATTTTGGACATCTGCTTTGAAAAGGGGTCGCTAGAAGGTTCATGGCTGGTGGTCTCTTTTCGCTTGTGTGATGTCTGTAAAGCAGCCCCTTATGCAAGCCGGATGCTTTACAGGCTTCACTCTTTTTTATCCTTTTTTTGCACGAGCGGTGCTTTGGTGATGATGTTTTCGCCAAAGCGCTTTTTTAATGCATCGATGGCGCCGTAGAGGCGCTCTTTTTTTTCGTCGACAAAGAGGGAGGGTAGGGCGTCTTTTTCAAAATTTTCCGCGGTGATGCCGAGGAGGCGGATGCCGCTCTTTATGCCGAGTTCGCGGAAAAGGCCGCGCGCTGTGTAGAAGATGGGGCCGTCGTGGCAGGTGGCTTCGGGCAGGGTGCGGCTGCGCGTGACGGTGGAAAAGTCGCTGCGCCGGAGTTTGAGCTGGATGGTGCGTGCTGCCGCCCCGGCAAGGCGCAGGCGCCAGCCGACTTTTTCGGCAAGGGCGAGGAGTGCGCGCTCGGCTTCTTCCGGGCTTTCGAGATCTTTTCCAAAGGTCGTTTCCTTGCCGATGGATTTCGCTTCGCGTCCGCTCTCGACAGGCCGCTCGTCGCGCCCGAAGGAAAGCTCCCGGAGTGCGTGGGCGGCCTTTTGCCCGATGGCGCGGGAGAGGCGGCGCTCGTCCATTTTTTGCAGATCGCCGATGGTTTTGAGGCCGAGCGCCTGCAGCTTTTCTTCTGTGCGCCTGCCGACGCCCCAAAGGCGGCGCAGCGGCAGGGGGGAGAGGCGGGCGACGGCGTCTTCCGCGCGAATCTCGACGAGGCCGTCGGGTTTTTCGAGATCGCTTGCGAGTTTGGCGAGGAACTTGTTCGGTGCGATGCCGACGGAGGCGACGAGGCCGGTTTTTTCCCGGATTTCCTCCTTGAGTTTTTCGGCGAGGGCGCGCGGCGAGGCAGCGATCAGTTCCATACCGGTCATGTCGAGGAAGGCTTCGTCGATGGAAAGCGGCTCAACGAGCAGCGAATAGCGTGCGAAGATGGCGAAGATGTCGGCGGAAACGGCGCTGTAGAGCGCATAGTCGCCCTGCACGAAGATGCCGTCGGGACAGCGTTTCCTGGCCGTTGCCATCGGCATGGCCGAGCGGACGCCGAAACGACGTGCTTCATAGGAGGCAGTGGAAACAACGCCGCGTGCAGAAAGCCCGCCGACGATGACGGGCCGTCCCCGGTACTCCGGATGCTCGCGCTGCTCGATGGCGGCGAAGAAGGCGTCCATATCGATATG
>ERZ773065.1328-NODE-1328-length-12619-cov-2.756606_pt1 | contig 12619 bp, 9 predicted proteins | sample MGYA00580623_ERZ773065 | MGnify/ENA primary metagenome ERZ773065 (study PRJEB29015, sample SAMEA2738017) | human oral metagenome | biome: human oral; feature: human-associated habitat; material: dental | place: China | collected 2047 ...
CGTCGATGGCGACAAGATGAGCAAGTCCAAAGGCAATGTCGTCGATCCGATCGGACTTATTGACGAGTTTGGCGCCGATGCCATTCGCTATTTCCTGCTCCGCGAAATCAACCTGGGGCAGGACGGCAATTTTTCGCGCGATGCGCTGATTGCACGCATCAATGCGGACCTTGCTAACGACCTCGGCAATCTCCTGCACCGCACACTTTCGATGACGAAGAAATTTCAAGACGGCATCGTGCGCGCGCCGCATGGCGAAAGTGCATACGATCAGTCGCTCAAAGCCGATGCCGCTGAAACGGTCGCGTTCTTCAAAAAGAATATGGAAGAAATGCAGCTTTCTGCGACCATCAAGAAGGTCTGGGCTTTCATCAGCCGTGCGAATAAGTACATCGACGAGACGAGCCCCTGGGCGCTTGCCAAAGACCCGGAAAAGAAGCAGGCTCTAGCAAACGTCCTCTATAACCTCACGGAATCCCTGCGCGTCATCAGCGTGCTGATTTCTCCCTTCATGCCCGTCACCGCAGAGCGCATCTGGAAGCAGCTTAATTTTAAGGGTGGCCTAAAAGAGGTTCGCATCGAGGATATCGCGTCTTGGGGCGGCACGCCGGAAAACCTTGCGGTCGGCACGCCGGAGCAGCTCTTTCCGCGCATTGAAGTCGAAGAAGCAGAGCCGGAAAAAGCAGAGAAAAAGCCTGTGAAACAGAAAGATCCGGCAAGAAAAGATAAGTCTGAGAAAAAGGCGGCGTTGCCCGAAGGTATCATCACCATCGACGACTTTATGAAGGTCAAGCTCTGTGTGGCTGAAATTCTCTCGGCGCAGCCCGTTCCAAAGGCAGATAAACTCTTGCAGCTTCAGCTAAGTATTGGCGAGGAGCAGCGTCAGGTGGTCTCCGGCATCGCGTCTTTTTATAAGCCCGAAGAGCTCAAGGGAAGGCACGTTGTTCTTGTCAAGAATTTAAAACCCGCAAAACTGCGCGGTGTCAAGAGCGAGGGCATGATTCTCGCCGCAGGAGACGGCGAGGATTTGAAGCTCGTTGAAGTCTCCATGCCCGCCGGCACGGAAGTACGCTGAAGGTGAGAAAACGATGGAACATTTGACCTTTGTCGACAGTCACACGCATCTGAATGCCGGCAAGTTTCGCAGTGACCTTGCCGAGACTGTCGCGCGTGCGAAAGAGGCGGGCGTCACTCGCCTGATCAACATGGGCGACACGATGGCGTCCAGTGCTCGCTGCGTTGCGATCGCACATGCCTTTTCGGCATGTTTCGGTGCTGTCGGCATACATCCGGAAGAAGCTTATGAGATGACGGAAGCTGACGACGCGCGATTGGCGGATTGGACGAAGGACGATAAGGTCGTCGCCATCGGTGAGATCGGGCTTGATTACTACTGGGAAAAAGACCCAGAAAAGCGTGATCTTCAAAAGCGCATCTTCATCCGTCAGCTTGCACTTGCGAGAAGTCTCGATCTTCCCGTCTGTATCCACGATCGTGATGCCCATGGCGATATGCTTGAAATCTTGAAGAAGGAAGGAAAGGGCAATCACGGCGTTCTTCACTGCTATGCGGGCAGTCTTGAAATGGCAAAAGAGCTTGTTAAGATGGGCTGGTACCTTGGCGTCGATGGCCCCTTGACCTTTAAGAACGCCGCAAAACTTCCCGCCGTCGTGAAGGCGATTCCACTGGAGCACATCCTCATCGAGACCGATGCCCCCTACATGGCGCCTGTCCCCATGCGCGGCAAGCGGAACGAGCCTGCCTTTGTCCGCTACGTTGCAGAAAAAGTTGCAGAAATCAAGGGCATAAGCCTTGCAGAAGTCGCCCGCGTTACGACGGCAAATGCAGAAGCGCTTTACGCTATCGGCAGGAAATGAAATGCCAAACGGCTACCACAGTGATATCGGAGAGTTACAAATTTTTGTTATAATAAAGTGAGTTATAAATTCTGTCAATCGTATCTTTGTGCATGATAGAATTCCAGCGTATAGAAAATGTGAATACATATGATTGAAGAGCGCAGAAGTATAAGAAAATTTAAAGGGGAAAGCGTCAGTAAACAACATATCGAAACGATAGTCGAGGCAGCGAGACTGGCGCCCTCCGCCAAGAACAGACAGCCGTGGAAGTATCTTGTGTATACCGGACAGAAACAAAATGCCTTGCTCGATGTGATGGAATCTGCGTTGAAAAAAGAGCAGGCAGAACATTCCTCACTGCCAAATTCCGGCTTTGGGCTTCCGGATGCTTTTAACACGCTTCGTATCATGCGGGAGGCGCCGGTTGTCCTCATCGTGATGAATCCGAAGGGAAAATCTCCCTATGAATCCATTGATGTGGATCAGAGGGTTACGGAGATTTGTGATTCGCTATCGATTGGCGCTTCTATTGAGAATCTGCTTCTAAAAGCCACTGATATAGGATTGGGCACGCTTTGGATAGCAAATACCTGTTTTGCATACAAGGATTTGCTGGCTTTTATCCATGAACCCGGGCAATTGATCGGCGCTGTTGCGGTAGGATATGCGGACGAACAACCAAAACCAAGACCGAGAAAAGCGCTGGAGGATATTTTAGAATATCGGTAAAGCGCTTCCTTTATGCGGCAGAATCTTTATCTGTAGGCATGGATGCACGCAAGAAAGGCATCGCCGTATTTTTCAAGCTTCCTCTCGCCGACACCTTTGACATCGAGCATATCGGCTCGGTCTTCAGGCAGGACGGCGCACATATCGCGCAGCGTTGCGTCGGAGAAGATAAGATACGGCGGGACGTTTTCCCTTGCGGCGATCTCTTTTCTAAGTGAACGCAAGTGGTCAAAGAGATCCGGCGGAGTCTCTGGCACTTCTTTTTCGGCGGGGACGGCTTGGAAAACTTTTTCTTTGCCTAGCAGTACAGGGCGGGCGGCGGCTTTTAGACAAACGGTAGGATAGGTCGTCTCGGTGAGCGCGAGGTAGTCTGTCGCTATGAAGCGCTGAATGAGGAGTTTGATGTCGGAGAGCCGCCGTTCCTTCATGAGTCCAAAGGTTGACAGGCGGTCGAGGTGCAGGTCTTTGACACGACGATCGCCGGAGCCTTTGAGAACCTGCGCGACAAGGGTGATGCCAAAGCGCTCCTCCATGCGATAGACGCAGGAAAAGATCATCTGAGCGTCGCGGGTGATGTCGCGCTGCTCAAGTCCCGCCTTGCAGCTGCCGCAGTTGTCACAGGTAACAGGAGCGTCGCCGCCGAAGTAGTGAATGATGAAGTGACGGAGGCATTCGGGTGTGTGACAGTAATCGACCATCTTTTGAAGTTTGGCTAGCCCGTGACTCTTTCGCTCGGGGTCGTCAGTAGAGACGTCGATGAGATAGCGCTGTGTCTGCGTGTCCTGTGGGGCGTAGAGGAGAATACAGGTGCCTGGCTCACTATCGCGCCCGGCACGCCCTGCCTCTTGATAGTAGGCTTCGATGTTTTTCGGCATGTTGTAGTGAATGACATAGCGGACATTGCTCTTGTCGATGCCCATGCCGAAGGCGTTTGTCGCGATGATCGCCTGCACATTGTCGTAAAGGAAATCGTCCTGCGCTTTTGTGCGCGCGGGCTCGGTCAGTCCCGCATGATAGCGCCCGACGGCGAGTTTTTTCTTTTTCAGGTATTCGTAGAGTCGGTCGACATCTTTGCGCGTTGCGGCGTAGATGATGCCGGCCTCTTTTGCGTGGTGCTTTACATAGGTTTCGACGAATTTTTTCTTATCTTCGCCGCGGCGCACTTCAAAGTAAAGGTTTGGACGGTCGAATCCTGTGACGTGTATGGCAGGGGTCCGTAAACCGAGCAGCTTTATAATGTCATCGCGCACTTCGGACGTTGCTGTCGCAGTAAAAGCAGCGACAATCGGGCGGTGCGGAAGACCTTGAATGAAGGGCAAAATCTCGCGGTAGCTCGGGCGGAAATCGTGACCCCATTGACTCAGGCAATGGGCTTCGTCAACGGCGACCATGGAGATAGGCATCTGACCAAGGGCGCGACGGAAATAGCTTCCCTCGAGTTTTTCTGGTGCTAGGTAGAGGAGCTTTGTCTGCCCGGTACGGATGTTGTCTGCGCGGCGGTCAGCTTCGTCGGGGGAAAGCGAACTGTTGATATAGGTCGCGGGAATGCCCTGTCCGATGAGGGCGTCAACCTGATCTTTCATGAGGGAAATGAGCGGTGAGACGACGATCGTCAGCCCGTCCATGAGGAGTGCAGGAATCTGAAAACAGATGGACTTTCCTGCACCCGTCGGCATGATGGCGCAGGTGTCGCGCCCAGCGAGCAAGCTCTTGACGACGGGCGCCTGCGCCTGTCGAAAGGCTTTGTAGCCGTAAAACTGCCGGAGGATTTTCTCAGCTCGTTCTATTTTTCCTCCCAGGGATTGTGCCGGTTTCCATTTAGGCACAAAAAGCCACCTCCTTTGTATCGTGAGTGCTTGATGCTCAATAATTAGATGAACGATTTATTTTAGCACACATTTTGAATCTACGTAAAATGTTATGGACATGCGTGCCCCACGCAAATGCCTCGTTATGAAGATAAGGGAAAATCGTAAGGTCAGTGCGTTTTATTCAGTATTGAAAATTGTTCTTGACATATACCCTATCGGGGTATATATTAAATATTCGTAAGGGGTATGACCCCGGTTAGGAGAGAAAGCCATGGCAGAGGATTGCTGCTGCGCGGTTCGGCATAAGGTTCGCGATAAGGAAGGCAAGGAGTATAAGTCCATGGTCGCGCGCTTGAATCGCATCGAAGGACAGGTACGCGGTGTCAAGAATATGGTGGAGGACGACCGGTACTGTGTCGATATTTTGACACAGGTCAGTGCGATCCAATCTGCACTCAACGCCTTTACGAAAGAGCTTTTGAGCGCACATATCCACAGCTGTGTCGTCAGTGATATCCGTGAGGGAAACGACGAGGCAGTGGATGAGCTTTGTGCACTGCTCCAAAGAGTGATGAAGTGACCTTTTCTAAAAAGGTGCTCGAAAGGTTGTGATTTCATGAAGAAAGCATCGTTCGATGTGATGGGGATGAGCTGTTCGGCTTGCTCCACGCGCGTCGAAAAGGCAGTTGGCAAGGTCGTAGGGTCGGAGAATGTCTCGGTCAACCTCTTGACGAACAGTATGCAGCTGAAATACGATGAGGCGCAGACGAATCCCGCGGCGATTATAGCAGCGGTGGAAAAGGCAGGCTATGGGGCAGCGCTGCAGGGCGGTGATGATGCAGGTACAGCGGCGGCAGAAAAGCCGCGCGGAAACATTGCGAAAAAGCAGATGAAGGAAATGCGGCATCGTCTGATCTGTTCGATCGTCTTTTTGCTGCCGACGATGTTCATCTCGATGCATGGGATGTTTTTCCGTGCTATCGGAAGCCCTGTGCCGGCAGGGATTGCAGGCATTTTAGACGGACCGGAAAATGCGGTGGCCTTTGCCTTTTCACAGTTCTTGCTGATTCTTCCCATCATGTACCTGAACCGCAAGTATTATGTCAATGGGTTCAGGACGTTCTTTCAAGGTGCGCCAAATATGGACAGCCTTGTCGGCATGGGCTCGATGGCATCGGCACTCTTCGGTGCGTTTGCGCTCTTTCGTATTGGCTACGGGCTGGGACATGGCGATATGTCGCTCGTCATGGAGTACAGTACGAACTTGTACTTTGAGTCCGCAGGCATGATTGTCACGCTCATCACGGTCGGCAAGTACCTTGAGGCGCGCGCAAAGGGCGAGACGAGTCAGGCGCTTGAATCACTGAAGAAGCTCGCGCCGCGGTCAGCACATGTCATCCGCGACGGCGAGGAAGTCACCGTTCCCATCGAACAGCTTACGGTTGGCGATCTCATCCGCGTTCGCCCCGGCGAGCGCATCCCTGCGGACGGTGTGATTACAGAGGGTGCGGCGAGCATCGATACTTCGGCGATCACGGGCGAGAGCATTCCGGTCGAAAAGGGCAGGGATGCAGATGTTACAAGTGCGACCATCGTCCAGAATGGAAACATCACGTTCCGTGCGACGCGCGTCGGCAAGGATTCGACCATCAGTCAGATCATTCGCCTAGTCAATGAAGCGAGCGCATCGAAGGCACCGATTGCACGCATGGCGGATAAAATCGCGGGCGTCTTTGTTCCGGTGGTCATCTCGATTGCTGTCATCGTCGGTGTGATCTGGCTTCTTGCGGGGGCAAGCTTGGAGTTTGCTTTCTCCATCGCCATCGCCATCCTCGTCATCTCCTGCCCCTGTGCGCTCGGTCTTGCCACGCCGGTCGCCATCATGGTTGGCACAGGCAAGGGCGCAGAAAATGGCATTCTCATCAAGTCGGGTGAATCCCTTGAAATGGCGCATGATGTCGATATGGTCGTCATGGATAAGACAGGCACGATTACCGAAGGCCGTCCGCGCGTGACGGAAATTCGCGCGTTTGGCATGGATGAAGATGAGCTGCTTGCGTTTGCTGCGGGGCTGGAGGCAGGTTCGGAGCATCCGCTGGCAGAAGCTATCATGGTTTATGGCAAGGAGAAAAACGTAACGCCGAAGCCTTTCGATAATTTCCGCGCGATCTTCGGCCGCGGCGTTACGGCAGAGCTCGGTGAAAAGAAGTACTTTGCCGGCAATTTGCGCCTGATGGAAGAAAATAACATTTCGACAGCAGATGTAGAAGCTGAGCTGGGAAGGCTTGCCGATGAGGGGAAGACACCGCTTCTCTTTGCCGAAAGCGATCATATTCTCGGCATTATCGCTGTGGCAGACAGACCGAAGGCGACGAGTGCGGCGGCAATTCGCGCCTTTGAAAAACTTGGCATCACTGTCGTCATGCTGACGGGGGACAATGCGCGCACAGCGGAGGCCGTTCGAAAGGAACTTGGCATCAGCCGCGCGATTGCGGGAGTTCTTCCTGAGGACAAGGAGAAGCACATAGCCGCGCTTCAGAAGGAAGGGCACAAGGTCGCGATGATCGGCGACGGCGTCAATGATGCGCCGGCACTGGTGCGCGCGGATCTCGGTATCGCCATTGGCGCGGGGACGGACGTCGCCATCGAGAGCGCGGATGCTGTCCTCATGCGGAGCGATCTGATGGATGCGGTCAACGCGATTCGCTTGTCAAAATCCGTCATCAAGAACATTAAGGAGAATCTCTTCTGGGCGTTCTTTTACAATGTCATTTGTATTCCGCTCGCGGCGGGTGCCTTCTATCCGACGTTTGGCATCAAGCTTTCGCCCATGATCGGTGCCGCTGCGATGAGCATGTCAAGCTTCTGCGTCGTCATGAACGCGCTGCGCTTGAACTTCTTCCGCGTAACCCGAACATCTGTCCCGGCATCCGATGCTGTGACAGATGCAGCCGATACATATAAGGAAAGAAAAGAGGAGAGTTCCATGGAAAAGAAACTTACGATTGAAGGCATGATGTGTGCACATTGCCAAAAGCACGTGTATGACGCACTGGCAAAGATGGATGGCGTCACAGAGGTCAGCGTCGACCTTGAAGGAGGCACGGCAGATGTCAAGATGAGCTGTGATATCGCAAAGGATGCGTTTGCTGCCGTCATAGAAGACGCCGGGTATACTCTCGTCTCCATCGCGTAAGCGGAATAGAAAACAAGCGGAAGTAAAGCCTTGCTTCCGCTTGTTTTTATGTCTGTTGGCCGATGAAAGCAAACCGATAGATGTGCCTTGTTAAGAGCAGAGGAGCCGGTGCGGTTTTCATGTTGACGCAATCGAGGATTCGGGGTATCATGGCTTTTGAATAGAAGACAGATGTTTATCTGGTTTTTTGGCACTTTTGGGGGAGGATTTTATGCGGAGAGTTTTTTCTTTATTTCAGTGGCTTCAGCGTGATATCGTCGTTATGGTACTGGCGCTTTTTAACCGGGAGACACCGATTTATGTGCGTGCGGTGCTATTGCTGGATATCCTTTACTTCATCAGTCCTCTGGACATCATCCCCGATACGATACCGTTTTTGGGAGGCGTGGATGACATCCTTCTCTTTCAAGCAGCTATGAAGCTGCTGCCGCAAGGCGTGCGCGAAGAGAGCGAAGAAACGGTATCACGCCTTGCGTGGCGCGTTAAAATCGTGTTGTTTCTTGTGACGCTTGCCATGGTGCTATGGCTCTCCTTCATCCTCTTCGTGATTTACCGCGCCATCTTCTGATGGAAGATACGCAGCGCCGTGAAGTTTTGTATTTCGTTTTCATAGAAAGGTAGGCGGGCACATGCGCCTGTATATTGCGGAGAAACCGAGCATGGGGCGTGAGCTCGCGAAATGTCTTCCGGGACCAGTGCGTCGTGCTGACGGCTGCCTCGTGACAAAGGGCGGTGTCGTGACGTGGCTGTTCGGGCATATTCTCAGACAGGCAGAGCCTGACGAATATGATCCAAAGTATAAGCAATGGCATGCGGAGGATCTTCCGATCGTCCCGCGTGCGTGGAAGCTCATCGTCGATGAGAAGGCAGCGAGGCAGTTTGCCATCGTGAAGAAGCTGATAAATGAGGCGGATGAAATCGTCCATGGCGGTGATCCAGACCGCGAGGGTCAGCTTTTGGTCGATGAGGTGCTCGACTACCTTTCGGTAAAAAAGCCTGTCAAGCGCATTTTGCTCAATGCACTCGATGAACGGAGCATCAAGAAGGCGAATGCGAACTTGCGGAATAACAGCGATTTTTATGCACTCAAGCAGTCGGCACTTGCCCGTGCGCGAGCGGACTGGCTCATCGGCATGAACCTTTCGCGTGCCTATACGCTGGCGGCAAGGCGGGCAGGGCATGACAATCTCGTCCTTCCCATTGGTCGTGTCAAGACGCCGACGCTTGCCCTTGCTGTCCGCCGTGAGCGTGAAATTGAGAAGTTTAAGCCGGTAAACTATTATACGATTCGTGGAAAATTCCAGCACGAAAACGGGGCGTTTGAAGCAATTTGGAAATCGAGAGATACGATAGCGGGACTGGACAGCGAAGGACGCCTTGTCGATAAGGCAGAGGCAGAAAAGTGGCTGCAAAGCTTTGAAAAAGAGCCGAAAGCGGCGGAGATTACGGCGTATCAGAAAGCGAAGAAAGAAGAGACGGCACCGCTTCCGTTCTCGCTTTCGACGCTTCAGGTGCTCGCAGGAAAGATGTTCGGCTATGCGCCGCAGCTCGTCCTTGATACGGCGCAGAAACTCTATGAGAAAAAGCTGACGACGTATCCGCGTTCAGATTGTGAATACCTGCCGAAAAATCAGTTTTCCGACGTGCCGAAGATTTTAGCGAACCTTGCAGGGGCAGGGGATGAGAGCCTTGCTAGGTGGGCGCCGGCAGCGGATGCAAAGAAGAAGGGGCGCGCATGGAACGACAAGAAGATTTCGGCACACCATGCGATCATTCCAACAACGGTGCCCGCGAAGGTTCATGCCATGACGGCGCAGGAGCGGAATCTATACTTTCTTATCGCGCGCAGCTACATCGCGCAGTTCTATCCGCCGCATGTTTTTGATCAGACGAAGCTTACCGTCGTGTACCATGGCGAGAAATTTACTGCGAGCGGCCGCACGGAGCGCGATGCCGGCTGGCGCGTCATGTACCAAACGAAGAAGAAAGCAGAGGACGCAGAAAAGAAACCGGACGATGCGAGCGCCCTGCTTCCTCCGATGAAGAAGGGCGATGCTGCGGTGTATGAAAAAGGGGCGATGAAGATCAGCACAACCAAACCGCCCGTCCGCTTTACAGCGGCGACACTCCTCGCTGGCATGAAGGAGATTCATAAATACGTCAAGAATCCCGAGGCAAAGAAACAGCTAAAGGATGTCTACGGCATCGGCACGGAGGCGACCCGTGCGGCGATTATCGATGACCTCATCCAGCGGAAATTTTTGCATGCCGAAGGAAAGAAGAAGTATCTTCATCCGACGTCCGCGGCCTTTCTTCTGGTCGATGTACTTCCCGATGAAATGACCTATCCGGATTCGACCGCGATTTGGGAGGACAAGCTCCGTTCGATGAGCGATGGCGAAGGTACGCTTGAAGATTTTCTTACGGGACAGATTGCCTTTACAAAGAAACTCTGCGCGAAAGCGTGGGATATCAAGATGAAGGTCTCGGGCGAAAACGTCTGCCCGCGGTGTCATCAGGGCATCCTTCGGCAGCGGAAGGGGAGAAATGGCATCTTCTGGGGCTGCAGCAATTATCCGAAATGCCGCATGACAGCAAATGACAAAGACGGAAAGCCTGACCTTGCAGAAGCCGAGCGCCGCATGAGTACGAGTGCGTATTCGGGCGGCATGCAGTATGCTTCACAAATGGCAGGCAGCGGTGTAGGCACTGGGCATTGTTCGCCGCATGTGTATGCGGGTGGTGCTAAAGGACATTACCCAGCGGCAAACGATGAAGCAGAGCTTGCCTCTCTCTTTTCTCCGGAAAGCTATGAAGCACAGATGGAAGAAGCGGCGAGAAGCTACGAGAATATGCCAAAGCGTTATGGCAAAAGCAGCGGCAGTTGGCAAAGTTATGCCGGTAAGTCGAAATACTCCGCCAGTCCGCTCGAGAAGATGAAGCAAAGGGAAAGGGAAGGCAAGTGGAAAACAGCGGCGGACAGCATCCTTTGTCCGCGGTGTCGCGAGGGAGACCTTAGAAAGATTCGCGGGAAAAACGGTGAATTCTGGGGATGCAGCAATTATCCGAGATGTACTGCTACATTTGATGACAGCAAAGGAAAGCCTGTACTTTGAAAATGGCTGCATATGTTTATTTATCATAAATTGTAAAATCATTGATAATTGAAGCCTAGAAAGAAGATAGGTAAATGAAGAGGAGAGGGATATGAGACAGACATTGGCGGCGGCATCACGGCCGTTTCTTGAATTTTTCAAATGGGAGGCATCCGGCGGTGTTTTATTGCTGCTGGCGGCAATTGTCGCTGTGTCACTGGCGAACTCGCCGCTTGGGGCAGATTATGAACACGTACTGCATTATCCGCTTGCTGTCGGCTTCGGAGAGCATGTGCTTTCGCTCGGTCTCCTTCATTGGGTGAACGATGGGCTTATGGCGATTTTCTTCTTCGTCGTAGGGCTTGAGATTAAGCGTGAGTTCCTTTACGGCGAACTGCGGACGCGCTCGGCCATGATTCTGCCTGTCTGCGCGGCTATCGGCGGTATGGTCGTTCCTGCCATTTTATATGTGGCGGTGAACATCGGTGCTTCAACGCTCGGCGGCTGGGGCATCCCCATGGCAACGGACATTGCCTTTGCGCTCGGTATCGTGCGGCTGGCAGCGAGAAATGCGCCGCTGGGGCTTGTCGTTTTCCTGACGGCGCTTGCTATCGTCGATGACCTCGGTGCTATCATCGTCGTCGCACTTGCCTATAGTTCCGGCATTGTATGGACGGCGCTCGTCCTTGGGCTTCTCGCGCTCGCTGCGGCATTTCTGCTCAATCGTTTCGGCATTCGCTTCCTGCCCGCCTACCTTCTCCTGGGGATTCTTGCCTGGCTTGCCTTTTATGCGGCGGGGATCCATCCGACAATTGCAGGCGTCATCTTAGGCTTTTCCATTCCTGCAGCAGAAGATGCAGCGCAGTCGATGCTTCATCGCTTAGAGCATCGGCTGGAACCGTGGTCGAGTTACCTCATCATGCCGGTCTTCGCGCTCTTTAATGCTGGTGTTACGGTTGCTGTCGATGCGGATGCACTCGTATCGCCTGTGCTTTGGGGCATCATCCTCGGGCTATGCCTCGGTAAGCCCATCGGCATCTGTCTGACCGTCTGCATCCTTCATAAACTCTTTGGTATCAATATTCCCGGCGATGCGCAGCCTCTCGAACTGCTCGGCGTTGGTATGCTCGCCGGCATCGGCTTTACCATGTCGATTTTCATCGCATCCTTGGCATTTTCGGATGCTATGACATTGAACTTGGCTAAATTTGCGATTTTGGCCGCTGCGATTCTTGCTGCGATTGGCGGCACGACTATCTTTGCCGCAATTGGTGACAGAAAATAGTCTAGCAGCATGGTCGCTTCCCTCTATTTCACAGGAAAATCTGCTATGCTTTGACAAGAATTGAAATATAGCAAAAAATGAAAAGAGAAAGGGATGAATCTTATGTTTATGATGCTTATCATCATGCTGATCAATCTTGGCATCAGTTTCTATAATGCGCGCAGTGCCGGGCAGGTCTGGGCGGAGAGCAAGGCGATCGGCGGCTGGCTGCGGCTGCTTGTCTGGTGCGGAGCGATTCAGGCGGCCATCGGCTTTACGATGGTCTATCTCATCATCGTCAGTTACATCGCAGTCTCTGTCGGGTACATTTCGCCGCAGCTCATGGGCGTGCTATTCAATCTCGTTTACCTCATGATCATCGTGCCGGCGATTGGGACGGGCATCATCATCACGATTCAGTCTTGGATCGCGGTGGCGCGCGAGCGCTCGCTGATGAACATCGGTACGGCAGGGTGGAACACCTTTGCGACGGCGTATAATACCTATAATGCCATTCAGTCTTTCGGTCCTGCGCTCTCAAGCGTGCAGGAGGGGCTTAGCGGGCTATTTGATGAGGATTCGGACTCGGATAACAGTACGTATCGCGTCATCCTGCTTGCAGCCATCGTGCTTCTCGCAGGTGTCGTGACGACCTCGGTTATCAT
>ERZ773065.1330-NODE-1330-length-12602-cov-3.268271_pt1 | contig 12602 bp, 12 predicted proteins | sample MGYA00580623_ERZ773065 | MGnify/ENA primary metagenome ERZ773065 (study PRJEB29015, sample SAMEA2738017) | human oral metagenome | biome: human oral; feature: human-associated habitat; material: dental | place: China | collected 2047 ...
AAAGTTAAAGTATGGCCTATTAATCACTAGACCGGAATTATATACAAAAGGAGACAAAAGTCTAAAGTAAAGCAGTGTTCTGAGACCTATATTATTCCGCAAAACATAAAATATCATTCCGATATGGTTGATATTATTCCGATAAAATAGTACAATACAAATAGATTGGAGGGATAGTTTATGTACATTACGGTAAAACAAGCTGCTGAAAAGTGGGGTATTTCTGATAGAAGGGTAAGAATTTTATGTTCAGAGGGGAAAATTCTTGGGGCATATAAAGAAGGAAGAAGCTGGAAAATACCATCTGATGCTGTAAAGCCAACAGATGGAAGATATAAAAATACAGAGTTTCTCATTCCAATTATAGAAAAAAAATTAGAAGTTCTTAAAGAAATGAGACCTTTAACAGAAGGTGAATTGGAACGATTAAATGAGGAATTTCTAGTAGAGTACACATATAATTCAAATGCAATCGAAGGCAATACTTTAACCATGCGTGAGACTGACATGGTTCTAAGAGGACTTACAATTGATCAAAAATCATTAAAGGAGCATTTGGAGGTAATTGGGCATAAGGAAGCTTTTGATTATGCAAGACAGCTTGTAAGTGAAAATATTGAAATCTCTGAAAGTGTAATTAAGGATATTCATTATTTAGTTTTGTCTGATAAGAAAGATGATAGGGGAAGATATAGAAAAATTCCTGTCAGAATTATGGGAGCAGCCCATGAACCAGTTCAACCATATATGATTATTCCTAAAATGGAAGAATTGTTAGAAGAATATAAAAATAGCAAGGAAGATATCGTGACCAAGTTAGCCCGTTTTCATATAGAATTTGAAGGTATCCATCCTTTTATTGATGGAAACGGAAGGACTGGAAGATTATTGGTAAATTTAGAACTTATGAAGGCAGGATATCCACCGATTGATATTAAATTTACCGATAGGTTTAAATATTACGAAGCATTTGATAAATATCATGTAAAGCACAATATATCAGCAATGGCAGATATGTTTGCAAAATATTTGAATCAGAGACTAGATTTATATTTATCTATTTTGGATGAGTAAAGTAAGCAGAATAATATATATGTCTAATTAGAAAAATATAAAAAATTGGAATGTATTATAAATGGGAGTAGGTATATAATGCCTACTCCCATATTGTATGTTGGGCCCTAACGCCATATCGATCAGGCGAATAGTCCGAATTAAAATTAGCTTCAATACGGTAGGCCATCCATAAGTCATATCCAGATGTCTGTAATTTAAGACAGAAAAATATATCGTTCTTTACCTCCTCATAATCTACAGGATCCAGGGAAAAAATATCTGTCAGCTTCCTGGTCTTAAAATCTTTAATTGTTAGTTTTGACAAGTCCTTATTATTAAACCTAACCTTGGATAATTGTTCATTATCGGCCTTTATTCCATAAAAAGTCACTATGCAGTTCTTGACCTTGTCTGAATCTGACAACTCTGGAGTAAGGGACACATAGCCATATGGCTTGCCATCTTTCACTAGTTCTACAAGTTCACCATAATAAAAGTGGTCATTACGCTTGTTTACAACCTTGCTATCAGGACTTTTCTTGTAAAATGTAAAGCCTGAAGACAAGAGGTCAGAAGCCCTTGTTTCTCCCACAACCAGGCTAGTCTTATCTACTTGTACTGTGACAGGCTCGGCAGGAAAACCTGACATGGATATACACAAAGTAAGGATGAAAGAAGTGAAAAAAAAGCCTCCTATTACTGCATTTGATGAAGAGTACATATACATAGGTTTATTGGTCTTGTTACGACTTATCGAAATGATTTTTATAATACCATGGATGAACATAGTTGCAAGAACAATAGGCATCTGGGCTCTTAAACAAGTATATAGTGCTTTTTGTAAATTATATGTTTTGTAATAGAGTGCAATAAATACAATAATATTGACGATTACAAGACGCAACATAAAAAAGCTTGCCTCCCTTAGAGCTGTAGAATCAGTGACATCATTAAGGGTATTGTAATGTCTATGCCTAAAACCCTGACCTATAAGATAAATCCATTTAGGAACATCTTCGCCTGCCTTTACAGCCATTGCAAGCCTGAAATAGATATAAATAGTAAATAAAAATGACAGTAGGAAAACAAGGTAAAAACCTATTACTGTTATAAAAAAGCCCATCTCCAGTCCTCTTTTCTAGTTTAAAATTCTATAATTAAGTATAAGTAAATTATATCATTATAGAGGCCTTTGGGGTAAAAAAATTATTCTTAAGGTAAATATAATTGAGCTATGAATATTATATAAGTTTTATGTTTGTATACACCTAAATAAGGACTATTTTACTCATAAAAACCATTTAATGGTATAATATAAGATAAAGGATAAAATAAAAATGTTAAAAGTAAAAGTGAATAATTAAAACTAAATAACAAAAACTACTAGTAAATATTATTAATAGGGAAATGGATGAAGCAGGTAAGCAGTAATAGAATGAGGCGAAAAGGGAAGGAAATATGAAGAGAATAAAATTTAGATATAATAAATACAGGCCAGGTGTCCTATATATACTGGTAATATTGGGAGTAGGACTTGGGTTACTGGCGTTTTTTGGTTTTTTGAAGATAACTGGTATAGATAAGGGGCCAGAATATGGACCAGTATATTTTAGGCAACATCCCATGCATGCGGTTTACTTGATATTCGCCTTGATTCCTATATTTATGTTGGTTCCAACCTGGTTTGCTAAGAAGATTTGGAGTCGTGAAGACCTTGAAGGATATATTGACCTTTACGAAGGTTATGCCCTATTAAATTGGAGGGAACAAGAGGTTCAGATTAATAAGGGGAACCTAGTCATTAAGATACCTAAACCACAGCCCTTTTGGTATGAAACTTATATACTAAAGCTACCTGACCGGAAAATAACCCTAGTTAGTTCTGTAAGGGAAAACAAGGAAAAGAAAAGAGGTAAAAGAAGCTTGAATATTGCAATAGGGGCGCTATCAGCCTACAAAAAGTCTAAAAAATAAAGTGGGAGAATCTCATTATAAGTTTTTGAAAAACTGTAATTAGACATCCTATAAAAAGCAGTTTACATAAAAAAGTCCACGGTCGATTTGGTCGTGGACTTTTTTAATATCTATAAATGTCCTAATTCATTTTCAACACTCTTAGACACCGAATTTTCTCCACCAACAATAATAACCTTACGAACCGGATTATTTTTCAAGAATGACCTGACAGCAGGATCCAAATGTCTCTTTGGTGTAAGCAAAATAGGGGCATTATGTAATGCAGTAAAACCAGCAGCTGAAAGCCCATCTGGGTAGTTTTCACCACTGACTATCACAACAGTATCACAAGGAAGATTAAGGATGTATTTATTATAGTAATTAGAAGCTATCATAGCCGAAGTTTCATACCTATTACGACCCTTTATGATGGTTGGATAGTAAAAACCTTCGCTGTTCAACACTTTTATATCACCTATCAAAAAGCCAAGTGATTCAACACTATCTTCACTTTCCTTCATAAAATCTTCAACACTATGGCAGAATATAAGTGACATTATCCAGCCTGTCTCAAATTTTCTTAGACCTATATAAGGGGCGGCATATAGGGCGTCATAGAAATTTTCACCACTCACAGCACCTGTATAGTGTCTTGTGATTCCATCCCATTGTTCCGCTGTCAAGTTCTGTAAATCTATCCTTAACCTATCTATTTTATGAGCAGTTTGGTACCTGTCCTTACCCGCTACCCTAAGTATAGGGGCATTACATATAGATTTAATTTTCCTTATATTAGAATCAGAAATACTGGATTGACCGCCTAAAACAAAGATCTTCTTTGGTGTAAATCTACGGAGCTCCATCTTAATTGAGTCGGGTATATTATTTTTTTGTACTAAGAGAATAGGACTTTTAATCTGGGTTGACAAACAGCCACCCATTATTGCATCAGGATATTTTTCACCACTCGCAATTATAAGGTATTGAGAGTTGAAAAAATTAGTGGCCACCAGGGATGAGGTTACATACCTATCTTGCCCTGCAATTCTAACGACTTCCATGTCTGCACTCGCAACAGATGGCAGTAGTAGGGCTAAGGAACACAGTAAGAATAATGATTTTTTTAATAGTTTAATCATAACAAAATACCTCCTGACTATATAAAATTTTAATTGTAGACGATTGTTTTTTAGATTGTAACAGATAGTTTAACTAATAGAAAATTATTTGTATTTATACTTAGATTATATTATTTTTGTCTGAAAATTACAATGTATAGGGACAAATAAATTGAAAAATGAAAAATCTATAATAAGCTTTAAATTCAAACTACTTGACATAGCCTGAAATATATTAAAAAAAGAATATATACTGATTTAGACATAAGTACATGTTATAATACAAATATAAAGAACTGGGGGAGACTCATCCTGGTAAGGTAAAGCAGGATATATATTTAGTAATAGATTAAAATATAAGAGTTTTATACACAAGTAAAGAAAGGAGTGTCAAATATGGAATTCAAGAAAGTTGATAGATTGCCAATTAATGTAAAAGAGGTAATAAAGAGGCGTATTAGTAACAGAACTTACGAAGAAAGGTCATTGACTGAAGAAGATAAAAAGAAGTTGCTGGAATTTAATAGCACTTTGACCAACCCATTCGGTGTTGAAGTTAAAGTCCAGTATATAAGCAAGGAAAAGGGTGCAGATGATGTCCAGCTTGGAACATATGGGACTATAAAGGGAGCAAAAGACTTCTTGGCAATAACAGTAAAAGACCAACCATATGCAATGGAGGCTATAGGTTACCAGTTTGAAAACCTGGTACTATACGCTACTGATATGGGTATAGGCACAGTTTGGCTTGCGGGAACCTTTAAAAGAAAAGATTTTATAAATGCTATTGAAATTGGTGAGGATGACTTATTTCCATGTATTTGCCCACTTGGTTACCCTGCCCAAAAACAATCGTTTTTAGAAAAAATAACAAAGGCTAGTCTGGGATCTAAAAAGAGAAAAGACTGGGATAAACTATTTTTCTTAGAAGATTTCACTAAGGCTTTGACTAAGGCAGATGCTGGAATATACGAGGATGTACTTGAAATGCTTAGACTGGCACCTAGTGCTACCAATTCCCAGCCTTGGGCAGTAGTCAAGGAGGGAAATAAGTTCCATTTCTTCTGTAACTACAAAAATACTTTAAATGATGATGTGAAGAAGATAAAGCATATAGATATTGGTATAGCTTTATCACATTTTCACCAGACTGCTATGAGCAAGGGCCTAAATGGAAACCTTCAAGTAGAAGATATAGGCTTTTCAATTCCAGACAATATGCACTATGTATTATCTTATGTTGCAGACTAGAGGAAATATATTAAACTTAGAAGATAAAAGGTAAATATAAATCGAGGAATCAAAATTCATTTATGGGTAGAGATTCCTTGATTTTAGAATTATAAATAGTCACAAGGTGGTAAAATGAAAGTATTTGAGTATTTTTTGATAGGTATGAAAGAGATGCTTTCATACGATATAGCTAGAAATGCATTGATTCTTATAGCCTTTTTCATACTTCTTATAGCTTATAGGAGACTATCTATAACCATGAAAAGTGGCGGTAGTTTTTGGTCATCCTATAAAATATCAGATGGTTTTTTATACATCCACAGTGGTATAGTTCCAGGAAATAGAAAAATTTTGCTAAAGGATATAGATGAAGTTACAATTCATCTATTACGTGGCAGGAATATGTCCGGTAAGAGATACCATATAGAATTATCTATGAAGGAGGGAAGGCATAAGGCCTTTATGATAGGAAAATCCAGGAAGGCCGTAGCTGAAATAGATGCAATGAAAAGGCAACTTAAAAAGAATAGGGTAAAGCTATACTACTATGACTACACGAAGGTATAGTGGTTAGAAAAATGTATCTAATATTATAATTAATTAGGCAGGGAGGAATAATATGAAGAAGTTTGCCAATATTATAGGGATAGTTCTAAGTTTAATTTTGCCAGCATTAGCCTTGCTATATTTTGCAGGCCTTTATGAAATAGTCATATACAACTGGTTATGGTGTAGCCTTTATGGCTGTATACTAGTTTGTGTTTTTTGCAGGTCAAAGATTTACAAGGCTGTGGCTATAATTTTGAATTTGCCTGTAATTCTACTTTGTGCATTTGGATCTTTGATGGGTGGCCTTACTGGTCCATTAATAGTTTTACTACATATGGTCATTCCATTTTATTCGACTATAGCTATGAAATTTTAGCTTATAAGTTGGTTGAGGGAATGAATTAATAGTTTTATGCATTATTATTCAAATTTATTTACAATTTATCTTTTTATATTATAAAAAAGATAATGCATTATATAGAAATTAATTTTGGTATTTGTAGATTTTAAAATTAGCAGAACTCATACCAAACAATTTATATGAACTAATTTCATATACTACAAAGGCGGTGATAAAATGAGTGAAATTATTCTTGATAAAAATATAATACTTTATGGACCTCCTGGAACTGGAAAGACTTACAACACAGTCATTTATGCTGTTGCAATTTGTGATGGTTTAACACTTGAAAAGGTAAGATCTAAATCATATGAAGAAGTGCTAGAAAGGTACCGAATTCTTAAAGATAAAGAAAAACGAATTGCATTTACAACATTCCATCAATCATATGGTTATGAGGAATTTATTGAAGGGATAAAACCAACATTAGACTTAGACTCATCTGATATTGATGATACATATACGCATAATATTGAATATAGTATTAAGGATGGTGTTTTTAAAGATTTTTGCAATAGAGTGTCTAAAAAGAAGGTTGAAACATCAGAATTTGAGGTATCGGAAGATGCTAGTATCTGGAAAGTAACTATAAAAAACGAAGTAAAAAATGACTGCTTTGATAATGACCGAATACGTATTGGTTGGGGCATGAATGAAAAGGGAGCTAAAGGTTTTGTATATGGTATGTCAAAGGGGGATATTGTCATAACGACAGATGGTAATCGTAGACGTATAAATGGAATTGCAATTATTACAGGAGATGATGCGTATGAACTCAAATGTAATGATAATAAGACAACTAGAGACGTAAAATGGATTGCTAAATATATAGATTGTGATATTACTGATATTAATGCTCAATGTATACTTCATAGAATGACAGTAGCGAAAGTTCCTAATATGAATCTATCGGATATAGTAAGCCTGGCAAAGAAAGAAAATAAAGAACTTGATGAAATTGTTATTTCAGACAATACAAATTCATATGTATTTATTATTGATGAGATAAATAGAGGAAATGTATCTAAAATATTTGGTGAATTGATTACTTTAATTGAGACAACAAAGAGAAAAGGTTCGAGTGAAGCTATGGAAGCTATTCTCCCATATTCTAATATTTCTTTTGGTGTTCCAAATAATGTTTATATAATTGGTACAATGAATACTGCAGATCGATCTATAGCACTTATGGATACAGCGTTGCGTCGTAGATTTAAATTTAAAGAAATGATGCCTGATATTGAAGTTCTTAGAAAATTAAATGCAGATAAAGTTGTTGAAGGTGATATTGAACTTGACGTCGCAGAAATGCTTAAAGTGATAAATAAACGTATCGAGTATTTATTTGATAGAGAACATACAATAGGACATGCATTCTTTACAGGGCTTAGAGATAAACCGAAGATTTCTATGCTTGCAAGTATATTTAGAAAGTCAGTGATTCCTCTTTTACAGGAATATTTTTATGATGATTATAGTAAAATAAGGATGGTTCTTGGGGATAATGGGAAAAACAACGAAGAGAATATGTTTATATTAGAAAATAAAATAAGGTCAAAAGATATTTTCAAAGGTGATACCTCAGAGATTGATATACCAGAATACTCCTATATAATCAACGATGATGCATTTGAAAATATTATGAGCTATAAAGAGATTGTTGGATAAGAAAAGTGGTGATAAAATGAGTAAACTCTTGGAGTTAAAAGAATTTGAGACCGTAATAGCAAATCCAGATTTCAAGGAAGAATATAAATGTATGGATAAGAAATATTTTAAATATCTTACAGAGTTTATTCGGACCTTTGATTCTAACAATGAGTCAGATGTATTAAACTTTATAAAGATTGGATATAAGAGAAATATAGGTGAAACGGTAACTTTTAATAATTATGTTGGATTAATACAGATAAAGAATAATTATCAGATTCAAATTTTGCCTAAAATAGATTTTATAAATAATGACAAGGAAAAAACAAAACAAGTTTTCATAAAGATGCTTCGAAGTATGAAGGATTTTCCAAGTAAGGTATTTACAAATGCTAATCTCAAAATAGAGCGCATGAATCTATATGAGATATTTATTAATATGTATTTGCAAGAGGTTAAGGAACTTGTGAGATGTGGAATAAAATCTTCCTATGAGGATCATGAAGATAATTTAACTGTCTATAAGGGAAAACTCATTGTCAATAAACATATTAGAATTAACCTTACACATAGGGAGAGATTTTATGTCAGTTTTGATGAATATCAAGTAAATGGTCCAGAAAATAGATTGTTGAAATCTACTCTTTTGAAGTTGAAGAATATAAGTGGAAGTGCAGAAAATAGTAAAGAAATTAAAAGTCTTCTAACTTTTTTTGAACTTGTTGAGCCTTCAAAGAATTATTATAAGGATTTTTCTAAGGTAATAATTGATCGTAATACAAGAAGTTATGAGACTATTATGAAATGGTCAAAGGTATTTTTGTTGAATAAAAGTTTTACGACCTTTTCGGGCACTAATAACGCAAGAGCTCTATTATTCCCAATGGAAAAAGTGTTTGAATCATATGTTGCTAGAAATATGAAGAAAGTATTCAATAGGAAAAACTGGGAGGTGTCATCTCAGGATCGAGGGCACTATTTATTTGAAACTTTGAATGGTAAAAACCATAAAAAATTTGCTATTAGACCGGATCTTGTTGTTATAAGAACTGATAATAGTATTGTTATTTTAGATACTAAATGGAAAAAAGTTATCAATGATAAAGGCAAAAACTATGGAATTTCACAGGCAGATATGTATCAGATGTATGCGTATTCAAAGAAATATAATACTTCAGAAACATGGCTTCTTTATCCTTTGAATGATGATATGAAGGACAGTGGTAGAATTACATTTGATAGTGGAGATGGTTCTAGAGTTTCTTTATTTTTTGTAGACGTTGCTAATATAGAGGATAGTATGGAAGAACTCCTAAGTATTTTATCATCAGATAAACCAGTAATATTAGAGTAATAACAGAAAAATTGTTCTAACTAGTAAATGATGTAAATAATTTTAAAAATAAAAATTTTATAACTAATTTATGATAAAGAGAGTATTCCAATCAAAATTATTACTTACGAGAAGTCATTTATGAATGAAACTATAAAGGAAAGAAGCTTAAACAAGAAAAATTTAAAGAAATATTTTATATTCATTTTACATTCATCTTTCTCACTTAAAATGAAATCTACCATCAAAAACAAAAGACACCTCAAGGGTCGAAGAGTCAAAAGAACAAGACAAAGACCAGGTAAAAGAAGCCAGTCAGGTAAAAGAAACAACTAGTGTAGAAGCTAAAGGCCAAACAAGAGACCAAGCTAAAGAAATAGCCCTAAAAGAGGCTAAGACTGGGCAGGTTATAGGTTATGAACTAGACTACGAATATGGAAAACTAGTCCATGAAATTTTCATCCTTGATGGAAAGTTGGAGAAGGAATATAATATTGATGCCAATACAGGAACTTTCTCACACGAAGATATTGAAACAGAACATGATTAGACAAGTATTATATAGAATCTCGACTAGGATTTTCCTAGCCGAGATTTTGTATATAAAGGGGTAGAATATATTAACAAAACACTTAGTCAAAAATATAGTCAAAACTTCTTAGCTACTGCTCTAAAATCTCTTGAAGTGATTCAAAGTCCAGTATTTCTATAGCATGTTTTTTATAGACTATAATTCCCTGGTCTTCTAAACGCTTGAGTTCCCTATGAAGAGATGGTCTTGACACATTCATCAACATAGACCATTTTGTGATAGATTCTGGTATAGGTATCATATCAGAATTTATCTTGTTTTTCTGCATTATCAAATAAAAAGCGACCTTCTTTACAATACCGCTATAGGAAAGAAGGGCTAGTTTTTGTTGGAGCATATAGGTAGCTGATGAAATCTCCCTAGTGAAGTTTTCAAGCAGGCGTATGTCCTTTTGAATCAAGAGCAGGAAATCTTCTTTTTTAAAAATAATGACTTCCAAGGCCTCCATTGCTACTACATCACAGGGATACTTATGGTTGTTTGAAAAAACTGCTGCCGCACCAATAATATCTCCAGTTTTTCGTATGGACACATTTAACTGGCTTCCATCAGGAAATGGTTTTTGTGATTCGGCCCGTCCTTTAAGGATGATTCCCAAACGGTCTGATGCTTCCATAAGGTGAAAAACCACTTCGTTTTTTGCATATGACTTTAGAGTATATGGAATAAATTCCAACACTTTCCTTATATCTTTTTCAGGTATGCCCTGAAATAAATTGCTTTTTGCTAGAAGAGAATAATTCATAAGTTCCTCCTTTCGTAATTTCATATCATTATTATACCCAAAAAAATATCAAATGTGTATCTGTAGATACAGAAATAGTAAAGAAAATTATTTATAATAGACTTAACAAGAAGGAAATAGATTAAAAACAACTCGTATAAAAAAGACTGAGACCTTATAAAACCAACATTACTCATCTAGGACAGGTCTTGGACTCAAAAAGGAGAAAGAAAAATATTTCCTGATTGATAATGATAATTTCAGTAGATAAAAATTTATAAGTAAAGAAAGAGAGGTAATATTATGGCATTTAAGGATTGGAAAATAGAGGAATTTAAGAAGGTAGATGTTCGTGGAATACAGGGGAACTTCTTCATGGGACTAAAAGAACAGGCCAAGGCAGTTCCGGCTGGCCAAGGGATAGAGGTAATCCAGAGTTTTGATCCAATTCCCCTATATGAGGTAATGGAAGGGTTAGGATATGAATATCACACAGAGCAGAAGGCAGATGCTGAATATCATGTGTATTTTTATAGGGCAGAGGCAAAAGAGGATGAAAAGAATATACCAATGCGTCCAGCGGCACTTACAAATATGCCACTAATTGATGAAACATTAGGCAAGATTGCAGTTGAGTTTTGGGACCTAACTTGGAATGATGAAAAGAGGTACCTACCTTATGAAACTAGGCTACTTCTTTCATTAACAAATGCTGTAGGTGCAGGAAGGATGCGTCAGGCAACTAGAGAACTGGTTAAGGCATATATCCATGGCTTAGATAGTAGAGCCCTTGATGATGTATTTGAACTTTTGGTATGGAACCAGGGTATAGGAAACTTCAGTTCAGAAATTGGACCATCAACACTATTTGCAGCATACAAGACAGTTAAGAATATGGAAAAGCAGGGCAAGGCTCGTAGTGAAATTTGCCAGATGCTAAAGGAAAAATTTGGTGAAAAGAACCCTGATGTCAGAGTTTAATATAATCAATAGTCATCAAGATTAGGAAAGGAGCTACCTATGAAGGAAGTAGCAGGAAGGGTATTTTCAATAGCTAAGGACAACGTCCCTATACCAGGATGCACAGTGTCAAAAGAAATAAGCGGTGGAGATAACTATATATCCATATTTTCCATGGCAGAAGACACAGATATCAGTGCTGAGATATTCCCCTACCACAAGCTGGTGGTCGTATCTGAGGGAAGAGTGACCGTTTACAAGTCAGATGGTAGTGAAAAAATACTAGAAGTTGGGGATGGAATAGTAACAGAGGTTGATACACCGGTTGGTTTTAAGACTGACATAGGTGTTGTATATACAGAAATAGCAATTAGGAGGAAAGATATTATGAATAAAGCAATAAAGGCAGGACAAGTATTTAAGTTTGCAGAACTTATACCATACCAGGATGGAAAGATAGTTAATATGGATATAGTCCACAATGACAAGATGAAGTTTGTAGTTATGGCATTTGATGCAGGAACGGGCTTATCTGAACATGCAGCACCAGGAGAGGCCTTAATATTTGCACTTGATGGAGAAGCTGTAATCGGCTATGAAGGTGTGGACCATCCTATTAAGGCAGGGGAAAACTTCCACTTTGCCAAGGGAGGCCTACATTCAGTAAGGGCAGACAAGAAGTTTAAGATGGGACTTCTTTTAACATTAGAATAAGCCTATCGAATTTGAAAGGAGTTTCTTAGTCTGCTGTCAGAACAATTTAAAGAGTATATGGAGGGAAAAGAATGAGAAAGCTTGTAAAAGGAAATGTAAGTTGGGTTGGCTATATAGACTGGGAGTTAGAGCACTTTCATGGGGATGATTACTCAATCATGAATGGGTCTAGCCAGAACGCCTACCTAATTGAAGAAGAAAAGACTGTACTGATAGATACAGTATGGACACCACATAGGTTTGACTTTGTGGAAAATCTAAAAAAAGAAATCGACTTAAAGAAAATCGATTTTATCGTAGCAAACCACGGTGAATGT
>ERZ773065.1332-NODE-1332-length-12596-cov-6.762938_pt1 | contig 12596 bp, 10 predicted proteins | sample MGYA00580623_ERZ773065 | MGnify/ENA primary metagenome ERZ773065 (study PRJEB29015, sample SAMEA2738017) | human oral metagenome | biome: human oral; feature: human-associated habitat; material: dental | place: China | collected 2047 ...
GCGCGTCATCGTCGTCGACGACGGTCCGGCTCCCGGCTGGACGCCTCGCCCCGGCACCGGCCAGGGACTTCGGGGACTGCGCGAGCTGGTCGAGGCCATGGGCGGGACGCTGAGCGCGGGACCCCTCCGCGGTGCCGGCGGTGCTGGTCATGGTGGCGACGGCGCTGCTGGCGGCCGGGGCGCCGGCGGTGCGGATGGGACGGCCGGGGCCGTCGGGGCCGTGAGGGCGGGCTTCGTCGTCGAGGCGGTCCTGCCGCTGCCCGCGACGCGGACCGGCGGAGTCGGCGGGGCGACCGCTTCGAGAGCCGGCCCGCGCGAGTCCGCGGAGGAATCCCATGAGTGACGCGAGTGGGACGAGAGAGTCGTCCGGTGCCCCGACCAGCGGCGGCCCGGCCGGCGGTATGCCGACCAGCGGCGGCCCGGCCGGCGGTCCCGTCCGCGTCCTCGTCGCCGAGGACCAGGCGCTCCTGCGCGCCTCGCTGGCGGCGCTCCTGGACGCCGAGGACGACCTGGAGATCGTCGGGCAGGCCGCGGACGGCGCCCGCGCCGTCGCCTTGGCGACCGGCCTCCGTCCCGACGTCGTCGTCATGGACATTCGGATGCCGGGGCTGACCGGTATCGAGGCCACCGCTCGGATCTGCGCCGACCCGGCGCTCGCGGGCACCCGGGTCCTCGTCCTGACCATGTTCGAGATCGAGGAGTACGTGCTGGGGGCGCTGCGTGCCGGCGCCTCCGGGTTCCTTCTCAAGGACGCCGACCCGCAGACGGTCGTCGACGCCGTGCGCACCGTCCACGAGGGTCAGTCGCTCCTCAGCCCCCAGATCCTCCGGGGTCTCGTGTCGCGCTCGCCGTCCGGTGCGGCCTGCGGGCGGCGGGCCGACGACGTCGGGCGACTCACTCCCCGGCAGCGGGAGGTTCTCGTGCTCATCGCCCGGGGACTGTCCAACGGCGAGATCGAGACCGTGCTCGGCATCACCCGCGCCACCTGCCGCAGTCACATCACCGCGCTGCTGGCCCGCCTGGATGCACGGGACCGCGCCCAGCTCGTGATCGCCGCCTACGAAGCGGGTCTCGTGCAGCCGGGGGCGTGAGGCGGGTACCCGACGAGCAGCACGCTCCCCCTGCGGCAGGACTCGTGCAGCCGGGGGCGTGAGGCGGGGCGCGCCGCGCCCCGGACGGTCCGGAGCGGCCGGCGTCGGATGGATCGCAATCTCATCACCGAGCCCGACGGCGCCACCTGGTTGGCCGACGTCGGACGGGCCGGACAGACTGGTGCCGCAGCGTCGCGGGTCCCCGCGGCACCCCGTCGACAAGGAGAACTCAGAACTCATGAGCCCCTGGTCCTTCGAGAACCAGATGACCGCGATGCAGACCGTCGCCGACCACATGGGCGAGTGGATGCGGCAGGCCGGTGTGCAGGAGACCATCATGAACATCGACGCCCTGGGACAGCGGGTCCTGGTCCACGCCCGCGCCCTGTACCGGGGGCAGTGGGTGGACAACGAGCTCCCGGCGATCATCGTGCGCGAGGCCATCGACCTGCGCGCCGCCATGGCCCAGCCCGGCGGCGGGGCCTGGACCAAGGCGCACCTGACCATGAAATCCAACGACTACCGACTGACCACCGACTTCGACTACGACACCCCGCCCACTCTCGATCCTCCCTACACCCCTGAGGACTGCGCCGAGGATCTGCGTCTCCACCCGCGTCGCCCCGAGACCGTCCCCGCCTGGATGCAGCCTCGATCGGGCTCCTGAGACCGAGGCCGGCGAGGACTCGCGGAGCCGAGGGTGAGGCCCGGCCGGCCGGGATGCCCCGCCCGCCGGGAGTGCCGCCATCCCCGGGAGGGAGGCCCGCCCGCCGTCCCCGGCGGGATCGCGCCGGCTCGGTCCCATCGCTCACGCCTTCTCACGGAACACGACCCGGCGCTGGACCACGTAGCTGGCGACGTAGATCGCGCTGTCGCCCAGGATCTTGGCGATGCCCAGCGGGACGCCGACCCCGGTCAGCGCCGCCAGCGCGAGGTAGCTCGCGGCGACCAGGGCGAGCGCCAGCGCCACGTAGCGCACGGCCGTGCGCCCCACCGTTCCCGGTGCCGCCCGGAAGACGCGCCGGTTCATGAAGAAGTTGGCGGCGCCGCTGATCAGCCTCGCCCCCACCACGCTCGTCAGCAGGCTCCCGGTGAGCAGGTGCAGCACCACGACCCCGATCCAGTCGATGACGAAGCTCGCCAGGGACGCCCCCGTGAAGCGCAGCAGCGGAGCGTAGATCCGCGCGGAGTCCCGCAGCGGGCGGAAGTGGGAGGAGGCGTTACCGGGCTCGTAGACGGTCGCGATCTCGATCTCCTCGACCGCCATCCCCAGCTCGTGGGATCTCAGCAGGGTCGAGAGCTCGTACTCGTACCGATCGCCGGGGACCTCCAGCAGCCACTCCAGCTCGCCCGCCGGATAGCCGCGCAGACCGGTCTGGGTGTCGCGCAGCCGCCACCCCGTCGCCCCGCGGAACAGCAGCGCGGTGACGCTGTTGCCCAGTCGGCTTCGCAGAGGCACCGATCCGGTGAAGGCTCGCACGCCCAGCGTCATGCGACCGGTCTCGTGGACTCGGCGGGCCACCGCGGCGATGTCGGCGGGCGTGTGCTGGCCGTCGGCGTCGGCGCACACGACGTCGGCGTCCGGCCACAGCTCCGCCACCCGTGCCAGGCCGGTGCGCAGGGCCGCGCCCTTGCCCGCGTTGACCGGGTAGCCGGTGACCACCGCTCCGGCGGCGCGGGCCGCGGCGAGGACGCCCTCGTAGGCGGGGCCGGAGCCGTCGTCGACGACGAGCACCCGCGTCTCCGGAAGCGCGCGCCGCACGTCCCGCACCAGGCGGGTCAGGCGCATGTCCGGCTGGTAGGCGGGGATGAGGACGACGAGCGCGACGACGCCGTGTCTCGCCGCGGTCGCGCGTCGGGCGTCGCGATGAGGCTCCGCGGCCGGTAGGGGCGGGCGGCGCCGGGGCGCGACGTCGTCGAGGCGGGAGCGCTCCCGGGTCGGGCGGGAGTCGGAGTCGGGCCGGGTCGTCGTGCGCATTCAGGCCCCCCGGGTGATGTAGAGGATGTCGGAGGTGGCGCGCTCGCCACCGTTGGAGGGCCGGTTGATGATCCGTCCGTCCCAGTACATGGCCGAGGAGCCGCCGCCATCGAGGTTGTAAGCGACCCGGCAGCCGAGGTCGGACATGATCCCGGCCAGCTCGGTCATGGTGACGCCGCGGGAGTAGCCCTCGTCGCGGCCATCGACGACGACGAGCATGTAGTGGTTGGTGTCCACCCAGCCGATGGCCGTGCGGGGCTGGGTCCCCTGAATGGAATGGTTGCCGACGTTCGTGTCGACCTCCACCTCGTCGATCCCGGTGAGGACCCGCCCGTCGTTGACCAGGGCGGGACCGAAGGACAGCGTGTTCCACACCCCGCCGTCCAGGAGGGCCTGGGCGCTGGTGGAGGTCTCGTCGTAGATCTCGCAGCGGCCGTCGGTGTAGAAGGCGATGCCGTCGCGCACGCCATCATCGCGGTAGACGACGCCGTTGCGGATGAGGATGCCGTCGGAGCGGAAGCCGTAGTAGTCGCCGTTGATGGCCAGGACGGCGTCGTGCTCGGAGGCGATCAGGCTCGGCTTGGCGGTGATGTTGGTGCCGTACTCGTTGTTGGCGAAGGCGCTGCGGACGGCGGCGGCGTCGGAGACGGTGACATCGGCCGTGTAGTAGGTGACGGAGTCGGCTCCGGAGCCGGTGGCGACCGTGTTGATCGCGATCGAGGTGAGTGAGGAGGTGTAGGAGGAGTCGGTGATGGCGACGCTGGCCGCGTCGGCGGTCGCCGCCGAGGCCGCGGCGGCGTTCTCGGCCTCGTAGGCGGCCACGTCGGTGATCTCGGTGTGGTCGATGACGAAGCGGTTGAGCGCCCAGGCGCTGGTGCCGGTGACGGTCAGGCCCAGGACGGCGGCGCCCCCGAGCAGGAAGGTGCGACGCGTGCGATGGCGGGGCCGCGGGGTCCGCGATTCGGGCGCGGTCGCCGTTGAGACGGTCATGGAGTCGGCGGTCGAGTCGGCGGAGCCGGGGGAGCTCGCTGTGCTCGCTGTGCCTGTGGCGCCCGAGGTGCTTGTGGTGACTGTTGTATCGGTGGCTTCTGTGGTGCCTACCGTGCTCATGGTGCATGCTGTGCCGTCGGTGGTGTCTGCTGGGCCCGCTGTGCCGGCGGGGTCTGAGGCCGGTGGCCGGTGCTGGTTCGACATGGCTCCACGGTGTCGAATCGGCGTGTGGCGGACGCAGGTCGTTCTTGTGGGTCTCCTGTGAAAGAGGCTCTTCGCGTTCCGGGGACTGAGGCGCAAGCGACGTGGACATGCGGGGCGCGCCGGCGGGTGGGATGACACGGAGAGGCGGTCTGTGACATCCAGTGTGCGGTCGGCGCGGGCGGGCTCCGGTGTCGGCGCTCCGGGTCCCGCGCGGTCGTACCTTCCTGTGCCGGGTCGTACGTTGTAGCGCGCGGTCGTACCCTCTTGCGCCCGGTCGTACCTTAGAGAGGCTCTAACGTACGACCGCGTGCGTCTGCGTACGACCGCGCGGTCTCGGGTACGACTTCGCGAGTCCGGGTACGACCGCGTGCCATAACGTACGACCGCGCGGTCTCGGGTCCTGCGTCGTCTCGCGACTTCTGAGGGTCTCGGACGTCATGGCTCGTGAGATGCGAGCGCTCCCGCGGCGACACGGTTCCGGGGCCCGGCCCGCCGGCACCGGTGTCACTCGAGCTCGTCGTCGAACTCGATGTGGGATAAACGCCAGCCGATCAGGGTCGCGACGAAACCGCTCACCGTCGTCCACCACGGTGCGGCACCGTTGCCCGCGAGCAGGAGGGAGACCCCGATCGCCAGACCTGCCCAGATCGCTGCGAGCAGGAGTGCCCACACGACGATGAGGCGACGGCGCCGTACGAAGGACCACGCGATACGACGACCGCGGTCCGGGAGAGCGGAGCGCAGGGCCTGTATGCGCTGATGCGCCCATATGCCGGTCAGCATCGCCATCATCAGCAGCACCAGGACTGCGATGACGGCGGGCAGGCCCGCGAATCGCATGAGGAGGAGCGCTACCAGCATCAGCAGCAGGCACAGGATCGTTCCGGTGTGGATGACGGACACGACCTGTGCGAGGAAGAGGTCGACCACCGTGCGCACGATGCTGCTGCGGGGGTTCTGCGCGGCGAAGGAGGCGAGGGCGCGCGCGGCGCCGGTCTGGTCGCCGCGGCGCATGCGCAGGATGGCGAGGCGGGCGAGGGCCTGGTCGTAGGAGGGGTCGAGCCGGAGGGCCTCCCGCAGGGAGAGGTCGGCCGCGGCGGGGTCGACGGTCGCCTGGGCGGCGCCCAGCATGGTGTGGTGCTCCGGGTCGTCGGGGTCCAGCCGCACGGCTTCGCGGGCGTGGTCGAGAGCCTCCGCGTTGCGCGGCGACTCCGCCAGCATGCGGGCCATGGCGGAGTGCGCTCCGGCATTGTGGGGATCCAGGGCGAGGCATTCGCGCAGGGCGCGCTCGGCGCCGTCCCGGTCCCCCTGGCGCGCCAGGACATGACCGAGGCAGCGGTGCGCCTCGGGCTCCTGCGGGACGAGCGCAACCGCGGCACGAGCCGAGGCGACGGCCTGATCGATGCGGTCCGCACGGTCGTGGGCGATCGCGAGGGCGAGCTGCGTACGATCCGCGTGCTCCGGGTAGTGGGCGAGGAGATTGCTCAGGGCCTTCATGGCCCGGTCGTCCTGCCCCATCTCCACGAGCTGGCAGGCCCTCGCCCACTGCCGGTCGTAGTCCTCATCGCTCACAGCAGGCGGTGCCGTTTCATCCATTCGCGCAGTTCGGCGTACTCCCCCGAGGAATCCGCGTACTCGATGACGTTGCGGGCGACCTCGAACCACGGGCCGCTGGAGGGGCGGATCTCGCGCAGCGCGGCGAGCATGTCCTCCATGGTGATCAAGCGGGGGGAGCCGGTGCGCACGGAGTCCAGGAGCGCCATCTCCGCGGCGCTGTCGCACAGGTGCGATAGGTCGGCTCCGGTCAGGCCGTCGGTGGTACGGGCCAGCTCCTGGAGATCGATGCCCTCGGCGGGGCGCTCGCGCAGGTGCGTGCGTAGGATGGCGGCGCGCGCCGGCCCGTCCGGCGGCAGGACGAGGATGCTCCGGTCGAGCCGTCCGGGGCGGCGCAGCGCCGGGTCGATGTCCCAGGGCGCGTTGGTGGCGGCCAGGAGGTAGACGCCCTCGTTGTCGCTGCCGATGCCGTCGAGCTCCTCGAGGAGCTGGTTGACGGTGCCGCGTATACCCGAGCTGCGTGAGAGCGAGCGCTTGATGCCGATGGCGTCGAGCTCATCGAGGAAGAGGACGCACGGGCTGTGCTCGCGGGCCTGCTCGAAGGCCTTGTGGAGGTTGGCCTCGGAGTTGCCGATATAGGGATCGAGGATGTCGGTGATGGTGACGTTGAGGAAGCCCGCTCCCATCTGCCCGGCGACGGCGCGGGCGATGAAGGTCTTCCCCGTGCCCGGCGGACCGTACAGGAGCAGGCCACCGCGCAGGCTCTTGCCGTAGAGTCGGCGCAGCTCGGGGTTGCGCATGGGAGCGAGGAAGGAGGCCTCGAGACGGTTCTTGACCTCGGTCATGCCGCCGACGTCGGCGAGCGTGATACCGGCCTTCTCCACCTCCCAGATATCCGGGTCGTCGGAGTCGCCCGCCTTGACCGGTACCGAGACCAGGTCGGGGCCGCTGGGCGTGGACAACGCGGCCGGGTCGGTCGTCAGGTCCTTCTCGGCCCGGTGCCAGTCGAAGCCCTCGGTGTCCTCGGTGGCCTCGGGCGAGGGGCCCGCCTCGGGCGTGCCGGGCTGGGTGCCCGCCGCGGGCACGCCAGCCGGGGTGCCCGCCGCGGGCCCGTTGGGCGATGGGCTCGCCGCGGGCGTACCGGCTGCGGCGGCGGCGTCGGCCGGTGGCGCCGGAAGAGTCACCGGACTGGACGGCGGCGGCACTGGCGACGCGGGCCCGGGCTCGGACCGGTGGTGGGGTTCGGGGTGCGCATCCTGCGGCGTCGTCGCGGATCGGGCGGACAGGGCGCGAGCCATGAGCTCGCGAGCGGCCTCGTCGGTGGGGTCGCACTGGAGGGCGGTGGCGCACTGCGTCACCGCCTCCGCCTGGCGGCCGGCCTCGATGAGGAGCTCGGCCAGGTGGGTGCGCAGTCGGATGTCGTCGGGGGCCGCGTCCACGGCGCGCGCCAGAGAGTCGATGAGTGGGTCGCTCACTCGATCAGTCTAACGGCGTGTCGGGGCCGTTGCTCCGGCTCCGGGCCGGCCTCCGCGCGGAGCCGGGTCGATCGGAAGCCGAGAGCGCCGCGCCCCGGGACCACCGCCGGCCTCCGCGCGGAGCCGGGTCGATCTCGACTCTCGTCCGGGCGGGAGCCCCGGCGCCAGGACGGGGCCGGCGGAGCATGTGATGCAGAGGCTCACATCGGTTGAGGAGTCTTAGCTCCCGGGCGGGGCCGGCCCCCGCCCACGGTGCCGGGCGTTCTTGTTCGGGTGCCGCTGGTGCGCCTCCCGCACGGCTCCTGCCCACGTCCTCTCGGACCGCACGCGGGTCATCAGCGGCCGGCGCCTCCCGCGCGGCTCCCGCGCACGGTGCCGGACGGCGCAGCCCGAGCTCTCAGTGTCCGGGCGGGACGGCGTCTGCCGGACCGGTGCGTCCGGAGAAGGTTCGGAGCTCTCGGCGCCTGGGCGGCGGGTGCTCGCGGCTGGCCGGCGATTCCGTGGCGGGGTCGCCGCGCGCCGCCCAGGCGGCGAGACCCGCGGGACTCGTCACCTCGTCCAGGGCCGTCTCGACGGCGCCCACCAGCGCGGCATCGGCTCCGAGCGCACCGGCGGTGATTCGCGGCCGGTTCTCGCGCAGGCACGTCATGAGGCCGCTCGTCAGGGCCTTCTCGAAGGCCTCGGGACAGTGAGCGCGCAGGAGCGGCCCGAGCCCGCCGAGGGTGACGACGTCGGGATCGGCGACGCTGATCAGTCCGGCCAGTCCCCGTCCCAGGCTCGTGGCCGCGGCGGTGAGGGCGGGGCGGTGAGCGGGATCCCCTCGGGCGATGATCGTCTCGATGTCCGCCGGGGAGTCGTCGTCGGCCCCCAGCCGTGCGGCCAGCGGCCTGGCGCCGAGGACGGTGTCCCAGCAGCCCCGGGCCCCGCAGCTGCAGAGCGCCCGCGGGTCGCCGAAGGGGAGGTGGCCGACCTCCATGGCCAGGCCGGTCGCCCCGAGCACGGGCGCGCCGTCGAGGACGAGACCGCCGCCGACGCCGGTGAGCACGGTCAGGTGCAGGGCGGAGCGCGCCCCGTGCGAGGCGCCGCGGCGGGATTCGGCCAGAGCCTCGCAGGTGGCGTCATTGGCGACCAGGAGGGCGGCCCCCGGTGCACCCAGGGGGGCGAGGCTCACCCGGTCCCAGTCCAGGACGGAGGACTGGACGACGCTCCCGTCGCGGACGGTGGCGGCCACGGCGACCGACACGACCCGCACCCTGCTCGCGCGGGCACGCGCTTCGGCGGCGACGGCCCGGCGGATGGGGGCGAGCACGTCGGCGGGACTGCGTCCTCGGTGGAGGGCGGAGACCGCGGTGGTGAGGCGGCCGTCGAGGCCCGCGCTGGCCATCCGCCAGTCGGTGGCGGTGATCTCGACGGCGATGACGAGCGGCCCCCGGGGGTGCGCGGCGAGAACTGAGGTGGGACGCCCGCGGCCGTGGGGGACCGGGTCCCCCTCGGTCAGGATGGCGGCCCGGCGCATCCTGGTGACGAGGTCGGTGGCCGTGCCGGTGGAGATCCCGAGCTCCCGGGCGACTCCCGCCCGGGTGATGCCGGGAGTCGCCCGCACGAGGGCGCAGACGTCGGCCGCCAGGGCCCAGCGGAGCTGATCGGCGGTGCTGCGTCGTCGTGCCACGGGTTCTCCGGTTCCTGTATCTGCGTCTAGTATTTTAATCGAATAACGAGTTTAATGGATGCATGACCTCGCCCATGCGCCATCTTGCCTCCTGCCGTGCCGTCCTTCTCGACATGGACGGCACCCTGGTGGACTCGGGAGCCGCCGTCGAGGCCACATGGAGGGCCTGGGCCCGCGATAACGACCTCGATCCGGCGACCGTCCTGGCGGTGTGTCACGGCCCGGACGCTGCCACCACCGTGCGCCGTTTCCTGCCGGGCATCGGGGCGGCGGAGCTGGCTCGCCACGTCGCCGCTCACCTGGAGCGCGAGTGCGCGGACATCGACGGCGTCATTCCCGCCCCTGGCGCCCCGGAGCTGGTGGCCTGGCTGGATGAGCGGCGCCTGCCCTGGGGCGTGGTCACCAACGCGCACCTGCGTCTGGCCCGCGCGCGCCTGGGGGCCGCCGGGATCGAGGCACCGGTCATCGTCTCCTTCGACGACGTTGAGCGCGGCAAGCCCCATCCGGACGGTTACCTGCTGGGGGTGCGGCGCCTGGGGGTCGAGCCCCGCCGAGTGGCCGGTGTGGAGGACTCCGCCCCCGGCCTGGAGGCGGCACGGGCCGCGGGGACGCTCGTCGTGGCGGTGGGCGGGACCCGGGAGGCCGGAGCCGAGTGCGATGTGGCGTGCGACGACCTGCACGAGCTGCGCCGGCTCCTGGCCTCGGCGGGACCCCGACCGAGCTCCCGACTGCCATGAGAATCACCGACTCGCGCGCCGTCCTGTTCGAGTCGCCCGACCCGGTGACCCCGACCCCGCCCGACGGCGCTCTGGACGTCGTGATGCTGCTGGACCGGCATCGGATCCCCTGGAGGACCCTGCCGCACCGGCCCACGGCGCTGACCGTCCGTCGGGCGGCGCGGGACACCGCCGCCCCGTTGCGCGGAGTCCTGCTGATCGCCTGCACCGATCAGGGCGCGATGGCGGGGCTGCGGGCCGGTGCGATCGTGGCCCCCGTCCCGCCCGACGGCGATATCGGCGGTCTCATCGACCGGGTCGAGCCCGGCCTCCCGGTCCCCGACCCCGACGACGCCTGCGGCGCTCCCGGCGCTCGCGGCGTTCGCAGTGCCGTCAGCGGGCTGGGCCGCTGGTTCTGCGCGACCGGGTTGCGGATCACCGGGAGCGTCGCCCGTCAGTGGGGGCCCTGAGGGTCGGCGCGATCGGCGGACGAGGGCGGTGAGCGCCGTCGGCGGGAGTCGGCGGGGGAGCGCCGGGGTGCGCGAGTCCGACGTGGAGCACATCACGTCGCCGCCCGCTGACGCTGCGGTCCGGACGCTTCGTAATCTCAGTGCATGACGCCATCCCCGCCCTCAGGATCCTCGCCCTCCCCCCAGGAAGGGAGCCCGGGACCCGGCGGCGGGACCGGGGAGGGAGGCGCTGCGGATGCGCGGTCCGATGCCGGGCTGCGCACCTCCTTCACGGCCACGCTCCTCGTCGCCCTCGCGGCGCTCGCGGCCGTCGCGCCCCTGGCCACCGACACCTACCTGCCCGCCTTCGCCCAGATGGCCGACGACCTGGACGTCTCCGCCTCCAGCGTCCAGCTGACGATGACGACCTTCCTCGTGGGCGTGGCGCTCGGCCAGCTGAGCATCGGTGTCCTGTCCGATCGCTTCGGCCGGCGCCCCCTCCTCCTGTGGGGCAGCGTGCTCGCCCTCGTCGCGAGCGTGTGCACCGTCGTGGCGCCGGCCCTGCCGTTCCTCCTCGTCGCCCGCTTCTTCCAGGGACTCGGCGGTGCCGCCGGCATGGTCCTGGGGCGCGCCGTGATCTCCGACCGCTCGCGCGGCATCACCGCCACCCGGGCCCTCAGCCTCGTCATGGCCATTCAGGGCATCGCCCCCGTGGTCGCCCCGATCCTGGGCGGCACCCTCGTCGACGTCATCGGCTGGCGCGGCATCCTCGCCGTCGTCGCGGGCTTCACCGGGCTGCTCGTCCTCATGGTCGCCCTCTGGGTGCCCGAGTCCCTGCCCGCCGAGCGGCGTCATGACGGGGGTATGAGGATCCTCCTCGACGGCACGCGCGAGCTGGCGCGCGACCACGTCCTCGTGCGGCTCCTCCTCATCAACGCCCTCGCCTTCGGGCTCCTCATGGCCTACCTGTCCGCCGCGCCCTTCGTGCTGCGCAACGTCCTCGGCATGGGGACGGCGCCCTACACGGCCGTCTTCGGCCTGTGCGGGGCGACGGTGACGGTGACGATCGCCGTGGCCGCCTCGCTCGTGCGCCGCTTCCCGCAGACCCGGCAGGTGCGCGTCGGGCTGCTCACGGGGCTCGTCGTCGACGTCGTCCTCGCCGCCGTGTGCCTGGTCCGGCTGCGCGGGCCCGTCGACGGGCCGGAGCGGATGCCGCTGCTCGTCGTCGTGATCGCGCTCCTCCTCGTGCACGTGGTCTGCCTCGGCCTGTCGATGGGCAACGTGCCCGCGATCGCCCTGGACCGCACCGGCCGCTGGGCGGGCACGGGCAGCGCCCTGCTCGGCTTCATCCAGTTCGTCGTCGGCGGCCTGGTCAGTCCGCTGGTTGGATTGACCGGTGAGGCGAGCGGTGCGGCCTTCGGCGTGGTCGTCGTGGCCCTCGGCGTGGTCGCGAACGCGCTGGCGGCCTTCGGCGTGGGCGATGACGACGCGGCCGACGACGGGGACCGCCCGGCCGACGATGCGGCCGCACGCGGGGAGCGCCGCTCGGAGCTGTGATGGCGATGCCGTCGGCGTGCGCCGTCCGGGGTGGCGTCCTCCGTGCCCGCCCCTCAATGCGAGGGCGCGATGAGGGCCCGGACCGCGTACTGGCTGGAGCTCGGGCTCTGTTCGGCGGCCCCGGCCACCGGGCGCCTGTGGAGGTCCTGACCGACGCGGAGACGGTACCGGTTCCTCCCGCCGGGGATGGTGCCCGGAACCGACGGGGCGGGATGCGCACGAACTCACTGGCTCCTCCTGCCGGGGATGGTGCGGCGAGTGCGCCCAGAGACCCGCCCGGCGGCGGGGACCGGGATGCGAGGAGTAGGGGGCGCACCCGTCTGGTGAGGCGCGTGGGGCTCCTGGGACTCGTCCGGGCAAGGCGTGTCCAAATCTGCCACAAAGGAGCTGAAAGCCGATATCGGCGCCGAAGAAAAGCCCGGAATCTCAACGATTCTCCTCGCGCACTCCCACAGGATCCGGGCCTTTGTGGCAGATTTGGACAATCGAGCCTCTGATCGGCCCACGTCCATCGGATCCCAGCATCCCCGTCACCTCGCCCCGCAGGACCGCGCTCAGCCCTGCCGCCAGTGAGGCTGCTTGTGAAGCGGTGGAACGGGACGGTGTCGATGGACTGGGAGGCGAGGCTCGTGATTTCAGCGGCAACCTCCTCGGGGAGGCTCCGCCGGGCTGAGCGCGGGCGCGCATGGTGAGCGCCCGCGAGAGGCGGTGGCGGCGGCCCGGCCGGGCCGCCGCCACCCGCAGGGCCCTCGAGCCCCTCGCCGGAGGACCGGGCGCTGCCGCTGAGCCGCGTCGCCTCCCCGGTCGCCCTCCCCGCGGAGCTACTTCACCTTCTTGATGGGGATGACGAGGAGACCGCCGATAATGGCGCAGACGCCCGCCATGTAGCACAGCGCCGGGTAGTTCGTCTTGT
>ERZ773065.1337-NODE-1337-length-12579-cov-2.767886_pt1 | contig 12579 bp, 16 predicted proteins | sample MGYA00580623_ERZ773065 | MGnify/ENA primary metagenome ERZ773065 (study PRJEB29015, sample SAMEA2738017) | human oral metagenome | biome: human oral; feature: human-associated habitat; material: dental | place: China | collected 2047 ...
TATCAGAAGCGTCACCTTTTAACGCCTTCAAATCCAAAAACTGCTCTTTAGAAATACCATATTTTTGCTCCACCGCTCCTACGTCCAGTTCCTCTAACTTCGAAAAACCCTTCAAGACCCTAAGCATCTTAGTATTTTCGTCTACTACCTGTAGCATATCTAAATCTGACGACACTATATAGGTCATATAATCCTGTTTTGCGTCCGCCTGCTCTGCTAAGGTTCCGATAATATCGTCTGCCTCGTATTCGTCACACTCCAAAAACTCCCACCCAAGCGCCTTAACCAGCTCGATCAGTAGCGGAATTTGCGCATAAAAATCTTCTGGCGGCTTTACTCTTCCCGCCTTATATTCTGGATAAATCTTCGTTCTTTTCGCCGTTGAGGTATGTGCCTTATCCCAAGCTACTACTACCTTATTTGGTTCTAACATCCGCACAATTTCCATTGCAATCACCGCAAAACCATAAATTCCCGCCGTCGGTGTTCCGTCTTTCCGTGCCAGCCCACCCATCGCATAATAACCTCGATAAAAAACCGACTTCCCGTCAATAATTACCAAGGTTTTCACTTAAAACTCCATCTCAGCCAAAATTTTCTTCACACTATCATTTAATTCGCCTAAACTACCGTCATTCAACACATAATAATCCGCCATCGCAATCGGTCCACCTTTTTCTAGATTCTCCACTTCCGAGCGATCTCTTTCTTGAATCTCTGCCGTATTAAACGGTCTTTCTGCTCTTCTTGCTACTCTTTTGTGTCTTAATTTTTTTTGCACCACCACCGCCAAAACCGTCAAAAGTCGCGGAAACTCCTTCTTCAAAATCTTGTATTCCGTCCAAGAATAAAGACCATCGAGCACAATCCGTTTTTGACCCGCCTCTATTAAATCGCGTGCTTCTTTCACCGCTTGTTTCACTACCCAATCTTTCCCTTCTGTTTCTCGAATCATCTCTCGAAAATGTTTCTCACTTTCTCCGTCCGCCGAACGCTCGATTCCTCGTTTCGCCATTTCCTTATAAATCATCCCGCCAAAATATACTTTCGGCACTCCTTTTTCTGTCAAATAATTTACTATTTCAGTCTTTCCAGACCCGCTCATGCCAACTATGGCCAACAATTTTACCTCATCTTTCATATCTTTAGTATATCACACTGCCTCCTTTAATTTATGTTATGATTTATATATAAAAGGAGTATTTTATGCAAGAAATTTCAAGTCAAGATTTTGAACAAAAAGTTTTAAATTCCAAGTTGCCCGTTATTGTTGATTTTTACGCCGAGTGGTGTGGTCCCTGCCAAATGCAGGCCCCAATTTTAGCTGACTTCGCTAAAGAAAATCAATCCGTCTGTCAAATCTTTTCCGCCAACGTCGAGCTAAACCAAGACCTCGCCGCTAAGTTCCAAGTTCAGGGCATCCCTTGTCTCATCTTATTCAAAGATGGTCAAGAAGTCGATCGTCGCACCGGCCTACAATCTAAAACCAAGCTCGCTGAATTTTTAGGAGCAGCCTAAGTGTCCGATTCAGTTTATGACATCGCCATTATCGGTGCCGGTACCGCTGGTCTTACCGCCGCTATTTACGCTTGTCGAGCCAACAAATCCGTCATCGTTTTTGAAGCCTCCGCCCCAGGCGGGCAAATTCTTTCCACTTCTCAGATTGAAAATTCCCGCCGCTCCCAACATTTCCGGTCCCGAATTTTCCAGCACCCTCTTCAACCAAGCCTCCGAACTTGGTGCCAAATTCGAATTTACCAAAGTTTCAGCAATCTCCAAAACAGCTTCTCTCCTAACGATTAAAGCTGACTCTTCTTCCTTCAAAAGTCGCAGCCTTATTATTGCCACCGGCACCGCTCATCGTCCGCTTAATCTAAAACATTCTGAGCAATTGCTCGGTCACGGACTTTCCTACTGCGCCACTTGTGACGGTCCTTTTTTCAAAAACCAAGACCTTGCCGTTTATGGTGGCGGCAATACAGCCTTTATGAGTGCGCTTTTCCTCTCTGGTTTCGCCAAATCTGTCGCCCTAATTAATCACACTGACCACTTTTTCGCCGAAAATACCCTTGTTGAAAAACTCAAATCTCAACCCAATGTCTCCATCTATAACTCTGCCGAAATTACTGCCCTAAATCTCGACTCATCCTATCGCTCTCTTTCTAGTATCGAAATTAAGCAAGCGAATAAACAATTTAACCTGCCCGTTACCGGACTCTTTGTCGCCATCGGCCGCATTCCTGCTAACGATTTTGCAAGCAATATCGTTAAGCTAGATCAAGATGGCTATATTATTGCTGACGAAAGCTGTACCACCGATCAACCAAACGTCTTCGTGGCCGGCGATAACCGTACCAAGACTTTAAGACAGCTCATCACTGCCGCCGCCGACGGTGCCACCGCCGCCACCGCTGCTATAAATTATCTAAATTCAAAATAAAATTCTGGCTTAGCGCCAGTTTTGGAGCCGTTGACTGGGATCGAACCAGCGACCTGCGCGTTACGAATGCGCTGCTCTACCAACTGAGCTACAACGGCACCTTCCTATTATAACATAAACAAAAAATCGCCTCTCCGGCGAAATTCTCTGTTTGGCGGATCCGACGAGACTCGAACTCGCGACCTCCGCCGTGACAGGGCGGCGCTCTAACCAACTGAGCTACGAATCCACTCTGTCATTATGGCACAAAACTCTTTTTTTGACAAGTAAAAAATCTTACTTTTTATTCCCTTTATGTTATAATCGCTTTATGCAACAAATTATTCGCTCCATCAACTCAGATTTTGCCGATTTTCTCAAACAGCTTTCTGACAGTCATATTCTTGACTCAGTCATAGTTATTATTGCCAGTTTTATTATCTATAAAATTATCACTAGCATCATCTTCAATAAAAGAAAAAATTCCGGCTACCGCCTTGCAACTAGCGAAAAAAGTCGTGCTTATCTTCATCTTCTTCACAACACTTTACGTTACATTTTTGTCATTATTACCACTCTTTTAGTCCTACAAATCAACAATATTAATGTTTCTTCCCTCTTAGCTGGTGTCGGAATCGTTGGTGTCGTAGTTGGTCTTTCTGTTCAAGACGCCTTAAAAGATATTATCCGCGGCGTCACTATCATTTCTGACGGTTATTTCTCACTCGGCGACAACGTTCGTTACAAAGACGTAGAAGGCAGAATCGTTTTTCTCGGCATCAAAACCACCAAAAACTCCTCAGACGGCAGCATTGTCTCAATTGCCAACCGCAACATTGAGCAAGCCGAGATCGTCGGTGGTGAAAGTTACCCTTCCCTCCCCTTGCCATACGAGCTTCCTCTATCGCAAGCAGAAGATATCGCCAAGCAGGTCGTCAGCCAATTAAAAGATTCAAAAATCATCAATAATTGCGATTTTCTTGGCATTGGCAATTTTGAAGATTGTTTTATCAGCTATAGTTTCGGCATCACTTACAATCCCAATCAACGTTTCAAAGCCAAACGTGAATTCAATCGCGCCTGTCTAGAAGTGTTAGAGCAACACAATATCACTCCTCCTCATCGCCCAGTTGCCTCTAATATTACTCTAGAAAACTACAAATCCAAATAAAAAATCGACTCTTCAGAGTCGTTTTTGGTGCGGGCGGAGAGAGTCGAACTCTCGTCTCGTCCTTGGGAAGAACACATAATAGCCGTTATACGACACCCGCAACCACTTAATTATATCACACTTTATTTTCCGCCAACACAATTCTTTCAGTCACTTTATTGTCTTTTCGCAACATTTTTAATTTATCATTAAACTCGCTCAAATTAATCTTAATTGATTCATATTCTATGTTTTTATCTTTTTTGCGTAACAATTTCACAAAATAATAACCATCACCACCACTCGCCAAAATTCTTTTGCTCACTTCCCCCTCTTTCATCTTTCTCGCTACCTTCCCCCATCAATATTCATCTCGTCGACCATACCACCAGTTTGCTCGTATGCCACCTTCTTCCCCATCTCTTTCGCAACTTTTTCCATATCTTTTTCAGTTTTTAATTTTTCCTGCACTTCATCTGCAATCTTTTCTGCTTTTTTGTCAATTTTTTGCGCCACTTCTGCTTTCGCTAATCCTAAATAAATCAATCTTTTATATTCCGATTTTGTCAATCCAAAATTATCATGTAATACCTTCTCAAAGCTCTCATTACTTCTATCTAAACCACCCGCTTTTCGATGGCGCAAAATTGCTCGTTCCACCGCTTTGTCAGAAACTTTCACTCCTAATTCCTCCGCCAACTTCAAAGCATAAGTATAATTTTCTGCCTCATTCAACGCCTCTCTCTTATAGTGCACTCGCATCGTCTCCGAATCTTTATCATCCCCCAACTGCTTTTGCTGCTCCAAAGGCTTGATCGAACTTTTGTAAATCATTAAATAGTCGCTATAACGCACCTTGGCTCCATCTATGGTTGCTACTGGTGCTGGAATAATTTTTGTTAATCTATATAACATATCACCAGTATTCTGAAATTTATATAAGGCTAAATAACCAATTCCCGCCATCACTGCCAATGCTAAAGTCGCTATAATCACCGTCCAAAGCACCACTTTATGTTTTGCATACTGTAAAGGATATTTAAATTTTCTGCCTTGTGACAAAATCTCCTCGCGCCGCTCTTCGATTTTCTCTTTTTCGGTTTTCTTTACCGATGTTTTTTTCTTCAATAAGCTCATTTTTCCTCCTCAGCTTTTTTTGCTGTATCTTGTAGTTTATTATAAATCTTTTCCGGATTTGGCACCATACTTATCGTCAAATCGCCCACCCCGGTTTGTATTAAAATCGTTCCGTAATTCAAAATTCCGCCCATTACTCCGCTCGTACCATAAGAAATACTCTGAATCTTGTCCAAACCCAAATCCATCACCGATTTTTTAAACAAACCTTTTTGCCTTATCTGGCGTATCCTCTGATTCGTCACAATATAAACTGAAAAATACCATAATAAATAAACATACGCTAATCCTAAAAATCCAATACTGATAAAAACAAAGAACAATATTATCATTCGTGTATCTCCTGGCCACAAAATCAAAGGCAAAATTCCAATCGCTATCATTGCAAATAAAAAAACGAGACCCTTTTTTGCCGTTCTTCTATGTCTTCTAAAAACAAAGCAAACTTCTTCTCCCTCCCTCTGTCCTTCAAATACTAATCTAGCCATAAACTTATTATATCAAATGGTGACCCGGGTGCGAGTCGAACGCACAACCTTTTCCTTAGGACGGAATTGCTCTATCCATTGAGCTACCGGGCCAACTGGGACTTCTTCGTCTATCTCGTATACTTCTCTCTCAAATCTGAGTAATCGTAAAGTTCTTCTTTTTCAAACCAAAGAGCTAATTCTTTTTTCGCCTCAGCTTCCGAACCAGAAGCATGCACCAAGTTTGGCACACCCATGCCTTTTGTGTTCGAATAACCAAAGCTCATGTGTGAAAAGTCCCCACGAATTGTTCCCATATCTGCCATTTTCGGTTCAGTCGGACCCACAATTTTACGCACCAATGGCACTGCCTCTACTCCTTCCAAGCAAATTGCAATCACCGGTCCAGTCATCATATATTCTAAATTATAACGAAAAGTCTGCTCACCACGCCGCGTGATCATTTGACCAATATCTTCGTAATGCTGCTCGTACTGCTTTTCGTCTGGCATCACCATTTTCATACCAACAATTTTCAGTCCCACCTTCTCAAACCTCTGCAAAATCTCTCCCACAATTCCCCTCTGCACTGCATCCGGCTTACATACCACTAGGGTTCGTTGAATCAAATCTGTTTCTTTTCCCATATCACTCCTTTCTTAAATTATATCACACTTATTCACAAATCACCTGCCCCGTCACTTCCTTGCAACCGCCAATTTTGCGATTATAGTGTTTTTGATATTTTTGCCGCACCATGCTATATAGCTCCCTAAACCCTGCAATCACCCGTTTTGTGCTCACTTTTTTTATTGGCACCATTTCCTGCACCTTTGGTTGGTTTTCTCTCTTCCAGTCCACAAATTTATTCTGTGCTTCCATCATTTTTTCTCTTTCTTCAAACATATCTACTTCCGTGTCTTTCGCTGGGTAATAATAATTTCTATATATTTTTGCCACTTCTTTTTTACGTTTTTTCCACTCCATACCGTATTTTTTAAATTTTTCATTTTTTGAATCTGTCAAAATTTTTGCCGCCGTCTCAATTGTTGCATCCGACCAGTCCCACTGATTTTTATTATTTTCTTTCGTCTCGGTCAATACCCAATTATGCCAAACCACATACGGTTCCAAACTCTTTCCTAATTTTTCTCCATTCGTCAAAACAATATCAAAATCTTGCTTAAAATCCTGATATAACTCGTCAAGTTCATTGTCTCTTTTTATTCCCTCAGTTTCGCCTAATTTCTTCACAAATTTATTTGCGCTTCTCCCCACTGCCCTACAATCCAACACATACTTCATAAAAGTTTTTTCCGTAGTATATTGACTGTCAACGTAATCTTTTACCCTGTCACATTCAAAATCCTTCTGTATCGTCTGAATTTCCGGTCTTAAATCCTTAGCTTTAAAATAAGCCTCCGAATAATCAATTTCAAACATTTTCGTACTTTTTACAAAAAATAAACTACCCACCGTTAATAAAATCCCAACTCCGCCAAACACTAAAAGCCTTTTCAAATGTTTTTTATTCGATTGCCCAATCACCTGCCTCAAGCGCTCTTGAAACTTTGGTTTTTGCGGCAATTCAAACCGCGCTCGCTTTTTTTCTTTCTTTTCAACAATCACGCTACTACCAGTCAAAGGCTCCACGACCTCTTGCAATTTCAAGTTCTCATCTTCTCCATCCATAAGCATATTATACCATAATATGTTATAATCCTCTTATGTATGTCTCTGATTTAATCAGTGAGTTTCTCGAAACTTTAGAAATCGAGCGTGGCCGCAGCAAACGCACTATCGATAACTACGGCCTCTATCTTGCTCGTTTTCTTGAGTTAAGTTCTATGGATTTTCCCGAAGATTATGATCTAAAACCATCTGATATTAATCCTGAGATTCTGCGCAAATACCGTCTTCGCCTCAACCGTTTCAACGATAACAGTAAACATCAAAATCTTTCCCCTCTAACCCAAGCTTACCATCTTATCGCACTCCGCGGCTTTCTTAAATATCTTGCTCGTCGCGGTATCAAGTCCCTAGATCCTTCTCTTATCGATCTTCCTCGCGCCGCCAAAAAGCAAGTCACTTTCTTGCACTATGACGAACTCGAAAATCTTTTAAATGCCATCCCCACTGATACTGAAACTGGCCTGCGCGATTACGCCATTATCCAATTACTTTTTTCTGGTGGACTTCGTATCTCCGAACTCACCAAACTAAACCGCGACTCTGTAAATCTTGAACGTCAAGAATTTGTTGTTCGAGGTAAGGGCAGTAAAGATCGTCCGATTTTTATTGATTCTTCCGCTGCTACCGCTATTAAAGATTATTTAGAAGCCCGCACCGATCCCCTTCCTGCTCTTTTTCTAAATAATTCACGCAATCAAAACACTCCCGATACTTCTGGCGATTTTCGTCGACTCTCTCCTCGCTCCATTGAGCGCATCATCGCCAAATACACCCGCCTCGCCGGAATCACCAAACATGTCACCCCTCACACTCTCAGGCACTCCTTCGCTACTGACCTACTTATGAACGGAGCCGATCTACGCTCAGTTCAATCTTTGCTCGGCCACGCTAATATTAGCACCACTCAAATTTATGCCCACGTCACCGATCCACATCTTCGCGAAATTCATAAGCGTTTTCACTCCGAAACGAACGCTGAACCTAAAAATAATTAAATTAACTCCAGCAAAAAATCCTGCGCCAAAAATACAATTAAAAATCCAATTATCAAGAAAGGACCCAGCGCTCCCGTTTTTTTCTCTTCTCTCATTGCCGCCGGCAACATCGCCCCAAATGCCAAAAAATTCGCCACAAATAACGTTATTAACGCCAACCACCAATGCCCCAACAGCATTCCAATCGCCAAACTTAAAATCCAATCCCCTCCTCCTACCCATTTTTCATTCGAAATTTTATAAAGCAAAAAATAAAGTCCCGCCAAAATCCCTATCGACAACAAAACATTCGCTAATTCTCCGTTCATATCATGAATCTGTCTTAAAGCCGTAAATCCAATTGCTAAAACATTGATCAAAATCAATCCAATTATCGGCAACTGCTGCCATTTTAAGTCATAAATTAAAAGCATCCACATTGTTGTAAAAATTACAAAAAAAACCACCATTAAAGCCAAATTGACTATATTACCATTCCACGGCTTAAAATACCATCCCGAAAGCCCAAAAATTATCGCCATCAAAATTTCACTTAAAAACTCCGAAAAACCAATTTTAGCTCCACAGTTTCTACATTTCCCTCTTAATAAAATCCAAGATACTATCGGTATATTATCAAACCACCTCAATTGCTTTTTACAACTCAGGCAAATTGATCTATTTCCTAATTTTTGCTTCCCTGTTTCTAGGTATCTAAGTCGCCAAGCCTGACAGCAAGCAAACGAACCCATCGCCGCTCCTATTACTATTAGACTTAAAATCCACCAAAACATGCCTCAATCATATCATAAACGTATTGATTTTTTTTTATTTCAATCTATAATAGACTTAAACATTAACATCGCTCTGCGATTAGAAAGGAATCAATGTCAAAACTTAGTTTCAAATCTAAATCAGGTTTTACTATCATTGAGGTTGTGCTTGTGCTTGCTATTGCCGGTCTTATCTTTATGATGGTATTTATCGCCCTACCAGCCCTTCAACGTTCTCAGCGCGACACAAGACGCTCCGACGACGTCTCTCGTCTCCAAACTGCCCTAAATAACTACCAAGCCAGCAACCGTGGTGCCATTCCAACCAAAGCTGGTGGTCTAGTCACCCGTAAAATCGGCAGCAATGCTGAAGGTGATAAAGAGTGGGCTAGCTTCTACAATCGTTATCTCCTAGTGAACGCCGGTGGCCAAACTGACACCTTTGAGGATCCAGACGGCACTCCATACAGCCTAGAGATCAAACAGGCCGTCAGTGGCAGTGTTCCTCAAGCCAAAGACAAAACCTTTAAAGATCAAGAACACAAAATTCTTATCGTCACTAATGCCGTTTGTGAAGGAGAAAATATTAAATACTCCTCTGGTTCTCGCAAAGTCGCTATGGCCTACAAAAAAGAAGGCGGTGGCACCATCTGCGTCAACAACTAACCCACCTCATACAACACAAAATCTCCCCTTCAAGGGGAGATTTTTACCACTTAATTTCCGTCTCACCTTTTTCTCTCAAAAATCGATTCGCTCTGCTAAAAGGTTTTGAACCAAAAAAACCTCGATAAGCCGACAGTGGCGACGGGTGCGCGCTCTCAATAATCAAATGCCTCGTTGCATCAATCATCTTCTTTTTCTCTCTAGCCTTACTCCCCCACAAAATAAATACTAGCTGCGGTCTTTTTTCATTTAAATACTTAATACAAGCTTCCGTAAACACTTCCCAGCCCTTATCTCGATGTGAACCTGCCTGGTGAGCTTCCACCGTCAAAACATCGTTTAGCAGCATCACTCCCTGTTTTTGCCAGGCCGATAAATCTCCATCTATATTATGATGCTGTCCTAAATCATCATCAATTTCCTTGTAGATATTCATCAGGCTCGCCGGCAACTTTTGCCCCTTTCGCACCGAAAAAGCCAGCCCATTCGCCACTCCCAGCTGATGATAAGGGTCCTGCCCCAAAATCACCACCTTCACCTGTTCCAAGTCCGTACTAAAAGCCCGAAATACCTTCTGTTTCGGTGGTAAAATCACCCTCTCCGCGTAAGCCTGTTTTAAAAATTTCGCCAGCTCTTTAAAATAATCTTGTTCAAACTCCCCTTCCAAAAACTCCCGCCAACTCTCATGCACAGCAAAACTCCTTATCCTCTTGGTGGTTCCCCTTCCGGCTCTTTCATCAGCTTTTTCGATTTAATTTCATAGCGCCTTCCGTTCACCGGCGACACATAGTAATCCTCATTTAAAAGGTTCACAAACATCGTCAAATCCTTATCATCCATCATGATGATGCTACCATCATCATCCGTCATCAATTCCAATTCCATTTCATCTGCATAATCAATCAGCTGCTTCTGCGTCATCTCCTCCTTAATCTCCATCGCCTCCAACTTCTTAATTAGCGGCTTCTTGTCCAAAAGCAAACTATTTAAAGTCAATCCTTCCGCAAACGACAGTCTATATCTCTCCTCAATCTCTTTAGCCTTCGCCTCCGCAATCGCCTGCGCCTTAAAATCATATTGGAATAATTTTTCAAATTTCGATTGGTTGAAAATCATGATATTTCCATCCACAATCGCCACTTGGTTGTCATCTGGCATCTTAATCGCCAGCTCCGCTGCAAAAGGCTCAAAACTTTCCCCGTTCAATTCCCAAGAGGTCGTCCCCTTCAACGCTCCCGATGCCGCCAAACCTTTAGCTATATAAAAAGTTTTTGTACCTAGTTCCCCACCCGGATACGAAAACTTGGCTATAATTCCCTTAATTTTCTTAAATTCATATTCATTATCGGTGAAAAAATCAATATCTTTATACTCATTTTCAATTAAATGCACCAAAGTTTCTGCTCGTTCCACCTTGCTCAGGTCAGTACGATAAACTACCTTACCATCACTGTCCGATTTCTCGTATTCTCGAAACTCTAGTCCTTTTTCTGCCTCTTTTGTTACATAAGAAATCGCCTCATTTAAAAACATCGCCTTCACCGAGTTTGTTAATTGGTCCGAATACCTCACCTTAAATGGCGTGTAGTTTTTGTTGAACAAAAACAACTCCACCGAAACATTATTCTTAATTTCATCTATCTCGTTCGCCCACAAAAACAAATCAAATTTTTCCATATTTCTCCTTTATAGTAGCTCCGAATAAGTTTCAGTTGAAAAATTAGTCTGCCCAAACGCACGAAACGTCTCACGCAGCTCTTCCAAAACTTCACTCGCCTTATCTTTTTCATCTAAAAACGTCTCAATTTTAGCGTAATATCCCGCAATACCTTCAACCTTATCTAAATAAATACGCGTCGCCTTTCCCATTACCAACTCCTGTCGACGACTGGAAACTTCTGCTTGCTGCACAAACCCAAGTTGCAAAATGATATTTGCCGCTTCAGTATAGTCACGTATCACCGTCGCATCTACCACGTCAATCCCCGAATCCTCAATATGTCGCCTTAAAATCAACTCATATCTCGGTGGTCGATCTACCGCTCTCATCTCCGTGCGCAAAATCAAACGCGGAAAATTTTGTTTTTCCTTATACCCTCTTGGCACATAAACTCGATCATGCAACCAATATACCATACCAAATTCTGCATCCACCTCTGCTAATTTTTTCTCAAAAGCATCCTTACTACTCAATTTACATTTTACTACTGCCCGTTTCATTTGGTCTCTCCTTTTGTCAAATAAGGTTCCACGTATCTCGCCCCATCCACTTTTTCTCCTTTGCGCGCTTTATTAGCAAACTGGTCCGCCAACTCATTCATTTCTGTCCCATCATGTCCACGTACCCAATTCAATTTTACTTCATTCTCAGTGTATAACTTATATAATTTCTGCACCAATGCCAAATTTTTAATCTCGCCCTTTGCTTTTTTCCAACCATTTTTCTCCCAACCAATCGCCCATTTCGTCAAAACATTTATCCAAAACTCCGAATCACTGTAAATTTCACAAGCTTCGCCTCCAGCATACTCAATTGCTGCCACCATCGCCGCGCCCTCCATCTGGATGTTAGTTGTTTGCGCCGCCCGCCCCAACACTACTGGTCGCCCATTTTCAATCACAGAAAAACCACCAGGACCAGGATTTGGCGATGCACTACCATCAGTCCATAAAGTCTTCATACCTCTAATTATAGCATGAACTAAAACAGAAAATTCGAAAACAAAAAGACCACACCCATTTGTATATCATTCACTAATGCATAAATCGGGAACAACACCGCTCCAACAATCCCACCTACCAAAATCGCCATTACCACTAACAAAATCGGCTCAATCAAGGTCGAAATCGTCCTCACTTGTTCATCCAGTTCGTCGCTATAAACTTGCGCCGCCTTCCCTAGCATCTCGTCAATTTTACCAGATTGTTCGCCAATTGAAGCCATCTGCGGTACCAACGGTAAAATATAGCCTTTGTCTTTTAGTGCCACAGACAGTGGTTTCCCTGCTTGCACCTTGCTCCGCGCTTTTGCCAGTTCATCTTCCAAAATCACATTATTCATTGCATCCGATGCGATCCTTAAACTTTCTAGCATCGGCACTCCCGTCGTCAACAACATCTGCGCCGTTCTCGCAAACCTCGCATTATAAAGTCGCCAAAACATCTTTTTAAATACCGGCACATTCAATTTAGCCGTATCAAACCATTTAATTCCCACCTCTGTCCGTTTGAACTGATACAAAAACCACACTATAAAAACCACCATTCCAAGCACAATATACCAATAATTAATCACAAAATT
>ERZ773065.1340-NODE-1340-length-12568-cov-8.309838_pt1 | contig 12568 bp, 10 predicted proteins | sample MGYA00580623_ERZ773065 | MGnify/ENA primary metagenome ERZ773065 (study PRJEB29015, sample SAMEA2738017) | human oral metagenome | biome: human oral; feature: human-associated habitat; material: dental | place: China | collected 2047 ...
ACACGACGGATAAGGAGCAGATTGTCTTTATTGACACGCCGGGAATCCACAAGCCCAAGACGGCTCTAGGTGATTTCATGGTAGAAGCGGCTTACAGCACGCTGCGTGAGGTGGACACGGTTCTCTTCATGGTACCGGCTGATGAGGCGCGTGGTAAGGGCGATGATATGATTATCGAACGCTTGAAAGCGGCTAAGGTACCAGTTGTTTTGGTGGTTAATAAGATTGATAAAGTCCATCCGGATCAGCTTTTAGCGCAAATTGATGATTTCCGCCAGCAGATGGACTTCAAAGAAATCGTACCGATTTCCGCTCTGCAAGGCAACAATGTTTCCCATCTGGTTGATATTCTCAGCAACAATCTAGAAGAAGGCTTCCAGTATTTCCCAGAAGACCAGATTACCGACCATCCAGAGCGTTTTCTGGTGTCTGAGATGATTCGGGAGAAAATTCTCAAGCTGACGGAGCAAGAAGTTCCTCACTCAGTGGCGGTGGTCATTGAGAGTATGAAGAGGGACGAGGAGACAGACAAGGTCCATATCCGAGCGACCATTATGGTGGAGCGCGACAGCCAAAAAGGCATTATCATTGGCAAACAAGGAGTGATGCTCAAGAAGATTGGGAAAATGGCCCGTCGCGATATTGAAATCATGCTGGGTGATAAAGTCTATCTCGAAACCTGGGTCAAGGTCAAGAAAAACTGGCGGGACAAGAAGTTGGATTTGGCGGACTTTGGCTATAATGAGAAGGAGTATTGAGGTTTTCTAAACAAGCTTGGAAAATTATGTTTAAAATAGCAGTGAAAGAGAGCATAACATTTTGTTATCTCTTTTTACTACAAACGAGAGATGGTCTACATTTTTTCCACCAGAAAGATACTAAAATAAGAATTGGAAATAGAGTATATATATGTCAAAATTAAAATCACAACTTCCTCTTTTTCAGAAAAATGATGTTAATATTTCTAGTGATGTCAACACAGTTTGGTCTATTGCGAATACACTTCGAGGAGCCTATCGTGCAGATAAATATCGTGATGTGATTATTCCCATGTTTGTATTAGCTAGATTGGAAGCAGCTCTACTGCCAACCAAGGATCAAGTGATTGCAGCCTACAAGAAAGACAAAAAAACACCGGAACAGATTCTTGAAGATATATCAGGATATAAATACTATAATACAAGCCCTTTTACTCTTGAAAATTTGCAAAATGATCCTGATGCAATCGAAGAAAACTTTCTCGCTTATTTAGATGGTTATTCCAAACGAGTAAAGGACATTATTGAAAACCTTAAGTTTAAGGAGCAGGTCCATACCTTGGCACAGACAGGACGCCTATTCACTGTCATTAAGAAATTTTCCAAAATTGATCTATCCCCGAGTACAGTGGATTCTATGCGAATGGGCTATATGTTTGAAGACATCATTCGCCGTTTCTCCGAAAATGAGGAAGCAGGATCTCACTATACACCTCGGGAGGTCATTGCTTTGATGGTCAACTTACTGCTCATTGAAGCAGATGAGGAACTGTTTGTAGATAGGAGAATAGTAAAAATTCTAGACATGGCTGCTGGTACGGGAGGCATGCTGGCTACAGCCAAAAGTTATATTCGCCGTTTGAATTCTGAAGTGAATGTTCTTCTCTTTGGTCAGGAATATCTCTCAGAAACTTATGGTATCGGAAGGGCAGATATGCTGATTCGGCAGGAAAATTCTGACTACTTTGTGAAGACAGATACTCTTAAAGATGGTGATCCCTTTGCGGACAAAAAGATGAATTTTGTCATTGCCAATCCTCCCTTTGGCCAGTCTTGGGGGGGAAAGGACGCAGATGATGGTGTAGAACAGGCTGTCAAAAAAGATCAAGAACTCTTTGAGGCAACCGATGGCAGACAAGGTCGGTTTGTCAATACTCCGGCAACAGGTGATGCTCAGCTGCTTTTCCACTTGCATGGCTTGGCTAAACTAGAAAAGAATGGACGTGCAGCTATTATTTCTAACGGGTCTCCGCTTTTTTCAGGTGGAACAACATCTGGAGAAAGTCAGATTAGGCGTTATATCTTAGAGAATGACTTGCTAGAAGCTATCATCGCACTCCCTGGTCAGTTTTTCTACAATACAGGAATTGGCATCTATATTTGGATCTATAATAAAAATAAAGCTCCTAAGCGTCGGAATAAGGTACAGTTTATCGATGCGACCGAAGAGTTTGTACCATTGAGAAAGTCTCTGGGACAAAAGCGTCGTGAACTTTCTGAGGACAATATCCGGCAGATTATCCAGTGGTACCATAACTTTGAAGAAAACGACCATGTGAAAATATTTGATAACAAAGAATTTCTTTATAAAGAGTATATCGTTATGCAGCCTCTGCAACGTCGAGGCAGAATTACTGAAGATACCATCACAAAGGTTAAAAGTGTACCTTTCGTAGCCAAGCTTTATGATGAATACCAATATCAGGAACTGCTTGAAATGGAGCCTCGCGCAGCCAAAGATGAAAAGAAATTACAAGACTTAGCAGCGGGGAAAGCCAAGCAGGAGCAGTTATTAAATGCTCTCCGGCTTGGGATCACTGATAACAGCTACCCTAATTTTGAGGAATTTAGTCAGGTAATCAGAGAGCTATTATCTGAGGCGAAGGTGACACCAGCTAATGTCAATACTATTGCGCTTGCTATGAGCGAGATGGATAAGACAGCAGAAATTATCACAACGACCAAGAAGGACAAGTTTGGCGAGATAGCAGATGGTATTGTCTATGATAAGACGACCAAGGACACGGAAATCGTCAAATGTACCGAGGATGTTGAAACTTACTTTGCGCGTGAGGTCTATCCCCATGTACCAGACGCCCACTATTGGTTTGATGAGGAAAAGGGCTATGGAGCTGAGATTCCTTTTACTAGGTATTTCTACCAGTACCAAGCCCCAGAAAGTGCAGATAAGCTCTTAGCAGAGTTCTATGAGCTTGAAGAAGAACTACAAAACCTCTTGGAGGAGCTCAAACATGATTAGGATGAAAGAGAGTGGCATTGACTGGATTGGGCAGATACCAGAAGAGTGGAAAATTTCGAAAATTAAATTTACGACTCAGCTTAATGGTAGAATCGGTTGGCAAGGATTAACATCAGCTGAATATAAAGAAGAAGGCCCATATTTGATTACAGGGACTGATTTTCAAAATGGAACAATTAATTTTGAAACAGCTGTACACATTGATGAAAGACGTTGGTCAGAAGCTTCACAGATTCAGGTTAAAAATGGTGATTTGCTGATTACAAAAGATGGGACGGTAGGTAAAGTAGCTATTATTTCAGGGCTTGATGGTAAGGCTTCGTTAAATAGTGGTGTATTACGGATTCAAACAATAGAAGAGATTGATAAAAGATTTTTATATTATGTTTTACTATCAGACGAATTTTGGATGTGGTTTAACTTTACAAATTCAGGGGCTAGCACTATTTTACATTTATATCAAAATGTATTTGACGAATTCACTTTTACCTTTCCCCCAAAAAATGAACAACAAAAGATTGCTGATTTTCTAGATAAGAAAACGGCTCAGTTGGATAAGGTAAAAGCTCTACTGGAGGGGCAAATTCAAAAACTCAAAGACTACCGCGCTAGCTTGATTTATGAGACTGTCACAAAAGGACTGGATAAAACAGTCCCAATGAAAGATTCGGGTATCGACTGGATTGGGCAGGTGCCTGAAGGGTGGGGAGTGAAACGATTAAAATATTTGGTAGAAATTTCAACTGGAACAAGTAACACTCAAGATAGGAGTGTAGAGAGCGAAGGATATCCTTTCTTTGTTAGATCTCAAAATGTTGAAAAACTTCCGACATATACTCATGATACAGAGGCTATTTTAACAGCTGGTGATGGGGTAGGAGTAGGGAAAGTTTTCCATTATTATAAGGGGAAATTTACTGCCCATCAAAGAGTGTATATTTTATCAAATTTTAAAAATATTGAAAGTAAATTTTTATTTTACTATGTATCAATTAATTTAAAAAATGAAGTATCATTAGGGGGAGCAAAATCAACTGTAGATTCTATACGAATGCCTATGTTATCGAATTTTATGGTATCAATACCTTCATTTACCGAACAACATAATATTTCGAATTATTTAGATTGTGAAATTAAGCGAATTCAGGCAATGATTGAAATCAAACAAAATCAAATTGAAAATATTGATAAACAACGACAAACTCTTATTTATGATTATGTAACAGGGAAGAGGAGAGTGTGATGGATACAGAAATTGGAGAATATAATTATTCTATTCGATGGATTTTTGATGAAAAAGATTTACATGAGATTGATTCAAGAACTTTATTAAAATCAGAAGAAGCGATTACCTCTCTTATATATTCTATAGCAAGAGATTTTAATTTTCCTATTGAAATAAAAGTGAGAGCTAGAGAACAAGGTAGTTTCGATATTTCTCATGTTGTCACGTTCTTAGGTGAACATAAAGACGTTTTTATGATTTTATTAGGAGCTGTTATAAATAAGTTCTTTTCACCTAATCCAACTCCTAAAAATAGTAACATTGAAAAAGCTAAATTTATGTCTGAATGTTTTAAGAGAATTAATGAAGGAAGTTTAACAGAGTCTCAGGCAAATGCACTAATTGATAATTTTGATTTTACAAGAAAACAAAAGAATGCTTTTTATAAAGCGAATAAAAAAGATACTTCAATTAAGGAAATTGAAATAAAACAGATTGATAGAGTGATTGCAAAAATTCCTAGAGAGACTTTTGATGATTATATCTGTTTAAACAATAATGAAGATAAACTTATTTCAGATGCAAAAATATATATAATCTCTCCAGTTATAGTAGCTGGAAGCAACGAAGGATGGACTGGAGAATATGAAAGTGAAAAAATTCGTTTTTATATCAAAGATAAAGAGTTTTTAGAAAAATCTCAAAATAAGGTTATTTCTTTTAATACAGGGTTTTATATTAAGTGTGAACTAAAAAAAGTAGTTAAAATTCAAGAAGGAATTGAGAAAATAAGATGGGAAGTAATCTCAGTTTCTAGCTATGGAACAGATGAAAAACATGAATTTGAATTTAAACATCGAGTGAGGAGGATCGAAATTGTAGATGGACAGTTGTCTTTATTTGGGGATGAGTAATTGATTTTTTAATCAGTATTTAGAACAAGACCTGTTATGAATTGTTATATTTATAATTAAACTCTGTGATTAATATGAGTTCAAGCATTGTAGAGTTTAGGTAAGTAATATGTTATATATCTATCCTTCCGTTAATCTGCAAACATCATTCCGTTATTCCTCGTATTGTTCCGAACTATGGTATAATAGAGGTAGAAAGCGAGGAGTGCTCATGTATATGACAGTGAGGCAGGCAGCTGAGCTCTGGGGAATTTCTGATCGTCGAGTTCGGTCTCTGTGCAGTCAGGGAAAGATTACGGGTGCTGTCCAAGAAGGGCGTTTGTGGAGGATTCCCTTAGATGCCAGAAAGCCAGCGGATGGCCGTTATAAAAAAGTAGATAGTCTCTTGCCTTTGATTGATGAAAAGATGATGCAGTTATCAAAACTTCGTCCTTTGACGGATGGAGAGTTGGAGCGGCTTAATGAAGAGTTTGCAGTCGAATATACCTATAACTCAAATGCTATTGAGGGCAATACACTGACCTTGCGTGAGACAGATTTGGTCCTGCGTGGATTGACTATTGACCAAAAGCCTTTAAAAGATCATATGGAGGCAATCGGTCATCAGGAGGCTTTTCAGTATGTTCAAAGGCTTGTTGAGGAGAACCAGCCTTTGTCAGAACAGATGATAAAGGATATTCATTATCTAGTATTAGCGGATAAAAAAAATGACCGAGGCATTTATCGGAGAGTCCCAGTGCGCATCATGGGAGCAGCCAATGAACCGGCTCAGCCGTATATGATTGCTCCATTGATGGAAAAGCTCCTAGTGGACTATGCAGTAAGTCAGGAAAATATGGTGACCAAGCTAGCTCAGTTTCATATTGCCTTTGAGAGTATCCATCCGTTTATTGACGGCAATGGCCGAACGGGGAGGCTCTTGGTGAATTTGGAGTTGATGAAGGCGGGCTATCCACCGATTGATATAAAATTTACGGATAGATTGGCCTATTACCAAGCATTTGATGACTTTCACTCAAAAGGAAGTTTATCGGCAATGGAGGATTTATTTGCCAAATATATCAATGAAAGATTGGATATGTATTTGGAGATTCTATCTCTTGATGATGAAGGATAAGGAGAGTAGATGACAAATTTAGATATTACTGAGCGTTATGATTTTCAGCAATGGATTTTAAAAGATCTCATTCAGCATAATGGCTATATTCAGCGTGCTCAGTCTGCTTATAATCAAAGGTTGGCTATGGATATAGATATTTTATGGGAATTTCTGATGTCAACCCAAGAAGAAACTGTCGAAAAACTCTTGAAGCGTTTTGACAGAGAGACTATTCTCAATTTGATTAATCAAGAAATTATCAAAGGTGGTCTTCTATTTGCCTTAAAAGATGGAGTGTATATTGAGAATAAAAAACTTCGTCTTATGTACCGCAGACCAGCAACAGACTTTAATGAAAAGGCTAGTCATCAGTATAATTTAAATCGCTTGACAGTAATGGAAGAAGTGGTCTATAAGGACCAAGAACGTATTGACTTAGTCATCTTTCTTAATGGCTTAGCCTTGTTTGCTATTGAGTTGAAACTAAATTCAAGTGGCCAGTCTGTCCAGGATGCTATTAAGCAGTTAAAAGGACGTGATGTTAAAAATCGTCTTTTCCGATTTAATGCAGGAGTATTAGTTAGTTTTGCGGTTGACTGGATGGAAGTCTATATGACAACTCAGCTTAAGGGATCAGATACCTACTTCTTGCCTTTTAATAAAGGAAAGGGTGAAGGGATTGACCAAGGAGCAGGGAATCCTCAGAATAATCAGGGGCCAGAAACAGAATATCTATGGCGAGATTTGCTGAAGAAAGAAAGTATCCTACAGTTGATTGAACGTTTTATCTTTTTAACGCCTGATAAAAAGGATATCATTTTTCCGCGTTATCAGCAGAGACGAGCAGTTAATCGTATTTTAGAAGATATGCGAGTCAACCATACCGATAGAAACTATCTGATTCAGCATTCTGCGGGGTCGGGTAAAACAAATACGATTGCTTGGTTGGCACACAGCTTAGTTAGTCTTCATGATGAAGAAAATCAAAATATCGTTGATACCGTTTTGGTTGTTACTGACCGTATCGTTGTTGACCGTCAACTTCAAGATGCTATTCGTTCTATTGAGCATCAGCCTGGTGTGATTAAGGTTATGGATGATAAGGCTACTTCTAGCGACTTAGCAGATGCACTTGCTGGGAATACAAAAATTGTTGCGACCACTATCCATAAGTTTGCACAAATAAATAAATCAAACTGGATGTCTGCGGGTGTAACAGTAGAAAAGAAATTTGCCATTTTGATTGATGAGGCGCATAGTTCTACGACTGGCTCCTATATGAGTGCAGTCAGTCAGGTATTGACTGAAACGGATATAGAGAACGGCACAATGGATGAGCCACAAGAAGTGTCTGTCGGCGATGCTATTGAACAGGAAATTGCCCGTACAGGGAAACAAGACAATATTTCTATTATTGCATTTACAGCGACACCTAAAGCTACTACATTGCAGTTGTTTGGCTCTACTAGACCAGATGGTTCAAAGGGTCCTTTTGACTTGTACAGTATGAAGCAGGCTATTGAGGAAGGTTTTATTTTAGATGTTCTCAATAACTACACCACTTATAAAACATACTACAAGCTAAATAAGGCGGTCGAAGAGGATCCTGAACTCAAAACGACAGTGGCAAAGCGGAAAATTGCTAAATTTGTGGAGCTATCTGATGAAAATATTCATCAAAAGGTCGAAATTATCATGGACCATTTTATTACTCATGACATCATGGCTGATTTAGGTGGACATGGAAAGGCAATGATTGTAACTTCAGGACGTGAGGCAGCTGTCAAATACCAACAAGCTTTTAAGAAATATTTAAAAGAGCATCATATTACTAGTATCGGAGCGGCCGTCGCTTTTTCAGGAAGGTTGAGCCTTGATGGAGCTGAATTTAGCGAATCTTCTATGAATGGCTTTAGTGAAGATAAGCTCAAAAGTAAGTTTGATACTGATGATTATCAAGTGCTAATCGTTGCAAATAAATATCAAACGGGCTTTGACCAGCCTAAATTATTGGCTATGTATGTAGATAAAAAGTTGCGTGATGTAGCAGCAGTACAGACTTTATCTCGTTTGAATCGTATTGTAAAAGGCTATCACAAAAAGACCTTTATTCTTGATTTTAAAAATACCTATGAGGATATTAATAGAGCTTTTGCTCCCTACTACCGAGAAACAATTTTGACTGAAACGATTACTCCGAGCGATGTATTTGATTTAGATACTAAAATTGAAAGTTATGGAATAGTAGATAATGATGATGTCCATGCCTATAATCAATTCTTATATCAAGAGAAACGTTCCAGCCGCGATAAACAAAAGATGCTCGCTCTACTGTCAAACGGGTATGCACGAGTGCAGCGTTTTGATGAAAAAGAACAAGTAAATATCCGTAAAGTTATTCGTGGATTTTTACGGATGTATACCTTCTTGATTCAGGCTACAGCTTATCAAAATGAATTGCTTCATGAACGATACAATTATCTGCAAGGTCTTGTGAAAATGATTGATGTCCGATTGGGAGGGAATGATTTCACTATTGCTGATAAGATTGTTGTAGATTATATGAAACACAAACAAACCGGTTTTTACACTGTGGCAGAGTTAGAGGGAAATTATTCGGTGACACTAAATAAGCCGAATTTATCAAATGTTTCTGAAGAACAAGAGAAAAAATTGTCTGAAATTATTGAAGAAATTAATGAGCAGCTTGATTTAGATATTGATGATCAAATTGCTGTTAGCGGGGCAGTCTCAATTAGGGAATTGATGAAGAAGAATCCTAAATTGAAGCAATCAGCTTTAGTAAACTCTCGCGAAGATTTCGAATTTTCATTTGAGGATGAAATTGATAAAGCTTTAACTGATGGTTACACCCAAAATCAAGATTTCTTTGGAGTGCTATTGAGTAATGAAGATTTCAAAAAGCGTATTGCAAAGATTTTTATTGATGATGTTTACCAAAGTTTTAAAAAGAGTAGTGATTAAAAATTCTATTAGGAATAACAAAAATTACACAAGCAAATTTATCCATTCTCAAAACAGGCAAGGCTAAAGGAATTCGCTTTACAACCTTGCTGGCTATCTGTGAAACGCTGGATTGTCAGCCTGCTGATATTTTAGAGTATATTTCTGACTAAAAGAAGTAAAAGAAGATAGAAAGGAGCTTTATGCCTGAATTACCTGAAGTGGAAACGGTTCGGCGCGGTTTGGAGCGTCTGGTTGTTGGCAAGACGATTGAGCAGGTGCGGGTCCGTTATGCTAAGATGATTGGTACGGGAGTGGATAGCTTTGTCCACGACTTGCCAGGTCAGACCATTGAAAGGATTGGCCGTCGGGGCAAGTATTTGCTCTTTTACCTGACAGGCGGAGTGCTGGTTTCCCATCTGCGAATGGAAGGTAAGTATCTTTTTTATCCTGATGCGGTGCCTGAGCGCAAGCATGCCCATGTCTTTTTCGAGATGACGGATGGCGGGACGCTTGTTTATGAGGATGTCCGCAAGTTTGGGACCATGGAGCTGTTGAGAAAGGATCAGGTGGGGGCTTATTTTACTGCCAGAAAGCTTGGTCCTGAGCCGACAGAGGCGGACTTTCTTTTACCGCCTTTTGCCGCAGCTTTGGATCGTTCCAAGAAGCCCATCAAACCCTATTTGCTGGAGCAAACCTTGGTCGTTGGACTGGGCAATATCTATGTAGATGAGGCCCTTTGGCGGGCGCGGATTCATCCGGCAAGGCCAGCAGCTAGTCTAAAGTCTGCTGAAGTGAAGCGGCTGCGTGAGCAGATTATAGAAGTTTTGCAGCTTGGGATTGAAAAGAGAGGATCGACCATTCGGACCTACCGCAATGCTTTGGGTGAAGACGGCACGATGCAGGATTTTCTGCAGGTCTATGGAAAGACTGGTCAACCCTGCGCTAGATGCGGCAGCCCGATTGAAAAAATTAAGCTGGGCGGACGCGGTACCCATCTCTGTCCTCACTGTCAGAAAGCGAGGTAGCTGTCATGGCAAGAATTATCGGTATCACTGGCGGCATTGCTTCGGGTAAGTCAACAGTGACAGAGTTTTTGAGGCGGCAGGGCTATCAGGTCATTGATGCGGATCAGGTAGTGCATGAGCTGCAAGAGCCGGGGGGACGGCTTTATCAAGCTCTTTTATCCGCTTTTGGTCCAGCTATCTTACAGGAAGATGGCCGCTTGGACCGTCCCAAGCTGGGGGCCATGATTTTTGGGAATCCCGAACTCTTGGCCCAGTCCAGTCAGCTTCAAAACGAGATTATCCGAGAGGAGCTGGTTCGCAGACGGGACTTACTAGCAGAGACGGAAGCTGTCTTTTTTATGGATCTTCCCTTGCTGTTTGAGTTACAATATGAAGACTGGTTTGACCAGATCTGGCTGGTGGATGTGGCAGAGGAAACTCAGCTCAGCCGCCTCATGGCTCGAAATGCTCTTAGTCTGGAAGAGGCTGAAAAACGCATAGCAGCTCAGCTATCTCTCCAAGAAAAGCGAAAGAGGGCGGATGTGCTCATTGAGAATAATGGGAGTGTGGAGGAGACTTTGGCTCAAGTTGATCAGCTTTTAAAAACAGAAAGAAGATGATTCTATCACGGTACAAGTAAATTGGAAACATAATCTGAAAATCGCTTGGTTTGGGAACTTCCTGACAGGTGCCAGCATTTCTCTGGTCACTCCTTTTATGCCCCTTTTTGTGGAGCAGCTAGGAGCGCGTGGTCATGAAGTGGAGTACTATGCTGGTCTGGGTATTGCCCTTTCGGCTGTTTCAGCGGCCTTTCTATCTCCTGTCTGGGGCAGTCTGGCCGACCGCTATGGGCGGAAACCTATGATGATTCGGGCTGCTACGGCAATGGTCTTTACCATGGGAGGCCTTGCCTTTGTGCCCAATATTTTCTGGCTCTTAGTCTTGCGCTTTCTCAATGGCGTTTTTGCTGGTTATGTTCCCAACAGTACAGCTCTGATTGCCAGTCAGGCTCCTAAGGACAAGACGGGTTATGCGCTGGGAACTTTGGCAACAGGTGTTGTTGCTGGCAATCTCATGGGGCCTTTGATTGGCGGAGTGATTGCTGAAGTCTTTGGTATCCGCAATGTCTTTCTGTTGATTGGCTTTTTCTTTCTGATTGCGACTCTGATGACGGTTGCTTTCATCCAAGAAGATTTTAGCCCAGTGACCAAGGAAGAGGAGATTGGCTTTAGAGAGCTAATACGTCAGATCAAATATCCTAAGCTGTTGATGAATCTTTTTCTGACTAGCTTTGTCATTCAGTTTGCAGCCCAGTCTATTGGCCCTATCTTATCCCTTTACATTCGGGAGCTAGGTCAGACAGACAATCTGATTTTTGTCTCTGGTCTGATTGTCTCTAGTATGGGTCTGTCCAGCATGATGAGTTCTAGTCTTCTGGGGCGATTGGGGGATCGGATGGGCAATCATCGCCTGCTGGTTTTAGCTCAGTTTTATTCCATAATCATTTACCTACTCTGTGCTCATGCAGCCTCCTCTCTTCAGCTCGGTTTTTACCGTTTCTTGTTTGGCTTAGGAACTGGAGCTTTGGTGCCGGGAGTCAACGCTCTATTGAGCAAGATTACGCCTAAGTTTGGAATTTCCCGAATCTTTAGTTACAACCAGATCTTCTTTTATCTGGGAGGTGTCATCGGCCCCATGTCTGGCTCGGCCATTGCAGCGACAGCAGGCTATCATTCAGTCTTTTATGCTACGGCCGGTTTAGTAGCAGTCAGTCTCCTCATCAACCTTTTTTGTTTTAGAAATTTATTGAAAAAGAAGGAAATCTAGTGCGCGTTAAAATTCATTTAAAATGCTCCAGTTGCGGCAGTCAGAATTATCTGACCAGCAAAAACATCAAGACTCATCCTGACAAGATTGAGGTTTTGAAGTATTGCCCCAAGGAAAGAAAAGTAACCTTACATCTTGAATATAAATAGATTTTATGATAAAATAGATAAGATTTTAAGGAGTTTTGTTTATGTATAGCCTATTATTAACAATTTTAGTTATTTTATCAGCTTTTATTATTATTGCAATTTTCATGCAACCAACCAAAAATCAGTCTAGCAACGTGTTTGATTCTAGTGCCAATGATCTCTTTGAGCGATCTAAGGCACGTGGATTTGAAGCAGTGATGCAGCGATTAACGGGAGTTATGATCTTTTTCTGGTTGCTGATTGCCTTGGTATTGGCGGTATTATCTAGTAAATAAAATGGGCTCTGACTTTGTCTTGGCCTTTTTTTAAAGCTTGAATATACAATATAAGTGCACAATAAAAACTCATAAGATTTTCTAGTAAAA
>ERZ773065.1346-NODE-1346-length-12501-cov-3.965531_pt1 | contig 12501 bp, 18 predicted proteins | sample MGYA00580623_ERZ773065 | MGnify/ENA primary metagenome ERZ773065 (study PRJEB29015, sample SAMEA2738017) | human oral metagenome | biome: human oral; feature: human-associated habitat; material: dental | place: China | collected 2047 ...
TTATATTCTATTTTTTTATCTTTATTATTAAAATTAATATTATTAAGATTATTAAAATCATTAATACTATGATCTTTTACAATATTTTTTGTTATATCTTTTTTTCTTCTTTTTTTATCAATCTCTGTTTTTATTATATGTGATAAATAATATATTTCAAGTATTCTAAATATTCTTTTTTTATCAGTCTTTGATATATTTTCTGCTGCTTTTGGGTCTATTTTTTTTGCTTTTTCATATAATGTATCTAGTGTTTCTTTTCCCAAGTTTATACTTTCTTCTAAACTCTTCCTATAATCTAGTAAAACTTTTTCATCATTTTCTTCAAAATCAAATCCATATATTAAACTATTTACATATAATCCGAGTTCCTCCAATTATAATTATATTTTTGCCTCTTTTCAAAATATCTTCTTCTATATTTTTTACTTTTTTAACATATTCAGCAACTGAAAATCTTTCATCAGGATCTTTTACATCTATCATATGATGTATAATTCCCTCTTTTTCTTCTTCTGTAACTTTTGCAGTCCCTATATCCATATATCTATATACTTGCATACTATCTATTGATATAATCTCTGCATTTATCCTTTTTGCAAGTTTAATACTAAGTGATGTCTTTCCGACTTGCAGTTGGTCCTACTATTACAGGTATAATCATTTTCTTGAAAATTTCCTTTCTAAATCATAAAGACTAATTTTTATTGCTGTAGGTCTTCCATGTGGACATGTAAATGGATTATCTAATGATAATATCTCATCTAATAATGATTTTATCTCCATATCTGTAAGTTCTTTATTTCCTTTAATTGCCGCTTTACATGCAACAGTTGCTAAAAACCTATTTTCGATTTCTTGTCTTCCGTGAGTTTGCCTGTCCATCTATTTCATCTAATATATCTAAAAATAGTTCTTTTGTATTTAACACTTCACACATACTAGGTACTGCAGTTAATTTTACAGTATTTATACCAAATTCTTCAAATTCAAACCCTGCTTTATTAAATACATCCTTATTTTCATGTGCAAGTTCATTTTCTCTATATGATAATGTTATTATATCTGGTAAAAGTAATACCTGTACATCTTTTTCTTCATTTTTATAATAATTTGCTTTTACCTTTTCAAACAATACTCTTTCATGTGCTGCATGTTGATCTAATAGGTACATTTCATCTTTTACTTCAAATATAATATATGTTCTAAATACTGTACCTATAACCTTATATTGTACTCCTGAATTTCTAAATACTGTTTCATTTTTTGCAGGTTTTACTGTTGATATTCCGATCTATTTTTTCTTCATTTTTTAATCTTTCTTTTCTTTTTTCTGATACTTCTGCACCAAATGCTTTTTGATACATTTCATCAAACTTAAGTTCATTTTCTTCTTCTAACTTTTTATTTATTTCTGCTGTATCTATAACATCTGTATTTTGTGAAAGTCCAGATGTTTTTTCTTCTATAATATTTTCTATATTATATACTTCTTCCACATTTGGATTATCTTCTTTAATATCATTTTCTTCTTCTATATTATTTCTATTGTTTTCTATCCCTTGTTCAATAGTCTGTACATATATTGTTTTATCTGGATTTTCTGATTTTTCTTGATCACTACTTGTATTTACTTTATCTAAATCTTCTAATGTATTTACGATTATTGTCTCATCAGTACTATTCCCAAATATTTCATCTTTATTTTCTCTTGCCTCCTCTATAGTATTTCCAAATAAGTCTTCTGTTTCCTCAATTTTAATATTATCTACTTTTTCATCAAATGTTTTTTTATTTATTCTATCATCATCTTTGTCTATACTATATTTTTGTCTATATGCTTCAATTATTTCATCAATTTTACTTTTAGCTGGTCTATCATTTTTATTATTTGATTCATTGTTTTGATTAAGTGTTTCTTCTATAGATTTATTTTCTATATTTTCTTTTTCTAAATTTATCTCTGTTTGATTATGTACTGTATTTCCATTATCTATATTTCCTTTTTTTCTATCATTTAATGTTATTTTATGAAATGTTGGTTTTAAATATTCAAATGAAGCCTTATTTTCTTCTAATTTAAATCCTTTTCCTTCATGTTCATATCTTATCGCATTTCTAACCAAATCTTCCCTTGTAAGGCCTTGTTTTATAGTTTCATATATTGCTTTAAATATTTGTCCTTCATTTGAGAAACGTACTTCTAATTTTGCAGGATGTACATTTACATCAACAGATGCTGGATTCATTTCTATATTTAATATACAAAATCCGGAATCTTCCAAGTGGTATTAATCCCTTATATGCCTTTTCTACAGCACTTAAAAACACTTTATCTGTTATATATCTTTTATTAACAAAAAATATTTGATTTCTTCTATTTGATCTTGATATCTGTGGTTTACCTATAACTCCATATACCTTTATATCCTCAAATGTATTTTCTACTTCAATAATATTTTCTGCAACTTCTCTATCATATAATGAATATATTACATTTTTAAATTCTCCGACTTCCATTTGTACTAAACAATACTTTTCCATTATTTGTAAGTCTAAATGCTATTTCTTTATTTACTAATGCTAAATATCTTAATGCTTCATCAATATACCCAACTTCTGTATAGTCTTTTTTTAAAAACTTATATCTTACAGGTGTATTGAAAAATAGATTTGTTACAATTATTGTTGTACCTGTGTTTGTTGCTATATCTTCTTTAGAAATAACATTTCCGTGCTTCTACCACAATTTTTGTTCCGAAGTTCATCTTCATCTGTTTTAGTAACCATTGTAACTCTTGAGATTGCTGCTACAGATGCCAAAGCTTCACCTCTAAATCCCATTGTTTTTATACTTTCTATATCTTTTGCAGACCTTATCTTACTTGTTGCATGTCTTTCAAATGCCATTTCAACATCATCTTTTTTTATTCCATGTCCATCATCTATTATAGTTATACTTTCAATTCCACCTTTTACAACTTCAACAGTTATATTTTTACTCCCTGCATCTATAGAATTTTCTACTAATTCTTTAACTACAGATGATGGTCTTTCTATAACCTCCCCTGCTGCTATTTGATTTATTGTTAGTTCATCTAATTGTACAATATCTCGCATTTTTTCTCCTTAACCTATATTACTTATATTTTTTCTAAAAACTTAATTTAATATATTCTATTATTTGTTTAATTTCATTTGCTGTTGTATCTACATATTTTACTTCTTCTTCATCATATATATTATCATATTCATATTTATGGCGAATAAGAGCAAGTTCATATTCCATTTCATTTTCTGAATCTTTTTCAACTACAACTGGAAGTTTTAACATTTTTAACTCTTCTATTTTCTTTAGTACAGTTTCTTCTGAAATAACAAAGTTTTTTGCAATTGCTTTTTCTATTACAGTTATTTTATCAACTAAATCTTTTACAAGTTCATCACCTATATTTTCTGATTTAAATATCATTATTTTTGCAAGTACATCATGTATCTTATAATTTCTATTTATAGTATATGTTTGTCTTAATTTAGCATCTACCTCTTCTGCAAGTTCTTCTAACTTAATAACTCTTTCTTTATCTTTTTTTCTCTTTCCAATTATAATATCAAATAATTTTTCTAAAACCTTTTTTGTTTCTATCGTATCTATTTCTTCATCTATTATAATTAAGTTTGCATTTGCAATTATTGCATCTACCTCTTTTGTTATTTTTCTTTTTATCTCATTTTCTTCTATAAGTATTAGCTCATCAAATCTATTTAAATCTGTTCTTTGTTTAGCATTTTTAGGATTATATATATAATTTAAAAACACTTCTACTTTTTCTGCTATTTCTAATATTTTTGGTAGCTTTCTTTCATATTCTAAATTTGGTATTTTTTTATTAAGTTTATTAAAATAATATTCTTTAAATTCTGAATACATATCTGTAAGAATCTTTTTTAATTTTTCTGCTTCTTGTTTTATCTTAAATCCATCAATTAATGATGAATATTTTGAATTAGTTTCTGCTCCTATTTTTGCATATTTTTGTTGTTTCTTTATTAGATCTGCTATATCTTCAACCATTTTATCTGATTTATTCTTATTTGTTCTTAATATTTTTTCAAGTTCAAATAATTTAACTTTTTCTGTTTCATCTATTCCAGCTTCTATATATCTTTTTTCTTCAAGTTTGATATATTTTATATATTCTAATATATTTAGGAACTTCATATTATATTCTTCTTTTAACTTTACTAATTCTTGATATATATAATCTTTTTGTTTATTTTGTTCTTCATATTTATTATTAAGTTCTAATATTCTCTTTTTTGCTTCATTTATTTCATCTTCTCCGACTATAATTATATTCAGATTCTAATTTTATTTTTAATGTTTCAGTTTGATTTATTGCTTCTTTTATTTCTAATATTTCTGCTAATATTTTTATATATTTTCTTAAATATATCCCTATATCTATACTGTTATTTAATAAAAGTTCTTGTTTGTCTTTTTCATCAAATATTGTTATATCATTTTTATTATCTGATATTGCAAGCTGTCTTAAATATTCATGTATAGTTTTTTCACTTGAAACAGAAACTCTTACAATCTCTATATTTTCTAATATCTTGTTATTATAATCATACTCAAATTCTGTATTTAATATATTTTCTTCTATTTCCTTATATATTTCATTTTCTTGTTTTTTTAGCACATTTTCTATAGTTTTTTCTAACATAAATGGATCAAATGAAATAATTGTATTTGGTAATACTATTTCTGTATACACATCTTTAAATTCTTCTGTTGTATTATATGTTATAGTTTCTTCATCTTTTTCCATTTCTATTATTATATATTCTGAAATCTTATATTTATTTTTTTGTTCTAATATATCTCTTTTTAATTTTTCTACTAATATTTCCTTATTATTAACACCTATAATTATATTATTAATTGTTAATTTTCCGTCCTTTTGATTTTGCAAACAACTCTTTTAATCTATATACATTACTTAAAATATATAATTTATTCTTTTCTTTTTTAAATTCAATCTTATCTCCATATTCTTTTATATTTCTTAAGTTTTCTTCATATATGTTTAACGAATTTTTTAAAATTCCCATAGCAGAATACATATATGTTTTAGTATATTCTGCTATATTTCTGTATATGTTTGCATTTTCTATATTTTCTTCTACTTCTAATATATTATTCTCTAAACTATCTATAACAAAATTTACTTTTTTTAGATAATCTAAATTTAGTAGTTTTGATATATTTCTTTTTTCTTCTTCTAAAATACTATAATTCATATAATACCTCTATTTCTTTTATTTATTTTTTTCTTGCACCTTATTATTAGATGTATTTAAACCTGAATTCATTCTTGCTTTTTCATAATATTTCTTAAGTTTTTGCATAACCAAATAATTTATAGTACCTTTTGGATATGTTCCATCTGCTTGTTTCTTACCTGCCGGTATATCTGTTAAAATTTCTATTCCTTCATCAATAGTATTTACAGCATATATATGAAATTCTTTTTTCTTAACACTTTCTATTATCTCATCTGGTAAATGAAGGTTCCTTATATTTTGTACTGGTATTATACATCCGATGTTTACCATTTAAACCTCTCATTTTACAAACTTCATAAAATCCAACTATTTTTTCATTTACACCACCTATTGGTTGTATCTTACCCTTTTGATTTACAGATCCTGTTACTGCTATAGATTGATTTATACCTATTTCTGAAAGACTTGAAAGAATTGCATATATTTCTGTTGATGATGCACTATCACCGATCTATACCTCCATATAATTGTTCAAAAGCAATACTTGCTGTCATTGTAAGTGGAAAATCTTGTGCATATTTTTCACCTAAATATCCTGTTATAATTCCAATACCTTTTGAATGTATATTTCCGTGACATTTGAACTTCTTTTTCTATATTAACAACACCTTTTGCTCCCATATATGTATTTGCTGTTATTTTAACTGGCTTTCCGAAAACTTATTTCTCCAAATGATGTTATACTAAGTCCATTTATTTCACCTATTTGCTCACCTTCTGTATCTATTAATATTACTTGTTTTTCTATAAGTTCTGCTTGTTTTTTATCATATTTATTTATCCTATATTTTCTTTCTATAAACACTTTAATAATATGATCTTCTGTTATACTTTTACTATTTTCTCTAAGTGCCCAAACATTTGCCTCTGACAATACTCTCCCTATTTCAAAAAAATCTGTTGATATCTTTTCTTGAACTCCTGATAATTTAGAAGCATATTCTATAATTTGTTCTACTGCATCTTTTTCTATTGGTAAAAGTCCTTCATCTTTTATATAACTTGAAATAAAGATACATAATTTTCTTACATTTTCTTTATTCATTTCTGCTTCTTCTTCATATTCTGCTTTTATTTTAAATAATTTTTTAAATTCAGGATCTTGAGTTATAAGCATATTATATATATCACTAGAACCTATAAGTATAACTTTAACATCAAGTTTCATTGATTCTGGTTTTAGTGTTGAAAGCATCATAGGCATTCTATAATCTTTTGAAACCTCTATTCCACATTCTTCAAGTTTTATTACTTTTTTTAATGTATCATAAAGACCTGGTTCTCTCAAAAGTTCTTTTGCTTGAAATACAATATATCCTCCATTTGCTTTATGTATAAGACCAGATTTTATTTTCATAAAATTAGTTTTAAGTGTTCCAAATTGATTTTCATATTCAACTTTTCCGAAAAATATTTTCAAAACTATAATCTACATCCATTACAAGTGGAACTGTTTCAGATCTACTGTTATCCACAAATATATTTACATTATATCTTTCCATAATATTTTCTTTTTGTGGTATACCAGGTATTCTTTTCTTATCTTCAAATTCTTCATGACTTGATTCTAAAAATTCATTTAAATTTTGTAATATATCTCTTTTTACATTTCCTATATATTCAACAATCTTCTTGTTTTCACTATATTTTTGTTCTAGATATCTTGTTGCAACATTTAATGTTGCACTTGCAACTGTAGTTTTCCATGTAGACATTTCTCTTTCTTTTTCAATTTCAAGTCCACGAATCTTAGTTAATACTTCAAATATTTTTTCTTGTATTTGAGGAGATTTCTTTTCATATTCAACTTTTTCTTTTTGATCTAATTTTTCGTATTCTTCTTTAGAAAGAGTTTTACCATTTTTTACTGGTAACATGAATACACCTTTTGCTCCTTCAACAACTTCAAATCCCATAGGTTTTGTTGTTAAATTAAGTTCTTCTATGATTTTCTTCTTTTTCTTTTCTAAATTTTCTTCTGCAAATTTTTTCTTATTTGAAAGATCATCATCTTTAAAAGATTTAGCTAAATTTTCTTTAATATATGAAATATATTGTTTCATATCTTTCTTAAATTTTATTGCTTCTCCTTGTTTTAAAACGATTGATATTGGTTCATCTTCTCTTACGAAATTATTTACATATACATAATCAAAAAGTTCTTTTTTTTCTTTTACCTTTTCTTTTAAGTATTTATTAACATATTTCATTTTTCCGAACACCTGTAGGACCTTCTATATATATATTATATCCCTTTTTTTCAATATCTAATCCAAACAAAAATGCTGTAATTCCTCTTTCTTGTCCAAATATAAGGTCTGTAGTATCTGCTACATAATCATTACCATTATAATTTATTTCATCTTTATTATATTTTGCTTTTAATTCTGTTATTTTTAACTCATACTTATTTTGCATTTTTTCCTCTTATCATTTGTATATATTTTTTCATATATATTATACACATACAAAAACTTTTTTTTTAGATTTTTTTAAGTTTTTGTATCTATTGTTACATTTGTTCTTAATTATAAAATTCCTATTTTAATCTTATAAGTTTTTCATCTTATTTTCTAATAACCTTTTTGCTTGTGATTTTTTTAAATAATTTGGCATTATCTCATATTCTTTTTTTATTTCACTATTTTTTAAAATATATTTTTCATTATTAATATCTTGTATTTTCTTTTCAAATCCCCTATTATCTACAATAACTTTTTTAAATTTCACTTTTACTCCTGAAATTTTACCTTCTATTTTTTCTTTAAGTGTCTTAATTAGATTTTTTCCTTGATCTTTAGTATCTTTATCATAAATAACCATAAAATTATAATTAAACTTTTTCAAATCATATTCATTAACATTAAGTTTAAAATATAACTCTTCTAAACATTCTTCTATATTTCCAGCACATTCTACAATTTTTCTTCCTTTATCAGAAAAACTATTATCATATGCTCCCATATATATTTGATCATTATTTGCATATATTATAGATAGATATATCATATTATTCATATCTTTTTCTAAACCTATCTCAAATATATTTTCAAGGCTTGTCATCTCTATAATCTCTATATTTTTTTCAAAACATAATCCTTTTAAAAGCGCTATTCCTATTCTAATACCTGTAAAAGAACCGTGGGCCTGTACATATAATTATTCTTTCTATATCTGAAAATGCAATTTTTGCCTTTTTTAATGCTTCTTCTAATACTCTCATTACATTTTCTGAATGTGATTTTCCGGTTATCTTCTATAACACTACAACTTTTCCCTTTTTTATCAACTATTCCTACAATACATTTCTTTCCTGATGTATCTAAATACATTGTATTTTTCATAATATCTCCTTGATTATTATTTTATTATATAATTTTTATTATATCATATATAATTTCTTTTTTTACAACTAATATATTCAAATAATTTTAACTTGATCCTATTAAATTTATCACCTTTTACTAAATTTCTTGGATTCTCTTAGGTTATACAAATTATAAAAGGAGAAGATACAATATATATCTTCTCTCCTCTCCTAGTTCTATTAATATTATCTATCTAAATCTTTATCATGTTTTTGAGTATTATTTGAATTTTTTACTTTATCATTTAAATTCTTCATATATTCTTCTATTTTTTCTTTTACAGCTTCATTTTGTAAAATTTCAGAATTTGTTATTTTTTTGTAATTCATATTATCTTGAATTTCTTTTTCTTCATTGATAATATTATCTCTTTCCTTTTCTTCCTCAACTATAGTTTTTTCAACTTTTTCAACTTTTTTATTTTCTTTATCTTCAACAATTTCTTTTTCTTCAGGTTTATTTAAGTTATCATTTGTTTCTGACTTTTCTAACTCTTCTAAATCTATATCCACCAATTTAATATTTTCTTTAAAAAATGAGTCTTTTTTCTTATCTATCCATTCTTTTACTTTATGTGCTATTTCTTTAATTTTTTTAAAGCCTTGTTTTATTTTTTCAAAAAATCCAATTTTCATTGGCAAATTAGTTTTCTCAGTTTCTAATAATACTTTTGAAACTTTTTTCTTTTCAATTGGTTCTTCTTTTGTGTTTTCTTTAAATCTATCATTTATTATTTTAGTTTCTGTATTTGCTCTTCTTTTTAAATCAATATTATTTGTGGTATTATTAATAACTTTATTATCATTTTCTTCCCTTATATATTCTACCAAAGTCTTTTCTAACATAGAATCTACATCTAATCCATAGTTTTCTTTTTCTTGTAATAAAACTTCCTCTATATATTGTTTCTTAGGTATTTCTATTCCATTTTTAAGCTTAACTTTTTCTCCCTTTGGTATCTTAAAAATAACATATTTCTTCAAATATTCTTCATAAGTTATTTCCTTTCCAGCACCTATTTTTACTTTTTGGATTAATACTGCTGGATTAATATTTTTAAACAATTCATCATTAGTTTCTTTTTTATTATTAAAATTAGAGTTATCCAATTTTGTATTTGTGTCCTTATAATTATTATTTATATTTTTAGGTTTATTAGCATTCCTATTTTTATTAACTTCTTCTTTTTCTATAATTATATTTTCTTCTAATAATTTTCCTATATTTATATTATATTTTTGTCTTTGGGTAATTCTTTTACTACTGCTCTAATATATCTTTCATATTCTATCTCATCATGTCCTTTAGCAAATCCTGCAAATTTTATTTTTTTATTTAAAAACTGTGGATCAATTGTTTCTAAAATTTCATTTGTCTTATCCTCATTAAATAGCTTATCTCTCTTATCAATATCAAAACAAAACTTTTCTGAATCAATTCCATTTGCTAATCCTTCTTCTTTTATTCCATCTCTAACTTTTTCTAAAAAGCTCGGATCTTTTTTTAATATTTTTTTAGATAATGGTCTAAAAGCTCTTTGAATCATTTGAGAATCCACCTCTATATTAATACCATCTATATTAAATTCTTTAACTCCATCAAACTTTCCTTCAAGAATCTCACTTTTATTCTTTGCTATGTCATTTTCTAATTTTTTTAATAGCTTTTCTTGAAATTCAGGTTCATAAACCGATTTATACATTCTATATTTATCTTTTATATCATCAGATATTTGTTTAGTTAAATATTCATTAAGTCCTGAATCTTCCTTTGTAAGTTCTTTATTTTCTCTTATCCATTTAATTGTTTCCTTTGATATTGCATTTTGTATAATTCCTGATCTTACATTATTAAATGAGTTAGTATTTCCGTCTTCATCTAATTTAGGTTCTGAACCATAGCCTATCCATCCATCTATTTTTCCTGTAAGCATAGGTGGAGTCTGAGCTCTTTTTATTATTTCTGGCTCTTCTTTTTTTATTTCTTCTAAAATTTCAAGATATTTAGATAATTTTCTATCATCTGAATATATTACAATAGTATCATCTCTATCTCCTTTTTCTGCAAATTTAAAAAGATAGTTTAATTCTCTTTCCTTACATTTATTTCTAAATAATTCCACCACCTTATATGTATCAATATTTTCAGTATTCAAATATAATCTATGATCAACAGTAAAGTTTTTAGGTTTACTTGCATTAATACTATTATACCTAATATATGTCCAAGTACTCTCAGGGAAAAAAGCTGCATAATCTTCATATATATCTGTTAATTTTGTCTTCTTTGAGTCTTTATCTAATTTATCTAATTTATTTAATCTATTAAATACCTTCAAATTTTCTTTAAAATCCTTTATATCTGGAATATTTTTTATACATTCTCTTAGTCTAGCAAAATCTTGATTATTATAACTTTTAATATCTTCATCAGATATATTTTTTGTGATATCATTTTTCCATTCATTAAATATCTCAGATACAAATCTATCTTTATCATCCATATTAAGTTCTGTATATTTCTTTTGATCACGATAAACTTCTGTTAATTTTTTATAATATTGTTTAGTTCCTAATTCATCTGAATATCCTTCAATTAATTTTTTTATCACTTCATCATCATTAAGTGGATTTTCTATTTTTTCATAAAGTTCTTGATAATTTTTCATATATTCTCCTTTGTACTTTTTACTATTTTTTATATTTCTATTTCATCTTTTACTTTTTCTTGTTGTTCTTTCTCTTCTTTTCTCTTACTTTCAAATCTTTCTACTACTTCTTCAATCTTTTGATCATAATTATTATCAAACTTTTCTTCTGAAAACTCTCTTTCCTTATCTTTTCCTTTTTCTCTTTCCGTTAATGTTGTTATATAATCTTCAGAATAATTATAACCAATAACTTCCCATTCTCCTGTTTTTTCATTATAATCATAACTTTCACTAACTCTAACAGGTAGTCTCTTATCTTGATCTTCTTTCTTATAGTATTTTGCCATATTCTTATACACTTCAAACATAGTCATAGGCTTTCCTTTATCATCTACCATAACTTCTAGTTTTTCTGTATCTATTGTCCTGTCTTTAAATGTATGCATATCCATTTTTGACATTTTAACTTTTTCTTTTCCACCTCTACTATAATTATAGTCTGTTTCATAACTATAGTCTTCATTCTCAATTATATTTCCCTTTATGCACACTTGATTTTCCCATAGTGTTTGGATTGAATCATATACTAAATCTTTAAATTCTTCTTCTGTAACATTTTCATCCATCCCTTTTTCTCTTAAATCTTCTTTAATATATCTAACAATATCTAAAAATCCACCATTACTATCTATTTCACCTTTTTCTGATTTATCTGATTTTGAACGTCCAAAAAAGTTTTTAATTTCATTTTTTATCTCTTTTACACTAAGTCCTTCTTTATTCTTAGGCACTCCCCTCAACCAGTCTTCTATATGAAATCCCATATTATTACCTTGAGCTAATGTTGTTTCTATTCCTTGACTAAAAAATACTCTTGCTTCTATATCATGTACTTCTTTAACTTCTCCATTTCTTATTCCATTATTAGGAACAAGTCCTTTTTCTTCAATACTTTTTAAATTACCTTTACTTGTTACATGCCAAAATGATTCTTCTCTTAAATATTCATCTTTAAGTTTACTATATTTCATGGTTGATCCTCTTTTCTTATATAATCATATATATACACATATATTCATAATACTATTTTTCATTTATTATTAAAACAAATATATTTTATATAATTATATT
>ERZ773065.1349-NODE-1349-length-12491-cov-3.203522_pt1 | contig 12491 bp, 7 predicted proteins | sample MGYA00580623_ERZ773065 | MGnify/ENA primary metagenome ERZ773065 (study PRJEB29015, sample SAMEA2738017) | human oral metagenome | biome: human oral; feature: human-associated habitat; material: dental | place: China | collected 2047 ...
CGCGTGCAAGCGCGATGCGGTGGCGTTCGCCGCCGGAAAACCGTGCGCCGTCCTCGCCGCAGAGCGTGTTCAGACCGCGGGGGAGGCGCGCAAGCGCCGGTGCGAGCCCGACGGATTCCATGGCGCCTCGCAGGACGTCGTCGGTTGCATCCGGATCGGCGATGCGCAGGTTCGCGCGCAGCGTCTGGTCGAAGACGTAGGGATCCTGCTGCACGTATCCGGCGATGCGTGCGATGCCGTTTCCGAAGGACGACGCCTCGCGCCCCGCGATGCGTATCGACCCGTTCCGCGGCGCCGCGTCTCCGCGTATGAGCGAAAGCAGCGTCGATTTGCCCGACCCGCTCCGGCCGAGCACGGCGACTTTCTGGCCGAAGGGTATGTCGAGCGTGATGCCGTCGAGCGCGGGGCGGTCCGAGCCGTCGTAGACGTATGCGACCTCGCGCACGTCGATCGCGGGATGCGCCGCATCCGCTTCGTTCAGAAGACGGGCAGCTCCCTGCGCATCCGCATGGCACCTGCGGTTCGGGAAGGCGTCGCGATCGTCGGATACGCGCTCCTGGCCGTTTCGACCGCCTTTCACGGGCTTCGTGCATGCGCGCCTGATGGCGCGAGCCTCATCCTCTGCTTCGGGAATGCGGTTCAGGTGCGTGATGGATTGGGCGTAGGTGCAGCTTACGGCCGCACCGTGCGGAAGGGGGGAGAATGCTTCCGCAAGGGATAGGAATCCGAGGACGAAGGCCGCGACCCAGTTCGCCGCATTGCCCATGGCGCCTGGTTCGGCGAAGCGCTCGCCCGCCCAGACGATCGTCATGCATGTTCCGATGCAGAAGACCGCCGCCATCGAGGCGTCGATGACGTGGCGGCGGCGCTCAACTGCGGATTCTTCGCGTGCGATTGCGGACTGCGCCGCGCGATGCGTCTCGAGGAATTCCGCCCCGCGGCCCGCGAGCACGATATCGTTCGAGCCCAAGACGTCATCGGTCAGGTTCGCATAGCATGCATCCGTCGCGTTCTTGCTGCGTTCCAGATGCGTGCGGTTCGCGCGCAAGGAAATGAGGGGAAGGACGAAAGCCGCAACGCCGAGGAGAACGGCCGTGCCGGCTGCGAAGGGCAGCGAGAGACATCCGAGCGCGATCACGACGAGCAGGTAAAGCAGAAGCGCTGTCACGGCGGGGAAGATGCTGCGCAGGTAGAGGTTCTGGATATGGCCGATGTCGTCGGATACGAGCCCGAGCACCTCGCCTGCGCTTCTGCGCGATCCAGGCGCAAGCGCGATCTTCTCGAGCGCGGCATACAGGCGAAGACGCAGGTCCGATGTCATGCGGAAGACCCAGTCGTGGCTGACGAGGCGCTCGAAGTAGCGAAGGACGGGTTTGCCGCCTCCGAATACCTGCACGCAGATAAGGGGCAGGTAGACGAGCAGGATGGCGTCAGGACGCTCGGCTGCGCGACTGATGAGGTAGCCCGACGAGAACATGAGGAGCGTCGCGAAGGCGAGGGCGGCCACGCCGAGGGCGACGGCACGGATGAGCTCGGGGCGGAACATCGAGAAGTACGGACGCACCCAGCGGTCGCGTTCCGGAATATCGGCATTCGGGGCGACGGCATCGGCGGAGTCGGCCGCATGCGTGAAGGCCGCATCGTCGGAAGCCCGGTCGTCAAGGCTGCAGGTTACGCGGGATGCGCGGACGCTTGACGAACGGCCGGCCGAAAGATCCTCGTCCAGATGCGCAGCTTCGCCGGTCGCGGTTGGTGCAAACGTGAGGACTGCGTCATATGCGATGCATGCGCCGTCATCCGCAGCATGCTGCTCGTCCATGGCGTCTTCGACTTCGACAAGACGGCCCCCTTCCATGCGGAAGATGCGGTCTGCTTGGTCGAGCCAGTGGAGGCGATGCGTGACGATGATGCAGAGCCGATCTTCGAGCAGAGGCAGCATGCGCTGTTTGAGCTCAAGCTCCGTTTCCACGTCGAGATGCTCGGTCGGCTCGTCCAAGACGAGGATGCGACGTTCGGGCACGAGGAAGGCGCGCGCGAGCGCGATACGTTGGGCTTGGCCGCCCGACAGCCCTCTGCCGCCTTCGCCGATCACGGCGTCGAGGCCGTCGGGCATCTCATCCACGAGGGCGTCGAGGCCTGCAGCCCGCGCTGCTTCGAGCACGGCCTCGTCAGACGCGTCGGGCGCGTAGAAGCGCAGGTTGTCGCGCAATGATGCTTTGAACACATAGGGATTCTGGGGGATGTAGACGACCTGGCGTCGCCAGGCGTCGCAGGAAAGGTCGACGTCGATAGGGGCTTCGATTCCGCTGGAAACGGCGATCGCGCCCGTTGAAGGACGCAGGAAGCCTGCAATAAGGGAGGCAAGCGTGCTCTTTCCCGACCCGCTCGGGCCTATGAGCGCGACGACCTCATGTCCGTGCAGGTCGATGGTCGCCTCTTCGATCGCGGAGAAGCCGGCGTCCTCGTAGGCGACCGAGACGTCGCGCAGGGAAAGGACGGACGAATCGTTCCAGACCGCAGGCGCGGCCTTTTCCTCCGCCGGCGTTTCCTCGGTTCCGGTTCCCGTGCGTTCTTCGAGGTCGAGCATCGCCGCCAGAGCGTTCTTCCCATCGAGCGAGGCATGGAAGTCTCCGGCGAAGGCGCGGATGGGCTTGAAATATTCGGGCGAGAGGAAGAGCACCGCGAGCGCCGGGGCGAGCATGATGCTGCCATCGATCAGATGGAGGCCGAGCATGATCGCGACGGCGGCGACGCCTGCGGTCGCGATGAGGTCGAGCACGGCGCCCGAAAGCGTGGCGACCTTGAGCGTGTCGATCGTCGCGCGGCGGAATGCCTCGCTCGTCTCGAAGACCTGGATCCCGCGCGCCCGTCCGGCGCCGAGGGCCTTGATGGTAGGCAGCCCCCGCAGCGTGTCGATGAAATGGTTGGACATCGTCTGGAACGCACGGTACTGGCGTTGCGCCTTATCCTGCGCCATGTTTCCGATCAAGATCATGAAGAAGACGATGATAGGGAACAGCACGAGCAGGATGAACGCCGAAACGATATCGAGCGGAATCGCAGCGATGAAGATGATCAGGGGAATCACGACGACGCCGACCATTTTGGGCAGCACGAGCTTGAGATACGATTCGACTTGCGCGGCTCCTTCGATGAGCGTCTGCGCGACGGCGGCCGAGCCTGCCTTCTCCTTCAGACGCGCGTCGCCCGAGAACGTCCGCTCCATCAGCCGCTCGCGAATCTCGTTCACGCGCGAGCGCGCGAACGATTCCATGCGGGTGTCCGATATCCAGGCGACGGCTTGGGATGCAAGGAAGCATGCGGCGAAGACGGCGACGGGCAGGACCTGATCGGATACGGGATCTCCGTTCCAGATGCGTGCGATGGCCGTCGAGAGCCCCCATGCCTCTCCGAGCACGCAGAGCGCATGCGCGAAGGCGGCGACGAGAAGCATGATGAGCGCGCGTCGGACGGCGGGCAGGGCGAAAAGTCTCTTATCGAACATCGGCCGGCTTTCTATCGGGGAGGGGATGCCGCACGTCCCGGGTCGATCTTCGCCGTGCGTCTCGCGGAGGATGCGTACGGTCGCATGCGTCGATGGAATGCGCCGTTCGGCCTGGCCGGCGGGCGCAGATTCTTACGTTTCGCATGCGGCGCAGGCATTCCGTTCGGTGCGTTCCCCTGCAGGTGCATTGTTGCTCGATGCGTAGCATATGCATTCTAAAGCATGGTGCGGGCGGATAGACGTATAGAGGCTTCGGCCTCGGTCAATCTGCAGACGAAAGGCCGGATTCGCTCGATCGTCCGCACAGATGCGCGTCCGTAGGGTTCGGCGGAGATGACAGGCGGTTCTCATCTTCTGCGTCCGGTCTTTCGTCGAGCCGCGTGCTGGCGTAGGATGTGTCGTGCAGCTCAGAGGGACGAACCGGCGATGCGCGCCGGTATGGGGAAAGGAAGCATCGCATCATGTACGACATCATCATCGTGGGAGCCGGTCCGGCGGGGTTGAGCGCCGCGTATTACGCGCTCTGCAACGGACGCAAGACGGTCATCTTCGAGGCAGGTCAGGTCGGAGGAACTATTTCGCACGTGTCGGCTATCACGCATTTCGCGGGCGCGCCGCAGTGGATGCCGGGCGCCGACTTCGCGAAGGCGTTGGAGGACGACGCGACGGCCGCCGGGGCGGACATTCGTCACGAAGCCGTGCGTGCGATAGAGATGACGGCCTCGGGCGTTCGTCGCGTTGTGACCGACGCCGGCGTCTATGAATCGAAATGCGTCGTCCTGGCGCACGGCGGCACGCCGCGAGCGGCGGGCTACGATGGAGAAGACGCTCTTGCCGGTTGTTTCACCAGGCTGAACGCACCGCGCGACGCTGCTCGGTTCGCTGGGCACGAAGTCTACGTGATCGGCGGCGCGAACGGGGCCGCCAAGGAGGCGATCTTCCTGGCGAAGACGGCGGCGCGCGTGACCATCGTGTGCGTCGAGCCTGCGCTTGCGTGCTCGTCCCAGTTCAGGGGTATCATCGAGGCGACGGACGCCATCGTCGTCCGTCCTGCGAGCAAGATCGTCGCGGTGCGCGGGGAGGGCGAGCTTTCCGAGATCGACATCGAATCGTTGGCCGACGGGTCGGTCGAGACCGTGTCGTGTCCGGGTGCGGGCGTGTTCTCGTATGCAGGGGCCACGCCGAACACGGGCATGCTCGACGGCGCGATCGAGCTGGATGCCGCAGGCTATATCGTGACCGACGAGGCGATGCGCACGAGCGTGGATGGCGTGTTCGCGGCCGGAGACATCCGATCCAAGAAGGTGCGCCAGGTGGCGACTGCCGTCGGAGACGGCGCGATCGCCGGCATGTCCGCTTCTGCGTACTGTTCTAGATAGGTTCTGTCGACGCTCGGCGCATCTTCGACCGTCCTCTTCTCTGGTGTACGCTTCGGAAGAGGGCTCCGTTCTGTCCTCTTGCTTGCCATAGGGCGTGCTCGTGCCGTACAATCCCGAATTCGGCAGGCATTCCCCCGGGAATTCGCCCGCCCCACACGCCGATCGTTTCGTGCGACGTCAACCCTGCGTCGCGTATGAATGCGCGTCCGCGCAGGGAAAGGACGTTGCCATGTCTTCGGACACCCGCATCATCGAGCCCAAATCTCCAGGCGATTCCGCAGCGGGTTCCCGCGCGCAATGGTCGGGCAAGCTTGCATTCGTGCTGGCCGCTGCCGCTTCCGCCGTCGGCTTGGGAAGCATGTGGCGCTTCCCGTATCTTGCGGCGCACTATGGCGGCGGTGCGTTCCTCCTGCTCTTCGTCGTTTTCGTGTTCACGCTCGGCATTTCGCTCCTCACGCTGGAAGTCGCCTTCGGCCGCAAGACGCGGCAGAGCGCGATCGGCGCATATCGCCAGTTCGGAGATCGGTATTCCTTCATCGGCGTGCTGTCGTCGGCAGTGCCTTTCATCATCGCGCCCTATTATTGCGTGATCGGCGGCTGGGTGACCAAGTACGCGTTCGCCTACGTCTTCGACTCGCCTTCGGCGATGGCCGACGGGGGGACGTACTTCTCGTCCTTCATCGCGAACGGGCCGCAGAGCGTGAGTTTCATGCTGGTGTTTCTTACGGTCACGTTCCTGACGGTCGCTCTTGGCGTGAACGGCGGCATCGAGAAGGCGAATCTCATCATGATGCCGGCGCTTATCGTCATGTCCATCGCGGTGGCTGCCTATACGCTGACGCTTCCCGGCGCGCTTGACGGGCTCGTCTATTACCTGAAGCCTGACTTTTCCAAATTCTCGATAGACCTCGTGGTCGCCGCGCTCGGGCAGACGTTCTTCGCGCTCTCCATCGCGATGGCCATTATGGTGACGTACGGCTCCTACGTGAAGTCCGAGGTGTCCATTCCAACGTCGTCCGTGCAGACCGCCGGCATGACGCTCGGCATATCCCTGCTCGCGGGCATGATGGTCGTGCCCGCCGCCTTCGTCGCGTTCGGCTCGGGTGCCGCCGTCGCCGAGAATTCGGGTCCGTCGCTCATGTTCATCGTGCTTCCTCAGGTATTCGAGAACATGGGGCCGGTCGCGGGTGCGCTCGGGTTCGTGTTCTTCCTGCTCGTGTTCTTCGCGGCGCTCACGAGCGCTATCTCGCTCGTCGAGGCGTGCACGTCGATTCTGGCCGATGCCCTCGGTGCCATGCGCCGTCGCGCGCTCGTCATCGTCATCGTGTACGTGTCCGTCGTCGGCATCGTCGTGGCGCTCGGGTACAGCGGGCTTTCGTTCATCCAGCCGATGGGCGAGGGATCGACGATCCTCGACGCGCTCGACTTCGTTTCCAATTCGGTGCTCATGCCTGCAGTCGCGCTGATCACCTGCCTGTTCTTCGGATGGATCGTGAAGCCTCGGGTCATCATCGACGAAATTCGCCGCTCGTCGGAATTCCGCCTGGCGGATGCATGGTCGGTCATGATCAAGTACGTGGCGCCGGTCTGCATCCTCGTGATTCTCGTGGCGTCGATCGGGAAATCCCTCGGGTTCTTCAGCTTCTAGGCGCATAACGGCTGTCCGCCACGCACATCGCCCACGCCCAGCCGTTCGTGGCAGGCTGGCCGATGGGACGCGCATTCGTGCCTGAGCTTCCTTCCGAGCTTCGTGTTTCGGCATCTGCAAGACCATAGGCTGCCGTGCGGGCATGCTTGCGCTCTGCTTCCTGCGTCTCTTCAGTTTGCCGCCTCGTCTTCCGAGAGCTCGCAGCTTTGCTCTTCCGTGCGGTCGGCCAGGAATCGATGCACACGAGCTACCGCGTAGATTCCAAAGATCGCCGTATACATGAACATCGACGCGATCGCCGCGTCGCCGCCTCCGATCGCGGCAGGCATGAGCAGCAGAAGCAGATGCACGTACACCAGTCCGAAGAACAGGTACGCAAGGCGTTGCACGGCCTTCCATCCCCTTGCGTCCATGTGCTTCTTCACGGACTTGAACGACGTTACGCCAAGCAGGATGAGCAGCACGAATAGGCCGATTGCCACAACGATGCCTATCATGACGTTATTCCTGACGCCTGCGCCTCCGATTAGGGGGAAAAGGTAAGACTGCAGGTATACGACCACGTGCCCGAGCGTGAGGATCCAGGCGACGATAGAGAGTTCGGCCCGGATGGGGCGCAGCCAGAGAGCGACCTTCGATGTGCGCGGAAGCACGCCGATATACATGACCACAATGAACAATGCCAGCGGCACCAGGCATTTCTGAATAGTCCAGAAGAAGGCCAGGCGCACGCTTCGCGAAGCATCGAGCGAGTCGAGCATCAGAAACGCCACGACGACGATCGCCGCAAGGACGTAGAAGGCGAGAGGCGCCTTCTTCAGGGGGTTTCGCAGCGCAAAACATGCCGCGATGGCGATGAGAAGAACAAGGACCGCATTCATGACCCTAGGATTCCAAGCCCTTCCTCGCTTGTGTGCACCGATTCGTATGGCGCGGCATAGCGGCCCTTCCATGAAGAGGCGCATCCGAAGAAGCCATCCGCCTGTTCGGCGGTCAGGAGCATGAACTACACATTGGCCAGCATATCATAGGTCGCGTTGCGGCCGCGCAGCGCTTCGACGACGGAAAACGTTCTGCGCTCTGCGTCTTGGAATCTTTGGGTTCTGTCATGGGTTCCTACGTTTTCGGTGTCGTCGAGCCGTCGGCAGTTCTTCTCGTGCCGTTTTCGTACAAGACGTCGAGAAGATTCTGAAGCGAAGAAACGCCGATCTTCTCGTAGACGTGTGAAATATGCGTTTTGACGGTGCCTTCGGAGAGAACGAGCTTCTGCTGAATGAACGGTCGAGAACGTCCTTGCGCAAGGAGCTCGAGAACTTGGATTTCGCGATTGGATAAGCCGTATGCCGACCCGATGAATGCACAGCGCATGGCGATCGCTTCCAAAGCGGCCGTTCCGCTTGCGCCGGTTGATGCGCCCTCGTCGATGGAATGTGTGCCGAAGGTCTCATGGTCAGGTGGTTTTATCGAACGCGTGGAAATAAGAAGGATGATGGCGAACGCAACCGCCAGAGCGAAGATCAACGATGCCGTCTGATCGTTTTCCATAAGGACGATCCATCCGAGCGAGCACATGCAATAAGGGAAGAGCGCTATTCCAGCCAAGCGATATGCGGGCCGCCCCGTTTCCTTGATCGCAGCAATCAGGATCGTCCACAGCAGAACGTGTGCGAAGAATTCGGCCGACGTCAATTCGACGGCGATGGCCTTGCCTTCTGCGTCGGCCGCGTAAGGCTGAAGCAGGGCCACCATGATGCTTGCTATGAGTATCAGCAGCGGAATCTGATATCGATGGACCAGCGGATATCGCATCGGCTTGAACAGGGAGATCGAAAACGCAAGCAGCAGCACGCAGGCGATGCAGGTCCGCTGCATGGATTCGACGAAACCGTCCATGGCGTAATCGGGCCGTACCTCACCCCAGAGCCCGACGTTGCTCAAGGCTCCCAAAACCACGATGGCGATTCCCGCCGAAAGGAGCAACGCCGAAACATGTCGAAGCGCTCGATCCGAAAAAGGTTCTTTTTCGATACGCTTCTGCTTCATTCCGGCTTTAAGGCGCTGCGTCGTCATCAGCGCGATCGTCGAGATTGCCGGACATGTGCAGCAAAGATACAGCTGTATGAGAGGAGGGCTTCCGTAGTTGATCGCCGTGCTGGCGACCTGCTCGATTATCTGACCGAAGAGAACGACGGAGATGCCGGCTCCAAGGTGCAGGCATCGCGCGATCGATACATAGAGGGCTACGATCACCCAGATGTAGGCGAAACCCAGAACCAGCGATGCGACGATGCTCACGGTATGCGTCGACAAAAGCGTTTGGAACGGCGCTATGGAAAAGCCCACCGTGCAGAAGCTCATGAAGATAGGGATTATGGCGGATGCGGCGACGGAAGCCCTGTCGACTGTCTTCGGAAACAAAAGAAGGAGCAGCGCAGCCAGCGCCCGCCCGCCGTGAAACGCGTAGCGCGTCGCTTCGAAAGCGGGGCTCGTCTCCGCCGGCAGAATGAATGCGGTGCCGTAGCCCACGAGGTTCGCCCACATTCCCAATGCACCCAAGGCAAGCAACAGGCATAGGGCGCACGCGAGCTCTTTGGGGCCGGGCCATTCGAATCGATGGATCGTGGCCTTCAGCATTTTATCCCCCTCAACTGGTGCTGCGTGATCGGTAGGCCTTTTAGGATCATCCAGACGAGCCGATCGTCCGATTCGGATGATCGACGTGCTTCAGGGCGAAATCCGCCAAGTCCGTCGATGCATGAACATGCTGCATCGCATACGTTGTCCCTGCCTTCGGAGATGTTCCGAAGGCAGGGAACAAGGAAGCAATGGGGAGGGGAGAAGAGCAATGACTTACACAGTATCTCGTCGTGCCTTTCTGCGCAACATGGGCGTCGCTGCGGCAGGTACCGCCGTGGGCGCGTCAACGCTCGGCCTTGCAGGCTGCTCTAGCTCGGGCGGTTCGGGCGGACAGGCATGGGACAAGGAAGCCGAAGTCGTGATCGTCGGATTCGGCGGCGCTGGAGCATGCGCTGCTATTTCGGCAGCAGATGCAGGGGCCTCTGTTCTTGTCTTGGAGAAGAACGCCGAGGCTGAACATCTATGCAACACGGTCATGTCCGGAGGCATATTCCACTCTCCTGACCAAGATGGCGATAAAGAGGCTCTTAAGGAATACCTGCGCGCTATGTTCTCGGGCGAGAATCTTCCTACCAAGACGGAAGGGGAATCGTCTCCTCGATATATCGACGGCATCGTGGACAAGTTCGCCGAATACGAGCCTAAAAACGTCGAGTTCATGCAGAGCCTCGATCCCGACTACAACGTGATCGAACGCGGCGGCGCTGCATTTCCGAGCTTTCCTGGAGCGGAGGCCTCGAAGTACAAGTCCTATAACAGCTCTTATGGCAAGGCTGCAACGGGACCGAAGTTCCCTACGCTCGACATGCTGAAAGAAGACACGGCGGCCGGCCTCGCATTCTTCAACTGCCTTAAGGCGGGCGTTTCTGCACGATCCGAGAAGATCGAGATCGACTACGGCATGCGAGGAAGCAAGCTTCTCATTAACGATGCAGGGGAAGTGATAGGGCTTGTTGCCCTGCAGGGCGAAGAGGAGGTCCGCGTCAAGGCGACCAAGGCGGTCATTCTCACCTGCGGAGGCTTCGAATACAGCGAGGATATGCGCCGTGCGTTCCTCGAGGGCCAAGGCATTACCGGTTGGGCATTCTACGGCACGACCTCTAACGAAGGCGACGGCATTCGCATGGGTTGCGAGGTCGGCGCGCAGTTGGCGAAGGTCGGCAAGGCCGCGTCGCGACTTATCTGGGCATGTCCGGACGTCGTGAAGAACGGCATGAATGTCGGATCGATCACCGATTCGGTTGGCGGGGCGGGCACGATCGTCGTCAACGCCGAAGGCCGACGCTTCATGAACGAAGTGCTGATCACCAAGGATCCCAGCCGTTACTTCTCGTATAAGAACGCCGTGCATATGGACATCGAGAAGCTCGAATTCCCCAATACCCCTTCGTACATGATCATCGACGAGACGAAGCGCACATCGGGACCTTTGGTCAATATCACGCTCTCTACGTGCGGATTCGGAGTCATTCCCTGGGACGAGAGCAATCAGACCGCGGTCGATAACGGCTGGCTTATCAAGGCGGACAGCATCGAGGAGCTTGCAGAGAAGATCCGTGATTCCCACGGTGACAACAAGGGTCGCATGAGTCCTGAAGTCCTGGTCGAGACCATGGAGAAGTATCAAGCTATGGTTGAGTCGGGCGTCGACGAGGAGTTCGGGCGCTCGAGCAAGACGAAGGATCCCATTTCGGGCGAAGAAGTCGACAAAGGCTTTCAGCCCATCGACACGCCTCCGTTCTATGCGATGCCTCTTGTTGCGGGCGGGCCTAATACGAAAGGCGGATTGCAGACCGACGGCGATCGCCACGTAGTCAATTGGAACAATGAGATCATCCCGCGTCTTTACTCGGCAGGGGAGATGTCTTCCGTGTTCAAGTTCGTGTATCAAGGCGGCGGAAACCTCACCGAATGCATCGTGTGCGGACGCATCGCGGGAGAAAATGCCGCGGCGGAAACGGCCTGGGAAGGCAAGTAGATATCTCGGCATCCCGCCGTCCGAAGGACATCGGCGGCGGGATGCTTCCCATAGGCGCTGAACGAGCGAGGTTTCGTCTTGTTCGTGCGCAATCGCAAGGAGAGGACCTTGCGTGGCGCACAAGGGGGTACGAACTTGAAGAGCTTGCAAAGTAAAACTCTCATCTCATGCGTCGCGATCGGGTTGCTTGCCGCAACGTGTCTGGCGGCATGCGGGGGCCAACGCGAGAGCGAATCTCAGCAGGGTGCCGCGATCGAAGCGCCGAGTGCAGCTTCGATCTCTGCGTGGAGCTATGCCGATGATTGCAGCCTATGCCATGCCGCAGAGTCGAACTCGCTGACCGATCCTGCGTGTCTTGCGGGCATCCATGCCGCAAACGGAAATACCTGCCAAACCTGCCATGCCGATGAGTCCGACTTGGCCGTCGTCCATGAAGGCGCCAATGCCGAGAAAGCGCAGAAGGTCACGAAGCTTCGTAAGACCGGCATCAAGCAGGATGCGTGCCTTGGTTGCCATGGCAGCTATGACGATCTTGCCGCCAAGACGGCCGACTCGACCGTCCTGACCGATTCCGAGGGGAAGACCGTGAATCCCCATGCGCTGCCTGCGAACGAGGACCATTCAGAGACCACCTGCGCGAGCTGTCATGTCATGCATACGAAGAAATCCGTCTCGGAGACCGCACCGGAGTATTGCATATCCTGCCACCATGCGAACGTATACGCGTGCCACACCTGTCACGATTAAAGATCCAAGGATCCATCATCTGCAACCGAACTTCTTCTCTAAGAGCAAGAAGGCGCCGACATGCCGGCGCCTTCTCTCGCGATGCTCTCTTGCGCTCGACGGGAGGAGGGGTGCGGGCGGAGAGGGCAGGAGTGCGGTCGTGGATGGAGTGGGTTGGAGATGTTCAAGATAGACTATGAACGAAGACGACATGACAGGTGACTCAAGCTCGCCATCATCTTGACGACCTTCGACAGCGAGGTTCGCGTGGCAGACCTGTCAGATGTGTTCAGTATTGAAGGTTCGATGCCCAGGCGCTGGCGTTATCGATTTGGGTGGAGGGTGGTTTTTGCACACAACGAACCAAACTATCTTATGAAACGATGGAAACCATCAGTGAAAACTATCGATGAGATGAGTGCTCTCTACGAACGAGCCTAAAGATCTTTGTAGCGAGAAAAGTACCTATAGATAAACCAAATCGAAGCAATGACTATCAAGGTGATGCCGACAAAGTGTGCTGGCATACCAAACGCTGACCAGCCCATCAGTCCGAGGATGGTAAGTACTAAACCCGCAGCAGCAATGAAAGTCATTCTCGTCCTTTCTACTTAAGTT
>ERZ773065.1353-NODE-1353-length-12457-cov-24.066280_pt1 | contig 12457 bp, 12 predicted proteins | sample MGYA00580623_ERZ773065 | MGnify/ENA primary metagenome ERZ773065 (study PRJEB29015, sample SAMEA2738017) | human oral metagenome | biome: human oral; feature: human-associated habitat; material: dental | place: China | collected 2047 ...
GGTGGAGAAGCAGCGTTTAAGAATAGAGGGGAAATATATGAATCAGGCAAGTAATACTAGTTCAGAAGTAGTGAAGATAGAAACAAGACTTTTTCAGGAAGATGATACTTGTAAGTTAGAATTTATATTTTCAAGCGACGATAAGATAATCATAGACACTAAAGAGCCAGATACTCAAAAAAAATTGAAGAGAGTTTTTAACAAAATAATAGAATTATTATTGGAAAAAGATATTGAGATCAAAGATCTTCAGAAGGATGGTGGTTCTGAGATGGCTAAAGAGGTATTTAGTGACTATATAGAGTCTCTAAAGAAAGAAGTTCAGGGTATACGGGATGAGATAAAAAGTAGTCTATAGATTAGTAAGACACGTCGGTTTTACGGATACCCAGCTCCCGTCGCCATATTACCAATCAATCCCTGCACGGTCACAAACGAATACCCCTGCTGTTTCAGTGCGCTGATGATGCACGGCACGGCATTGACAGAAGTTTGGTGAATGTCATGCATCAGAATGATAGCTCCGGGGCGAGCGCCAGCGACAGCGCGCGAGCAGACGATGTCGCTGTTGCGGTCAGCCCAGTCGCGGGTGTCGACCGACCACAAGATTGATGACATACCGCGTGCACGAATCTGTTCCAGGACAACACCATTGACGGCGCCATAAGGCGGGCGCAAGATGCTCGGCTTGACGCCGGTGGCTTGCTTGATAGCATCGTTGGTGCGGTCAATTTCACCGGCAATTTGGTCAACCGGCAGCTTTGGTAACTCTGGGTGCGACCACGAATGATTGCCCAGTTGGTGGCCGTGCGAATGCATACGTCGCAGCACATCGGCTCTCGCGGAGACTTTGCTGCCGATTAAGAAAAATGTCGCTTTAGCACCATGCTGATCCAAAATATCCAATAGCTGCGCGGTGTACGGTCCTGGCCCGTCGTCAAACGTTAAGGCAATCACTTTATTGCCAGAATTCGTGGCTGTCGGCGTGGTGGGCGCTGGCGTTGGTTTTGGCTCGGGCGGTTTAGGGACATTAGCCAGCTTCCGGGCTGTCGGATTTTGCAGATATTTGGCAACGGCGGCGATCGGCACTTTGATCGTCATTTCGCCGTAGGCTGACGGCAAGAGCGACGCCTGCCCGATTGGCCAAGCTAAACTATTGCCGCCATCGATAATAACGAAATTCGATAGCGTTTCCTGGGTGATCGTTTCACTGAGATCCAGCTCTGCCTGCTGGCGCTGCTTGATGGTTTCCTTGAGATTATTTCGGGCAGCCGCCACGATTTCCCCGACCGCTTTCTCTGATTGCTCTGTCAAATCATTCAAACTAATCACTTCGCCAGATTTTTTATCAAACGTCCAAAAATGTGTCAACGACACCGGATGCGCGCCGTGCATATCTTGCTTAATATTGACAATAATCGATAAAGCTACCGAATTATTATGCGTCACTTGGTAGCTAATCGTCTCGGTCAGCGGCTTGTCAAAAGTTGTCGCCAAAAGAACAGTGCTACGAAAATCACGATCAGTTTTGTCAATCACATCAGCGATGGTACGATTGATTTTCTCGTTTTCGGTGATTGGATATTCAATTGAAACTTTTTCTCGAACAGTATTTCTGGTTACAAATTTAGAACGAATACCAGCATAGCGCGAATCGGCAAAGTAATATTTTTCATCGGAAGGTGCGGTTGTTCTCTGCGAATTTAGCCAATTGAGATAATATATCCCAAATAATCCTGCCAAAAATAACACAATGATAAGAATGCCGATAAATAGATGCTTCAGAGAAGTCGATTGCCGCTCTTTAACTTGGCGGTTTGCTTTTTTCTTTTGAACTCGCATAGGTATAGTATAGCACTAGTGGATTTTGTTATAATACATATATGACTGAGTTATTTTCTCTCCACCATCACCATTTCCACGCATAAGCAGGAGGTATTTACTGTTGCGTTTTGCCTCCTGCGGGAGGTTTTTTGATTAATTAATTTTTAGGAAAGGGAACGTATGATACCAGATAAATTACAGTCAGGTGATGAAATTAGAATAGTTGCGCCGGCACGCTCAGCGAGCGATATTGACGAAAGAGTTTTAAATCGAGCGAAAGCGGCGTTAGAATCACTTGGGCTAAAAGTTTCGTTTAGTAAAAATGTTTTTTCTCGCAATCAGCGAGGCTGTCCGACGGACGATGAAAAGATTGAAGATTTGCACGAAGCGTTTATGGATGAAAACGTGAAGTGTGTTTTGGCGGCTATTGGCGGGTTTAATTCAAATCAGTTGTTAGACAAAATTAACTGGCAAATTATTAAAGATAATCCGAAGGTTTTTGGCGGATTTTCCGACATCACTGTTCTCAATCACGCGATTTTAGCAAAAACTGGGCTGGTGACTTATGCGATGCCAAATTTCTATTGTTTTGGTTTGCCGCCAGAGGCTAATTATTCGTTGGAGTATTTTCGGCGGTGTTTGTTTTCATATCAGCCGGCAGAATTTGTCGTTCAGCAATCGGAAACATTTTATGATTTTCCATGGAATTATGACGAAGCTTCGCCGCGTCAAGCTTTGAAAAATAATGGGCCGCGAGTCGTGCAGAACGGATCGGCTGAAGGAATAATGATTGGTGGCAATTTGTGTAGTCTAAACTTGTTGAACGGTACGGAATATTTTCCGAAAATTGAAGGCGATATTATTTTGTGTATTGAAGACGACAGCTATGATTCAATTCCCGAAACGTTTGAGCGCCACGTGCAGGCGTTGATGCAACAGCCTTTCTTTCGTCAAGTAAAAGCAATTTTGGTTGGGCGTTTTCAGGGCGAATCTCGGGTGACTGACGACATGATTAGCGATATCATCCTTTCAAAAAATATCGACCCAAAAATTCCAGTGGTGGTCAACCTTGATTTTGGTCACACTGACCCGAAGTTTACTTATCCAGTTGGCGGTAAATGTAAGGTTATAGCGGGAAGCAATATTAAAATTATCTCGCAATAGATGTGAGTTCAATGTTATAATTCCCATATGGAAACTCTGTCAAATCACAACCAGCTGCTAACCGACAGAGCACTTCAATGTGCGGCAGCGGAGCTTGGTGCTGACCTGTCGGATTTACAAGTTACGCCAGTCAGTGGCGGTTTTTCGCGGAATCGCCGGGCCTTGGTATCGGCGGGCGATAAAACGATTTTTGTTAAAGAAGTTGACGTTGATGTGTTGCCAGACGACGGCGAGCGAGAATTAGCTTGGCTGAAAAAAGATTATGAAGTGACAAGATTATTGCAGAAACTTCACCCGCAATATGTTGCTGATCAGATCACGCTAAGTGATGATGGATATGTGCTGATGACAACTAGCTATTCATCTAAGGACGGCTGGTTGTGGCGACCGCCAGCGGAAAAATCTGTGACAGAACGATACATTTCGGCAGTTCTAGCGGCGGTTCGTGAATTAGAGAATACCCAATTAACAGCTGAAGTAGTTGAGGAAATGCAATTGCAATCGTTCGTAGCGACAGAACTCGGCTTGGATGACGGTATTGATCAGGTCATTGCCGAGGCTGATATTCGCCGTCAGCTGATTGATAATTACCAAACATTATTACCGGAGCAATTAGAAGTCAACCAGCGGCGCTGCCAGAAGATGATAGAATTACTGAATAGGAGTGATGAATTAGCTGATATTTCGGTACGTGCTAAACAATTCGCCAAGCAGCCAGCAGATTGTTTTAATCATTCTGACGTGCGCAGTGATAATTTGGCGTTTCATCCGCAAACTGGTCAGTTGAAATTGGTTGATTGGAATTGGGCTTCCTATGCACCTCAGGGGTCTGGGATGACGGAGTTTTTAATTAACATGGCGCGCCATGGTCAGGATGTAGCGCCGTGGCTAGGTGAACTTAACACAGCAATGTTAGCAGCGTTTGTTGGCTTTTACCTTATTCGCAGCCTAAAACCGCCGCTTAAGCCGGGCGATAATCTTCGTCAAATGCAAGCTTTAGCAGGAGCGGCTGCTTATGATCTTTATCAGCAGTGTAGCCATTGCAAAAGTTAATAAAGTATGATATAATAAAAGGATATGTTGCAATATCTTTATTCAACCAGCAAAAAACCGCAAATTACGCTACGAAAAGTCTTGCGGACCGGTGCTTGGGTGCGTTGTGAAAAACCTGGTGGAGATGAGGTAACTCGCTTATTAAAGTTGGGTTTGGATGAAGATTTGATTTCTGACGCACTTGATCCGCATGAGGTGCCACGTTTGGAGATTGATAAAGATTGGACGTATCTTATCGCACGATTACCGGACACTGATGATGAATTTAATGATTTTACTACACCGATACTGTTTTGTCTGAGTCGGGATTATGTGGTGACGCTGTCTCGTGATAGCCTTGGTCGGTTGTGGCAACCATTTATTGATAAAATTGAAGCACGGACAGATCGACCAATTGAACTTTTGGTGATGATGATTGATGCTATTGCCACGCAGTATCAGCGACGAGTGGCGACGATTAATCGTCAAATGCGCGCTGCCACTGATGATATTCGCACTTTGCATGCTAGAGATATTGCAACTTTGACGGAGTATGAGCGTAAATTGAATGATTATCTTGATGCGTTAATCCCGATGAATTGGGCGATTGAGCGTTTGATGGCGACCAGCGGTTTGCGATTGAGAGCTGACGATAAAGATGATGTTGAGGATTTGTCGATTGATTTGGAGCAGGTCATTGCTCGTTGTAAATCATTGCTACGAACTATTACTAATGTTCGTGATAGTTATCGGGCGGTGATGGACACTCGCTTGAATGAGACAATTCGTTTACTAACAGTGATCACGGTGGCATTGACTATACCAACCATGGTGGCGGGGTTGTTTGGTATGAATGTGGCGCTACCGGGCGCCGAAGATCCGCTGATGTTTTGGGAGATTTTGGTGGCTAGTATCGTGGCGGCTGTGGCATTAGGATACTTCTTTTTGCGTCGCCAATAGCCGGCTTAAGAGAAGTGACTGAATAGACATGTTATAATTTATAAAAGTAATCTATGCAAACTAAATCTATTCTCCTTGTTGAAGACGAGCCGGCCCTGCGTACTGGCACCGAGCAGTTCCTCCGCCAGCGCGGCTTTACGGTGGTGACGGCGACCAGCGGCGAGGAGGCGCTGGAAAAATTTACTCAGGCGGACGTGATTATCCTTGACATCATGTTGCCAGGTATGAGCGGCATCGAGGTGCTGCATCAAATTCGCCAGACCAGCGACGTGCCGGTGTTGATGCTGACGGCATTGCATGATGAGCCGACGCAGATTGCTAGTTTTGACGAGCTGGCGGATGATTATATGAGTAAGCCGTTTTCGCTGGTGATTTTGGAAAAGCGAATTAAGGCGCTGCTTCGCCGCCAGCAGTCTGTCAAAAAAACCTTATGGCAGCGCGGCCTGGCTTCGGTGGATTTTGCAGCCTATCAGGGATTTTATGATGATGCTGACGCACATCTCAAGCCCAAGGAAGTGCAGCTTCTCAAGTTGCTAGTGGATAATCCAAACATTGTCTGGAGTCGGCAAGCTATCATTGACAAGTTGTGGCGTGATGACGAGGTGCCGTTCGACCGAGTGATTGATGTTTACATCAAAAACTTACGCAAAAAATTGCACCTGGACTGCATCATCACGGTGAAGGGAGTGGGCTATCGCTATGAAGAATCTTAAGCTATTTCCCAAAACATTTTTGGTGTCAATCGGCTTATTCGCGGCGTTGATCATCCTGGTACATGCGTTGGTTTATACCTTGATGCCGCAATTTTATCTGCAACAAAAAGAGCACGAGGCGGCGGACAATCTCACGGCGCTCGTGGCTGAACTACGCGGTAAATCGACTGAGGAAATGCGCCGTCTCAGCCAGGAGTTTGCTCAAGTGAAAAATGTTAATATCACGCTGACAATTGACGGGCGCGACCAGTATTTTCAAGGTTTTCAGTCGATCAACATCGTGACCGATAGTGGTAAATCGGTCGATACTAGCGTGGTGAAAATTGCTGATGGACAAACGGTCGATCCGCGCTCGGTGATTTTGCGGCAGGGGAGTGTGGCGAATAGCCAAGGCCAAACGATTGCAGTCAAGTTGCTGGCCGATGTGGCGCCCGTTACTCAGGCCAAACTCGCTACCTTGCAGGTATTGCCCTATACCATGCTCGGCTCACTGCTGGTAGCACTGCTGTTTTCGTACATCTACAGCCGCTTTGTGACGCAGCCGATTCGCCAGATGGCGGCGGTGACCACGACCATGCAGCGGCTGGAAAAGGACGCACATTATCCGGTAAATAGCCGTGATGAAATCGGCGTGCTGGGACGAAATATTAATGAGCTCTATCAAAACCTGTGGCAGACGATTCGCTCGCTGGAGCATGAAAATAAGCGGATCACGCAGCTTGAGAAAGAGAAAATCGCCTTCCTCCGTGCGGCCTCGCATGAGCTGAAAACGCCGCTAGCAGCCCTCCGGATCATGCTCGAAAATATGCAGCTAAACATTGGCGAGTATAAAAATCACGATCAGTATTTGGCGGAATCGGTGGCACAGGTTGACCGCTTGGCGGCGATGGTGAATGATGTCTTGCGCTCTGGCAGTGTCGCCGAGCAGGCTTTGCGTCAGGAAAAACGGTTGAGGATTGATAAGTTACTTACTGAGATAATTGACGATTATACACTGCTGGCGAAAACACGCGGCATGACTTTCACGGTTAATGAAGAGCCGACGACCATTCGTGCTAATCGTGACATGATGCGCCACGTCATCTCAAACCTGGTGTCAAATGCGGTGCGCCACGGCAACGCCGGGAGCGTGATAACAATTACCTGCAACCGGCGCAAACTGGCCATCGAAAACGCCTGCAAACCGCTCACCAAACGGCAACTTCAGCACGTTTTCGACCCGTTTTATTGGAACAACGCCGCCACAAAGCAACACGCCGACAGCAGTGGCATCGGTCTCTACACTGTGAAAATGCTACTCGACGCCAAGGGGTTAGACTATGATTTCATACCACACGAGCGGGGTATGCGGTTTGTGGTGAGGTTATAATTATTTACACCCCATACCTCATCTGTTACAATAACGATACTAGACTGTTATAGAGAATCGTGCATTGATAGTTTATCGAAACTCTGAGGCGACTATAACTGTAATTGCAAGTGGCTTTGGGGTGTTTAGTGACTAGCATGTAACCACTTTTGATAGCAGATCTCATAGTAAATATTATTAACAATAGGAGGGGAAATGAAAACTATTTACATCGATATCGGATCGTCAACTATCAAAGTGTACGCTGTCGAAGAGAAAGCTGTAAAGCTCCAAGAAACAAAAAGCCTACCGTTTAAAAAAGAAATTTCTCCCGACGCTGGCCTATCAGAGAATCTCAAGAAAGAATTAATTGACTATATTAATTCAGTCAAGGATAAATACAAGTCTGATAGAATCAAAGTTTTTGCGACTGGCGTCTTTCGTAAATTAAGCATGCCAGCCTATCGACGCTTAGCTGACGACTTTTTTGAGCAAACTGGTTTATACTTTGCCATCGTTCAGCATGAACTCGAAGGGTTTTATCTAGAGAAAGCTTTATCTTCTGAATATATATCAAGTAAGCAGCTGTTGTTAATAAATATCGGAGGCGGATCAACAGAACTAGTTATCAAAGGGAACGGAAGGGTTATTGGACGACATAACCTAGATATTGGCGTCGGTACTGTATTGCAGGATTTCCCATTTTTGAATGAAAAGCACTCGCAACATAGTTTACGTGATGTCGTTGATAGTATAAAAGATAAGCTGCCGATTATCGAAAGCACTACTCCAGTGGCAATCTATAGTGGTGGTGAATTAACTTACATGAAGCTGGTCGGATACAATTTAAAGCCTAATGATATATTTGATGATGTAGATCACCCAAGTATGATCACTTCTGCTGATTTTGTATCAAAAAATGAGGAGGTGTATACAAAGATATCTATCAACCATCTTGAGTCTTTGATGCCAGACAATCCGCTATGGATGCATGGCGCACGAGCTTGTTCGGCAATTTCACAAGCAGTAATTGAGCGGTTTGGAGTTGAAAAACTAGTACCTTCTGATTCTAATATGATTCACGGCACCGCTAAGCAAGAATATCGTTCCGTTGTTCTATCTGGTAGTTTCCGTAAACACCTCCCGCATATTTTGGAAATTAAAAAAACATTATCGAAGCGTGGCGTTGAAATTCTCAGTCCAAGGTTTGAAGAACCAAAAAATCCAGGCGAGGAGTTTGTTATATTTTCGGGCGAAGAGGGAATGTCCCCACTTGAACTAGAGCGATATCATCTAGACATGATAGACAACTGCGACGCACTGATTGTTTGTTCTGTTGGCGGCTATGTCGGTGTGTCAGCAATGATTGAAATCGGCTATGCACAGGCAATAGGAAAAAGGATTATATTTACCGAAAAGCCAGAAGAACTCATGTTGCAAACCCTGCCTGCTGAATTTGGTTTATGAGAGAGGTGTACGTTGTAGGATTTGGTGGATCTGCTGGTAGTGGCAAGACAACAGCTGCTAATATGTTGGCAGAAATTGCTCGGCCGATTCAGCCAGAACATTTTGAGTTTTCAGACCCTATTATACGCATTGGGAGTTCACTACTTACCTACATATCCGATAATCAGAATTCTCGACCAGAAGATTACAAGGATATATTATTAGATAAACTAAGTGAATACGGGATGAGCGTATCATCTAACCAGAACATACCACAGTTAGCAGGTGATTATATAGAATCACTACACTCTGGTGAATTAGTTGAGCTAACACATGAAACAAAAAATCAGCACCGTCCATTACTAGAGTGGCTCGGTAGAAGTGCTATTATAGTGGCGACTCCAACAGTCTGGGGAGACATTTTAAGACGTAATATAGACGTCTCCTTGCGAGCAGGTACTGGACTCATCACCATCGGTGGCGTGCGAACAATAGCAGATAGGGATTTAGTATGCGAATTATCTGGGTCAATAATTAGATTGGTTAGAGAACTACCAGAAAATGTACAGCTTGATACGGAGTATCAATTATCAAAATGGACAGCAGATTACACTATCTTTAATGAAAAGACCAAGATTGAATTATTTGAAGAAATCAGTCGAGTTTGGGTCGATATTATTGAGAATAATGCACAGAATATCGTGCAATAAATCAAGTAGCACAATTGTCCTAATGTCATCGGTATATTATTATACGCACCTAGGCCTATGCTTAAAATAAAAAATAACAGACATCCTTGTGTTGTTTCGTGGTAAAAGGATATTCATAATCTAAAATTAGGTGGGCTAAGTATATAACTTGTGGTAATTATTGGTCAGTACAGTTTTTACGTACTGGAAGAGAGTCATCTATCAATACACACATGGCCAGAAAGTGGATATTTACATATAGATTTGGTAACATGTACTAAAAAGAAAAAGAATCGCTAGATGTTGCCGCTATTTTTCATAGGCATTTTCAACCATCACACATACGTTATATGAAATTAAAGTATTAGACAAGAGGAGTTTATGAGTCAAAACAGAGACATTCTACGTAGTGCATTAGAATTAAATAGTCTACGTCCAGAAGCCGACATGAGTATTGAACAGTATCTTATGACTCCTGAAAGTATGACACGGCAGGTTGATATGATGAGGCTAGTGTTTAGTAACAAAAAAGTTTTATTCCTTGGAGACGACGATCATCTGTCAGTATTATTTGGTAGATATTTGAACGTCTCACCAGTTGTGGTTGAATACGATACACGAATACGCCTTAGTTTGCGAGATCATTACGCAAGAAATAACATCAATCATTACATAATTGAAGAATACGATGCGAGAAATGTTTTGCCTCAACACATCAAGGCTGACGCATTTTACATCAATCCACCCTATTCATCAAAGAACCATGGCAAAGGCGCAAAAGTTTGGTTAAGTCGAGTAGCTGGGGCGGTGCCTGTCGGTTCAGTCTCGGTACTAGTTTATCCGATAGATGAGGATCTACAATGGACACTTGACTGCACACACGATATTTTACAGTATGCATACGATTGCGGGTTGATGGTCATTAATATAGATAAAGATATCCACACATATGGACACTTACTAAAGGATCCTGGACTACTCTCGTCAAATATATATTTGTACAAATTCAAGGATTGTGTTGCTAAAGAAGTAAAGGATATAGACGGTGGCTCACTCTATAGATAAACCGGGCGATCTGTTAATTGTTTGTGGTCTATCAGGGTCAGGCAAAAGTACGCTTGTGCGCCATGTCTTACAGGTTTTTCCACAAGAACTTAAATACATGAATACATTAACAACACGACCGCGCCGTCAAGAAGAAGATTGTGTTGAATACACTTTTGTTGACATGGAAACGTATAATAAAAGGAAAGCAGTAGCTAACCGGTGGGACGAGTCTTTGGTTTACGGTAACTACTATGGACTAAACCCAGACGATTACATTGCTCAGCTAGAACAAGGTGTCAATCTTATTGTATGCTCTGTACCATCTGGTAAAGTTATCGGAGAGATGACTGACATATATGGTGAATATCTAAAAAGTATACATATCAAAACGCCACCAAGCATTTCGGCGGAAAGGCTAAGGCAGAGGAATATAGCAAGTGACATGTCTCGGGTTGCTTTTGATGCTATGATTACGAGAGAGGGGTTTACGGCAGATTTCTCATTTGATCCATCAGGTAAATTAGAGATAGATAAGGCGAACTTCGCAGCGTTAATAGAAAGGATTATTCATGACAAAAAATAAAACAGCCTATTTCATCACCTCCAATCAACGAAAGTTCACCAGCCTTCAGAAACTCCTCCAGCCGCTCGGTATTGACTTACAGCAACTTGACTATGATCTTGACGAGGGGCGAGGACTAGATATTCAAACAATTGCCAAAAGTAAACTATCTCAAGCCAAGAAAGCTTTTCCAAACAAGCGCCTGATCGTTGATGATCGCGGTTTTTTCATTCCGGCACTGAAAGGATTTCCGGGGCCGTTCGTGAAATTGCTGCTGGATAGTTTTAGCTATCCCGGCATCATCAAGTTAATGCAAGGTGAAACTGATCGTAGAGCTCTCTTTTCTTTTGCAGTTGGTTATTTTGACGGCGAAAAAGACCACATTTTCGTAGCCGATGAAGAGGGTTTTATCATTGATGAGCCACGTGGCGATAATCTCCATGGCTGGACGGAATTGCTATATATTTATGGACACCCGAGCTTTCCTGGTCGCAGCTTGGCAGAATTGAATGATGAAGAGTGGAAAGAATATTTGGCGGCAATTGAGGCGGTTGATGGGTTTGTAGCGCTGAGGGATTATCTAGCAAAAATATAATACACCCCAACACCAAAAGGAACATAAACCGCCCAAAAGTAATGAGTGTTTTTGAGGTGCGAGATGGAATATCATTTAAGGCGAAACCAAGAGCCTTATTTGCAATATAAGAAAACTTGTTTCTAGTAAGACTTATGCTTTAAATAATCAACAACATCTATGTAATAAGAGTCTGCATCCTCTGGAATGCTCGTATCTAATAATTCTGATAGCGTCATCCAACAGTATTTTTTATGTTCCCAGCTCAGTTTAATAGGAATGTCAGCCTTATCTATGATTATCTCAAAAAGTACATGTCTTGTGTTTTTGTACTGTTTAACAAATAGCTTTTTCAAGTTATTTGGATATATACACATGCCAGTCTCTTCCTGTACTTCTCGTGCAGTCGCCGTCTTAGAGGTTTCTTCCGATTCTACTTCTCCTCCAGGAAGGTCAAGATGTCCAGGGAAATTAGGGTGCGTATCTCCCCTATAAAGCAGTAGATATTTACCATTTTTATTTTTAATAAGCGCTTTTGATACTACTTTAACCATATTTCAATTGTAATGGAGAGACTATATCTGTCAATTTTGCCCACAATATCATATATAATGTTTTTCTTGAAAAAACTATCGCGAAGAGTGCCGCTACCTATCATCTTTGTAAGACAGACGGCATATATAGATTAAGCATGATAAATGAACATAGGTCATTTACAGAAAAGTATCTAGAAGAATTCTAGATGTATAGCCCATCAATTTATGGCATTTTAACCAGCTTAGGCGAGAAATTAGCATAGTTGCTAACTAAAGGGCATAGTATTCACTTAAGCGAGCTGGACTACTTCCATATTACGCTCAAATTCAAAGGCGTAGCTGAAGAAAAAGCCGTCGAGCCAAAGAAAGACACCCTAGCGCCAAAACCAGGAACATAAACCACCCAAAAGTAATGGGTGTTTTATGAGGCGGGAGGCGAGGTGTTTCGTGCCTTAGTAGTTAAGCGTAGTTTGTTCTGCTATAATTAAATCTCTATGATTACACATCAATTAAAATTAGCTCCCGAACCTTTTAACGCCATCACCTCTGGTAATAAAACCAT
>ERZ773065.1356-NODE-1356-length-12439-cov-4.075258_pt1 | contig 12439 bp, 7 predicted proteins | sample MGYA00580623_ERZ773065 | MGnify/ENA primary metagenome ERZ773065 (study PRJEB29015, sample SAMEA2738017) | human oral metagenome | biome: human oral; feature: human-associated habitat; material: dental | place: China | collected 2047 ...
AAATATAGTTTTTGTTGTAATAAATACATTTTGTTGATTTATTATTTAAATTCTATTTAATAGAGTAAATATAGACAATTTAAAAGTTTGTTGTATTAAAAACAATAATTTTTATGAAAAATTCCTTGCTTTAAAATATAACTCGTGTTAGTATTGAAATGTCGAAAGACAAATACAAAAATCAACAAATAAAAAGATTGTGAGAATCTATGTAAATTAAAAAGTTGGTTTAAAAGAACAAGTTTACAATATTATATGTAACGTATAACAGACTTGTTTAAAGGTTCTGAATTTTTGGTGGGGAGCGGAACCTGGCGGATGCCCCACTATACGTGGAGCGGTCATTAGTCTAGGTGGTGATGGTTGCGGTTAATATTTATTTTTTAGTACCGGATAACCACCCACCTGGATTCAGGGGAGTGTACCTTATTTCTTGTGGTAAAAGTTTGAGGTGTTTTACTTATTTACGGGTTATTAATATCTAAGATATTATCTTAGTCGAGACTTGTTTTATCTGAACTTCCGCTATCTGGTTTATTAATATCTAAGATTTTATCTTTAGTTAGAACAAGTTTGGTAATCAGACTGGAAGTCTATTATATATCTAAATATTGTCCTAATCTGAGAACGTAATGGGGGCAAAATTATATGTTTATAAGTGAGCATCGACCCTTATTTGTTGAAGATAACCACGTGAAAGACTGTTGATTTGTAAAAATCAGATCTTTTGTACTTTTTGAAGAGATTATCCTAAAGTTAGTGCTTTATAACACTTATATTTTAGGATATTTTTTATTTGAAATAGCGTATAATATTTTTATGGTTAATCGCTTTATCTTTATTTTATCGTTAGTTGTTTTAGCGATCATCTTAGTGTTTTTGTTTTTTACTTCACCGACAAATATTGGTCCATTAGGAATTTTATTCTTTTTTGTGATGGTCTATTTTTTGTCATTTGGTGTGGTGACTTTTTTTATGACTTTTTTTGTGCGCATTTTCTTTTCTCGAAAAGAAATGATAAAAAAAGACTATATTTGTGCAGGAATCGTAGCGATTTTACCAATTACTGTTTTAGTGTTAATCGCTTCGGGAGTAAGGAACTTGGTAATTTTAGTGGCTGGACCGGTGTTTTTGGTCGGGCTAAATGTTTTTCTTTTTGGAAAAATCAGTGAGACATAACATATCAGATTTAAAATGGATATGGTAAAATAATGTTATGGATAATGGAAATGTTGGGCCAGGTCAGATGATGGGGCAATGGAGTAATTTTGAGGCTCCTGAGTATAATCCAAATCAAAAAAATGTTGATCCATTATTGGCAGGTGATTCAATAGAGAAGAAAATTGAACAAAGAGCTGAACAGTTTCCAGATAATATGAATAGGATAATTGAGGGGGGGTCCTTATCATATGATAAAACTGGTGTTTTGGGCGGTGCGGGGCTGAATGCAACTGATTTTTTGAGAGAGCAAGAGGTAAAGGAACAGACTCCACTTGGAGAAGTTATAACAATTGATAATATTTCTTATGACAAGCAGGGTAGGTTACTGGGAACAGATTTGCCTAAAGCTAAAGATATCGATGGATTGGAACCAGAGTTTATAAAGGCGGTTGATCAAGTGGTTAAGATGAAGGATCCAGAAGAGAAATATAGAAAGAAACGAGAACTATCTGCTAAGTTGTTATTAGATCGATATGGAAGAATTTTGGGTCAGGGAAATGAATAAAAAGTTGAGGCGGGTGAATTATCAACAAAATGATTTTTTGCTTATTATGAAGATGGATGGAAAGTCGAAATGAGTAATAGGGTTGAGGAATTATTCCAGAGTGAGAATCGCCAATCAAAGGGAAGCTCTAAGGAAAATGAACAAAAAAAGTCTACAGTTTTGGGTGGAGACAAACAGACTCAGTCAACTTCATCTTACGATGTGCTAACGAAGAAGTGGGATGTCGGAGCTTTAGTTGGAGCAACTTTTTTTCTAATAGTAGTCATAGTAGCTTTGTTTGCTGTAATAAGAATACTAAAACAAAAACGTAAAGCTAAAGAATACGAAAGAGCATTAAAACTGATACCAATGTTGATCCATTTACCACCGTCTACTGATGATATTCAGAGTGGTGGAAGAGATGAGCGAGATGTAAATGACGAAGCAATCTCGCAGGCTACAATTATGTATACAATTATCTCTTCGACAATAAAAAAAGCAGGGTTGAAGACACATATTTATGGACAGAAATATTTTTCGTTTGAGATTGTTGCAGTAGATGGTTTTGTTAAATATTATGCTGTGGTACCTGCGGTATTAACGGAAACGGTGAAACAAGCCATTTTGACCTCTTATCCAACTGCTAGACTCGAAGAAACTGAAGTGGAAGATATCTTTAGCAAAAGTGGAATGGATTATGATGATACTAAAAATATTATTGGACAAGCTTTAAAGGTTGAGGATACTATTTCTGGTGGTGAATTAATCATGAAAAAAGATGTTGAGTATCCGATTATGACATTTCAGGATATGAAATGGGATGCTCAATTAGCGTTGTTGAATGCGTTTTCGAAGGTGAGAAGTGGTGAGGGACTAGGATTACAGGTAATGTTTCGACCATTATCGTCAAGCTGGTCAAAAAATGCGGAACAAAAAATAAAAAATATAAAAGCAGGTAAAAAAGGTTTTGGCAGTCGTGGGTCTAGCCTGCCAACTCGAATACTTTATTTATTGATGGATATTATCAGAGCTCCCTTTGAAGTGCCTGATGAACACAAAAAAGATAAGGATGAACAAAAAAATCCTGAATTATCACAAAGAAAACAGGATGAGATCCAAGCAATAGAAAATAAAATAAAATTTCCAGTCTTTGAATGTTTGATCCGGATTGTTGCACATTCGGATTCAAAGGTAAGAAGTGAGGGGTTGGTCGGTGGCGTTGTTGCGGCGTTTTCTCAGTTTGATTCACCAAATTCGAATGGCTTTAAGTATGATTTGAATAAAAAAATAGATCAACTAGTTACAGATTATATTTTTCGTTTTTTCCCAGTAACGAATAAAAAAGTTGTTCTAAATACTCTTGAACTGGCGTCGATTTTTCATTTACCATCACAGGCGTCAATTCCTTCGAGTGGTGTTGAACGACAGATGACGAAACAGGTCGATGGTCCTGCAACTTTGATCAAGGATGGAGTGTTGATTGGAAGGAATGTATACCGTGGTGCAACTAAGGAAATTAGATTAAGTATCAATGATCGACGACGTCATATGTATGTAATCGGTGCATCTGGTATGGGTAAATCTGTGTTTTTAAAAAATATTGCTTATCAAGATATGTTGGATGGTAAAGGTTTTTGTTTTATTGATCCACATGGTGATGTAACAGAAGAATTGTTATCTATGGTTCCAGAGAATCGAATAGATGATGTGATTTATTTTGATCCATCAGATATGGAATACCCGATTGGTATGAACATGTTGGAAGCAAAAACGCCAGAGGAAAAAGACTTTATCGTGCAGGAAGGTATCAATATGTTGTATTCGTTATATGATCCTGGGCATACTGGTATTTTTGGACCGCGAGGTGAGCAAATGTTTAGAAATGCAGCACTGCTTTTGATGAGTGACCCAAAGGGAGCAACTTTTTTGGATATCCCAAGTCCTTTTATAAATAAAGATTTAGTGATAGATAAGTTGAAATATGTTACAGATAGAGACCTGTATGATTATTGGACGAAGGAATTTCCAGCTTCTCAAAAATCAAATGATGCAGGCGAAGTAACTACGTGGTTTGCATCAAAATGGAGTCCGTTTAAGCAAAATACAATGATGAAACGAGTCTTGGGACAAGTAAAATCTGGATTTAATATTCGTGAGATTATGGATCAACAGAAGATATTGTTGGTTAATTTGTCGAAAGGTAAATTGGGGGAATTAAATTCAAAACTGCTAGGTATGATTTTTGTGATGAAGTTTCAAACTGCAGCAATGTCGCGTGTAGATACTCCAGAGAGTGAGCGTAAAGATTTTTGTCTATTTGTGGACGAATTTCAGAATTTTTCAACAGATTCTTTTGAATCGATTTTATCAGAAGCAAGAAAGTTCCGACTTAACTTAATTGTGGCAAACCAGTTTATGACACAGCTTACAGATAAGATACGTGAGGGAGTGCTAGGTAACGTTGGCACCATCGTGGCAGGACGCGTGGGTGTAACAGATGCTGAAATGCTTGAGAAGGTGTTTACACCAGTGTTTAAAGCGGAGGATTTACATAAACAGCCTAATCATCATGCGATTACAACAGTCCTAATGAATGGTATGCCATCAGCGCCGTTTACGATGGAACTACCTGCTCCAATGGGGAAAGAGGATCGAAAAATATTTGAATCATTGAGGGAATATTCATCTAAAAAATATGGTCGACCTGGATTAGAGGTCGAGAAGGAAATTAACGATCGATTAAACGTTTCTGGGGAAGGTGACACTATACCTTCAAGTCCAAGTGGTGAGATGGGTGGAGATTTCTTGTCTAGGATAGGAGTAAAGAAAGATAATCAGGGGATTGATCTTGGCGTAGCTAAGGTACCAGCCGATCGAGCGATTCCTGGTTCACCAGAAGCAAGACAGATAATTGGACAGTATAAGAAAACAAAAGATGAGTCAGATAAAAAAGAATTAACTCTTGAGGAGATCGATGCAGAACTAGCAAAGTTAACTCAAGAGACAAATGATGAACAGATTGATGAAAAAAATGAAATATTGGAGCAAGATTCCAAAGAACAGGATGCGAAATCTTCAATAGCTAAAGAAAAAATGAAAAATAAAAAAGAAATAGATCAGGTTGCCAGAGAAAATACAGGGAAGATGCAGTCAGGAGATGTAATCAAATTACATTAAGTAAATTTCTATAAAAAGAGATTATATTGCTTCTAAAGCAGTGTAGGCGTGTTTAAGCTAAAGTTGCTGTATTTTAGGTGGGGAAATACTAATAAAATGAGATATGGCTTTTAGAAAGCTTTAGAATGCTTTAGAACGGTGTTTTATCTTGACAGTTTAAGGATTACAGGTTACACTGGATACAGATATCAAGTGAGGTGAACGATCGAAGATTATTCTTGAGGTTTAACTTTAATCAAGAAAGAAGTGATCGAGTTACAGAGAGTCTTAGGTATCAGCGTAAAAAACTTAATGAGGTAATTTGTTTAATGGCTGAAAAACTGAAAGCTGAGGAATATGACAGCTCTGAAATTCAAGTTCTAGAAGGATTGGAGCCAGTTCGTGTGCGTCCTGGGATGTATATTGGATCGACTGGCTATGATGGGCTACATCATTTAATTAAGGAAATTGCTGATAACTCAATTGATGAGGCAATTGCTGGTTATGCAACGAAGGTTTTGATTACGTTACAGAAGGATGGTGGAGTAAAAGTCGAAGATAATGGACGTGGTATTCCGGTAGATATTCATCCAAAAACACATAAGTCAACACTAGAAACAGTGTTAACAGTGTTACATGCTGGTGGAAAATTTGGTGGTGGTGGATATAAGGTCTCTTCTGGATTGCACGGAGTAGGTTCTTCAGTAGTGAACGCATTATCAACGAAGATGATTGCAGAGGTTTACCGAGATAAGAAGGTACATCATATTGAGTTTGAGACTGGTAAAACAATTATGCAGTTAGATGATTCAAAGAAAACCAATAAGCAAGGAACCTGTATTGTCTTTTATCCTGATCCGACAATTTTTAAGGAAACAACAACTTTTGATTATGATTGGGTATCACATTATGCAAGGCACCAAGCATATTTGACAAAAGGGGTTTTGATTTCTGTATTTGATGAGCGAAGTGGGGAGAGAGAATCATTTTATTTTGAGGGGGGGATTAAGAGTTATGTGAAACGTCTTAACGAAAGTAAGGAAGTTTTATCTGATGATATTTTTTATGTCGATAAACAGATTGAAGAGGCGGAAGTTGAAATTGCAGTACAGTATAATGATTCCTATACAGAGACAATGAAGCCTTTTGCAAATAACGTATTAACACCAGAAGGTGGAACTCACGTGGTGGGCTTTAGGACGGCTTTAAATCGAACTATTAACGATTATGCAAGAAAGAATAATCTCTTAAAAGAGAAGGAAGATAATTTAACTGGAGATGATATTAAGGAGGGACTAACTGCGGTTATTTCAGTGAAGATCCCTAATCCGGAATTTGAAGGACAGACAAAAAATAAGTTGGGTAATCCAGAGGTGAGGGGGTATGTGGACAAAGTAATGTCAGAATACTTTGGCTACTATTTAGAGGAAAATCCAGCGATTGCAAAGAAGATTGTAGGAAAAGCTACATTGGCGGCGCGGGCACGTAAGGCAGCAAGGGCGGCACGAGATAACGTAATTCGTAAGGGTGCATTTGAGGGGCTTAATCTACCTTCGAAGTTAGCGGATTGCTCTTCAAGAGATCGAACAGAGTGTGAACTTTTTATCGTAGAGGGTAATTCAGCAGCGGGATCGGCGAAAGAAGGACGTAATTCTAAAATTCAGGCAATTTTACCACTTCGAGGTAAAGTTTTGAATACAGAACGCGCTAGACTCGATAAGATGTATGCTAATGCGGAGTTAGTATCTTTGATTAAAGCGTTAGGAGTAGGAATTGGTGACCAGTTTGACCTTTCTGGATTACGTTACTATAAGATTGTATTTATGACCGATGCTGATGTGGATGGAGCACATATTTCTACTCTGCTTTTGACTTTCTTTTTCCGTTATATGCCAGAGGTGGTAAAGGGAGGACATGTCTATTTGGCAAAACCGCCACTGTTTGGGCTAATTAAAGGAACTGGGTCTGCTAGAAAAATTGATTATATTTATGACGAGGATGCGCTAGAAGCAAAAATTGCAAAACGTATTGAGGAGCGTAAAAAAGAGGGACTCAAGATTAATGCTGATGATGAACGATTTAAACAGGCAGGTTATACAGCCCAACAGCGCTTTAAGGGGCTTGGTGAAATGAATGCTCAACAATTATGGGATACAACGATGAATCCAGAAAATCGGGTATTGATTAGGGTGAATATTGAGGATGCCGAGAAGGCAGATGCAATTTTTACGAAGTTGATGGGACAGGAAGTAGAGTTACGTAAGAATTTTATTCAATCAAGAGCTTCAACAGTTAAAATTGATGATTTGGACTTCTAATCTAGAAAGGAATAATAATGCAGGACAATAAGAACAATTCAGAAAATCTAGATGAAGAACACGTAAGTAAGGTTGGCGGAGTGCCGGATGCTTCTGATGATAAGGGTGTGGACGAGACAATGGGAAAAACTTCTAAAAATGAGAAATTAAGTGATCCAGAAGCAGATGAAAAAGAATCAGTTGATTCTGAAGAGGCAATGGAAGATGTGCATGTAGGTAACCTGACGGCTAAAAGAGCAGAAGATGGTATTGAGGAATTGACTGTAGAAAATGTGATGGAAGATTCTTTCCTTCGATATTCAATGTCAGTGATTATTGACCGTGCATTACCAGATGTAAGGGATGGATTAAAACCAGTACATCGACGAATTCTTTATGCAATGTATAAAAATGGATGGAAGGCACCACACGCAACAGTTAAATCAGCTCGTATTGTGGGTGAGGTGATGGGTAAGTATCACCCACATGGTGATTCGTCAATTTATGATGCAATGGTGAACTTGGCGCAGCCTTGGAAGATGCGATATACCTTGGTAGAAGGTCAAGGTAACTTTGGTTCGATGGATGGTGATGATCCAGCGGCATCTCGTTATACAGAAGCACGAATGGATAAGGTGGGCGCAGAACTTTTATCAGACATTGAAAAAGAGACAGTAGATTTTCGTGATAACTTTGATGGAACAGAGAAAGAACCAGTAGTCTTACCTGCAGCAGTACCAAATATTTTACTGAATGGACAGATGGGTATTGCAGTTGGTATGGCGACAAATATTCCACCACATAATTTATCAGAGGTGGTGGATGCAACAGTAGCTTTGATTGATAATCCAGAGGCAACACTTGAGGACTTGATGAAGTATGTGAAGGGTCCAGATTTTCCAACTGGAGCGGAGGTGTATGGTGGTGCACCGATGAAACAGGCTTATGCAACTGGTAAAGGATCAGTAACAATTAGAGCGGTAGCGAATATTGAAGAGAGGAAGAACGGTCGATTCAATATTGTAGTAACTGAAGTACCATATGGCATGAGTAAGGAAGCATTTATCGAAAAGGTTAGACAACTAGTCTTGGATAAAAAAATGACCCATATCGCAGATGCGAGAGATGAATCGGCGAGGGGTAAAATTCGAGTCGTAGTTGAACTAAAGAAAGATGCATATCCGAAGAAGATTTTGAACCAGCTATATAAATTAACTGATCTTCAAACTACTTTTCATTATAATGTTTTAGCATTAGTGAATGGGATTCAACCAAGAATTATGGGGTTGAAGGAGATTTTGACTGAATTTATCAAGCATCGCCAAAAAGTAATTCGTCGTCGTACTGAATATGATTTGAGAAAAGCAAAAGAACGAGCACATATCTTAGAAGGGTTAAAGATTGCGCTTGATAATATTGATGAAGTGATTAAGACGATTAGAGAATCCTATGATGACGCGGATAAGCGTTTGATGGGGCGATTTGGTCTTTCGGAGATTCAGGCAGCAGCGATTTTGGCAATGCAATTACGTCGTTTGCAGGGTCTTGAGCGCGATAAGATTGAAGCTGAACTCAAAGAACTGATGGCGATGATCGCAAAATACGAGGAGATTCTGGCTGATGAAGCAAAAGTTCTTGCTGTAGTGAAAGATGAACTTTTGATAATGAAAGAAAAATATGGTGATAAGAGGCGAAGTAAGATCTTTAATCATGAGCTTGGTAAATTTTCTGAAGAAGAATTAATTCCTGAAGAGGAAAGTGTGGTATTATTAACCGCTGAGAATTATATTAAACGCGTCTCACAAACTGATTTTCGTCGTCAGAATAGGGGTGGAAAAGGTAAGAGGGGAATGACTACGAAAGAGGAAGATGTGATCTCCCAGATTATTACAGCCAATTCGCATGATTATCTTTATTTCTTCACTTCACAGGGTCGAATTTTTAGGATGAAGGCTTATGAAGTGCCACAAGCTTCTTTGACAGCTAAAGGTACAGCAGCGGTGAATCTTTTGAATATGCATCCGGATGAAAAAATTACAGAGATTATAAAACATAACGATGGTATTGATCCTGAAACTGGTTTCCTTTTCATGGCTACGAAGAAAGGGACCATAAAGAAGACAGCAGTTAAAAATTATATGAATGTGCGTTCAAATGGATTGATTACGATTAAGCTTGATCCTGGAGATGAGCTAAAATGGGTAAAAGCAACAACTGGAAAGAATGATATTATTATCTCCACTTCCGCTGGACAGGCGATTCGATTTAATGAAGAGGATGTAAGAGCGATGGGACGTTCTGCTATGGGGGTGCGTGGAATAAGGTTACGTCCAAAAGATGAAGTTGTTGGTATGGATGTAGTAACGGATCCAAAACAAACGTTGATTGCGGTATCTGCTAATGGTTATGGTAAGGCAACTTTAGTTTCGAATTTCCCGACACATAAGCGTGGCGGTGTTGGAATAAAGGTAGCATCAGTAACTACTAAGACTGGACCGATTGTGGCAGTACATACATTGGACCCTGATGCTTCAGAAGTGATTATGATGTCAAGTAATGGACAGGCAATTCGTGTAGCGGTGAAGGATATTCCAGTACTGGGACGTGCTACACAAGGTGTGAGAATTATGAGACTTACTGAAGGTGATACGGTGGCTTCATTAGGAATTGTATTACCTGAAGAAAAAGAAGAAGATTAGTAGAAACTAGCACTTGAGTATAGATGATTAAAATACCCTTTTGGGTATTTTAATTTTGTTGGGTCATTTTGCTGATGCTAGATTATATCTTGCTTATAGTAAATGAGAAAAAATAAAAATTATCTCTGTTATTTTTAAAAAGATGATGGTTATGGTTGCCTATTTTTGAACTAGCATGCTAACGTGCGGTTAAAAGAAAAGTTAAGTGAGGAAAAAGATATGAATAAAAGACATATCAAAAAAATTAAAACAGGTGCAATCATGATGGTAATGAGTACTGCCATAGTGATGAATTTGGCTCCATCGACTTTTGCCCTAGGTGGGGATACAAAGGGAACTGGGGTAACAGAGAATACAGATATAGATGATCGTGAACATCCAAATAAACCAGAAGGTAGTTGGAAAATTGAAAAACCTAAGATGTTACCACCTAGCTATGATGGGCATGTACATGTACCAATTCCGTTTGTAGATGGAAAATTAGCCGTTAATATGGATCGTCTAGATAGGACGAATAGTCAAATTGAATTTTCAATAAATAAAAAATGGTTGGCTGGTCGTAAGATAAAAAGGATTGGTTTTGCATCGGTGAGGTGGTATGGTTTTGCAATTGATAATGCCGGACTGTATGAGGCGAACGTTTTTGATAACGAATGGACTACTAAGCTCTTTGCTACAAAAAATGATTATGAAGAGATAACGGATAGACATGAATCTGCTGATAGATATTTTTGGATTAAACCAACTTTTGATTTATTTTATGAATGGTCAAACGATATAGTGTTCGTGTTACAACTCGATGATAATACATTTTACAATGGACGAGTCAGGTTTAAAACTGAATGTATGCTATATTGGTATCCTGGTAAGGATTGTCGAGTGAAATCATATGATGAATCGAAAACAACATTAAATGTGGTCTATGAAGCACATGAGGCACCAAAAAAGAAGTATGTGGAGGGGGAAAAGGTGAGAAAATCTGACGGATATGAGAGTGAAGATTTAAATATCGGAAAAATAGATGAAGACAATAAGGAAGTGCCTAAGCCTGTAGATCAACCTGAAAAAGAACCTAGACAGAAGGAGGAAGAATCTCAAAAGGAAAATAATCAGGGGAAGCAGCAGGAAGATACTAAGCAGAAGGATGAAACTAAGAATACATCGAAGCAAGAAAGTGAAACAAATAAAGAGTCTAAAGAAATAGCTTACGAAAAAGATGATGACAAGAGACTAGATAATGGAGAAAAGGAAGTTGTTTCGAGCTATAAGAGTAAAAATATATTTGTTGCTAAGAGTACAGCTAGTGAAGATAAGGATGGGGATACATCAACTGATAATGAAAACGATGAAGTTGAGGTTGAGGATACATCTGAGGAGACGGAGCAGAGAACTAATGATGATAGCTCATCAGAGAATGAAGATAAAACAGAACAAGATACAGTGAATGTACCAAAGTTAGGTGAAGCAAAAAAAGAAAGTAATATAATATTCAATTTATGGTGGGTGTGGTTTATAGCAGGCACAATTATGGGTGCCATATTATGTAAGATCTTCCTCTCAATTCATTCAAAAAAAGATGAAACTATTTCAGACTAAAAGAGAAGATTGGTGATAAACTCTCTCAAAAAAGAAAAAATCTCTCAATATTATCACCAAGAATTGAGATGAGGTGTACCTTAAAAATCTATATCCTACTATAGGTGTTAACCTATAATCTTTATAGATAAACTATGGCCGTCCGTTTTATTGTGGCGGCTATAGTTTTTTGAAAATGAAAGAAGTATGATAAAATGTAAGTATGGATAGCCTTTATGTTTTTTTGGCGTTTGTTCTGGGGTGGTTTGTTGCGCAAGTTTTGAAATTAATTTTTTTTGTGATTGGAAAACGAGGAAAAACTACATTACAAGATGTAATATATTATATGGTGAAATCTGGAGGAATGCCTTCTGGACATACCGCGAGTTTTACTGCGGCGACATTGACAATAGGGTATGTTAGCGGTTTAGATTCAACTATCTTTGCTTTGGCGGTCTGTACTACACTGATTATTATTTATGATGCGACAAATGTGCGCTATTCGGTTGGTGAACATGGAGAAATTCTGAATAAGATTATTGAAGAGAGAAATAAAAATAGTGCTTCAAAGATGAAGAAGTTGAGGGTTGTAGAAGGACATACTATATATGAGACAATTGCAGGTTTTTTGATCGGCGTTTTTATTGCTACGCTCATAAAGATTGTTTGTATGTAGGAGTATGAAAAAGAGTAAAAAAAGAAAAGTACAAAAAAGTTAAAAAAAGTCAGAAAAATGTATTGACAGTTTTACCTGATTAATCTATTATTAGGGCATACAAATGCTGCGAGTGAGTGTGTATCTCTATGCTTTTGAAATTTAACAATTCAGTTGTGCAATTTGAAATGGTTTATATGTGTGATTTTTATAGTCATGCGAATTTCCATTTCTTTCATCGTCAGTTTTATTTTTTTATTTGAGTTTTCAAATTTATAAGTTTTAGGTCATTGACCTTTAATGGAGAGTTTGATCCTGGCTCAGGATGAATGCTGGCGGCATGCCTAATACA
>ERZ773065.1357-NODE-1357-length-12435-cov-8.204362_pt1 | contig 12435 bp, 8 predicted proteins | sample MGYA00580623_ERZ773065 | MGnify/ENA primary metagenome ERZ773065 (study PRJEB29015, sample SAMEA2738017) | human oral metagenome | biome: human oral; feature: human-associated habitat; material: dental | place: China | collected 2047 ...
GGAGTACCGGGAACTCTGGGAGCGTCGGTACTTCCCGGAATGCCGGGAATGCTGGGAACAGCAAGAGCACTGAGAACCTCGGGGGCACCGAGGGAGCGAAGAAGGATTCCAGAGGCGGGAGCGAGAACGGGGGTGTCAACAGGACGAATCCGCCGGGTGAGAATCGAACCTGGAGTGAGAACGAAGGCCTGCGTGAGACGGCTTCCCCGAGACAGAGTGGAACTCGGAATGACAGCCCGGCTTTGAGTGGGGGCGGAACCCGGAATGACCCCCTGGCTTTGAGTGAGAACGCAGCCCGGACCGAAAACGGGCCTTCAAACGACAATGAGGCCGCCTCCTTTGCCCAGGTGCGCAGCGCAGCCGAGCACAAAGCCCCATCGACACGGCTCGATGCCCCCTCGCGCAGACGCAGGCTCCTCAACAGGGTCAACCCCGTGACGCAGGTCCTCGCCCTGATCGTCATGACGACCCCGCTCCTCATCACCATCGATCCAATTTCCGCGGGCATCGCCCTCGGCCTCGAAATCCTGCTCCTCCCCCTCGCTCAGATCAGGCCCACGACCCTTGCCCTGAGGATGATCCCCCTCCTGATCGCCGCCCCAATCGCTGCGCTCTCGATGCTCCTGTACGCAAACCCAGGGGGAGAGATCTTCTGGTCCCTCGGCCCAGCGATCATTTCTGAACGCTCGATCCGTTTGGCGCTGGGGATCCTTGTGCGCGTCCTCGCTGTGGGAGCGCCCGCGATCATCCTTTTGTCGAAGATCGATCCGACCGATATGGCAGATGGTCTTTCCCAGATCCTCCACATGCCTGCACGTCCCGTGCTCGCCACTCTCGCAGCTGCGCGCATGACGGGATTGATGGCGGCCGATTGGAAGGCTTTGGAGCAGGCGCGGCGCATCCGAGGAATCGGCGATGCGAGGGTAGTGGTCTCCGCTCTGAGAGGTTCCTTCTCCCTCTTGGTGTTCGCACTGCGTCGATCAGCGAAGCTCTCGCTGACAATGGAAGCCCGAGGTTTTGGGACGGCGAGGACGAGGACGTGGGCGCGCCCTTCTCATGTCGGAATGGCGGACGCCGTGATGATGCTCGTCGCCCTCATCATTCCCACTGCAGCTTTGACGGCGTCAGTCCTCAGCGGGTCTTTTGAACTCATCGGGCGGTGACGAGGGTGGGAGTGCTCAACGCTGAGGAAAGGGGAGTAAGCGACTCTGGAGAAGAGGAGCCGACAGGCACTGGTGCGATAGGTGCCCTGGACTCTGGAGAAACGGAGGCGACAGATACTCGGGAGGTGGGAGTCTCGGGAGTCGCTGGAATCGGCGCGGCGGATCCTCGCGAGGTGGGTGCCTTGGGCGCTGGTGGCGCGGGTGCGGCGGATACTCGCGTGCCGATAGCCTCGGGCGCCAGTGGCGCACACAAGCGAGATGAGTCGAAGGCGTGTGTGAGCTCTTACGGTGAAGAGGAATCCCTGCAGGCCCACGAGGTGCGAGAACGTGTCGAGCTGTGCGGAGAAGAATCTTGCCGAAAGCCTCCCAAGGGCCATGATCTTCCACAGATCCATCCAGCGAAAACTCCAACCAAGACTCATATCGAGGCTCGCTCGTACTGGCAGGAGAAGCGAATCGAGGTCCATTGGGACGGGAGCGATGCCTTACCTGAGGCTCTCCTCGATTCCTGCATGAATGCGATCCGCTCCCTGCACAATCCTCTTCGAACAGGAGATGCTTCCACCGTCAAAGACTTTCCTGCCCAGGGGAAGTCGTCGCACCCGTTTGACAGTGCGACGCAAGAAAGAACAACAGCCAACAGTCCGTGGAAGAGGCCAATCACAGGGGAGGCAGAGGCCCAACAGACGGGCAACAACCTTGTCCAGGACAATAGTTTGCAGACAGGCCAGAACCTCCTGCAGGGCAATGACGTGCAGACGGGCCACAATCGACGGGCAAGCCACAGCCTGGGGGAGGAGCAAGATCCCGACAAAACCCAGGAAGACAGCGATGAGAAGTCGCGCCCGGCCACACCGATCATCCTTATCGACGGCCTGTCCGGAGCGGGAAAAAGCACTCTCGCACAAGCGCTCGCTCGCTCCCTCGCCTCCACCCTGAGCTGCGACTTCGCTTCCCACGGCCCTGTTGAGCCTGTGCGCGTCCTCGCCCTCGACTCCCTGTACGAGGGATGGCACGGTCTGGAAGCGGGGAGCACAATCGCCTCCAGAATCGCCAAAGACCTCGCAGAAGCACGCCCAGCACGCTACAGACCCTGGGACTGGGAGAATGAATCCCGCGGCGAAGAACTCATCATCGAAGCGGGAGAGCCCCTGATTATTGAGGGCTGCGGCGCCCTGACGCGAGAATCACGTCGATACGCTGCCATCGCCCTGTGGGTTGAAGCCGCTGGAGGCGAGAAAGAACGCTACCGCCGGGCGATCGGACGCGATGGAGAAATGTTCCGCGCATGGTGGGAGACCTGGGCTGAACAGGACCTGGGGCGTCTTGCGGGGCCGAGGCCGGGAGGGGACACGACACAGCTCGTCGCAAGACCAGACACGGACCCGCGCGCTCACGCGGATCTGAGGGCGGTGGGGATCTCGTCGGCGAAGGCAGCTGCGGACCCACGTGCCTACGCAGACCTTCTTGTCATCACCTGAGGCGAGCGGCGCATTTCTCATCACCTGAGGTGGGCCGATGCCATTTCATCACCTGAGGCGATCGGCGCATTCTTCAACACCTGAGGGGCGGATCCGCCCACGCCTGATCACCTGCGGTGAAGCGAGCACTCGAGCCAGATCGGCCGCATCCCTTTTCCGCAGGCCCGATAAGATCCCCAGGTGGAATCCACTAACCCCTTCGAGGTCGAGGCACCGAGATACGGCGCCGTCAGACCCGCCTACCCGAGCCCCGTCCTCGACGCCCTCCTGAACGAGGCAGAGGCCTCCTTGGGACGCCGGGCACGTTTCGTCGCCGACATCGGTGCGGGAACGGGAAAAATGACGCAACTCCTCGCCCGACGGGGCCTTAGCGTCGTAGCGGTGGAGCCCTCGGAGGCGATGCGCCAGCACATGAGGGAAGACCTCTTTCAAGAAGGATTCATCCTCCTTGACGAGGGCACCGCATCCGCTCCATCGACAATGCGGCAGAACCAAGGGTCCCGAAGCGATAGCGAAACCATTGCCGTGCGGGCAGCGAGCGCCGAAGCGACCGGTTTAGCCGATGGCACTCTCGACCTCGTCGTCTTCGCTCAATCCTGGCACTGGGTCGACCCCGTTCGGGCAGCGGTCGAAGCGGCGAGGATCCTCTCTCCTGGTGGAGTGCTCGCGGCAGTGTGGAATCAGATGGATGTGTCGATCCCCTGGGTTCACAGGCTGACGCGAATCATGCGATCAGGGGACGTCCATCGGCCCGAGGACCGACCGGACTTCGGAGACGCGTTTTCACACCCTGAGCTCAAACTCGTCACATGGGAGGAGGCGATGACTCCCGAGCAGATCCTCGAACTGGGGACGACCCGCTCCTCCTACCTGAAACAAGACGAGGCCGGGCGTCGGCGGATGCAAGCGAATCTGCGCTGGTACCTGCATGAGCATTTGGGGCGTCCGAAAGGCTCGAGGATCCTGCTCCCGTACTGGACCCTCGTGTGGACGGCGCATCGGCTCTGAGCAGGCCTGCCATCCGCTAGACACAAGGCTAGGGACAACGCTAGTGATCAAAGACAACGCCTGGGATCAGGGGCAACGCTAGGCACAACGCCTGGGATCAGGGACAACGCTAGCGATCAAAGACAACGCCTGGGATCAGAGAAGATCCTTGTGCTCCATCCACTTCATCGCGACCCAACCGAAGGGAATGCGCCCGTAGAAAGTGACAAGACGATAGAGCACCGCCGTCGGCAGACCGATCGACAGCGACACCCCCGCAACCTGCAGACCCGCCGTCAAGGCCGCCTCAACCGGGCCAATACCACCAGGCGAGGGGATCACTGAGCCCAAGGAGTTCGAGGCGAGGTAGGTGAGCGCCAGGGGCAGAAAATCCATCGATCCGCCCATGGCTGTCAGGGCGGCCCAGAAGGCTCCAATGAACCCGATGTTCATGATGATATTGCCGCCAAGGATTGCAGCGAGTCTCTTCGGTTGCCCGACGATCCAGATAAGTCGAGGGAACACCTGCGTCCACGTCGGTTTGATTTTCGCCCAGATCCACTGGCGGAACCTCGGGACGGATAAGGCGATGCCGATCACCACGATGACCAGCACCACAACGGCGAGGATCGTGGCGTAGGGGAGTTGGACGGACAGGGAATTGCCCGAGAGGACCATGACGAGGAGCAAGAAGCTCAGCATGATGAACAGCTGGAGCAGCTGCTGCAAAGTGACAGTTGTCGCAGCAACCACCGTGTTGACGCGTTTCTTCTTCAATAGGCGCAGGTTCACGACAGCCGGTCCCACTCCCGCGGGGGCCACAATCGTCGCAATTGACGCCGCGACCTGGGCATTCACCGCGTCACGGAAGCGCAGCTTCACGGGGCTGAGGGCCATGAGTGGGATCGCGCCACCCACCCAGGTCAGACAGGCCAGTCCGAAGGAGATTGCCATCCACATCGGGTCAGCCTGAGTGACGGCAACGGCAATATCTTCAAAGTTTAGCGAGCCGAGGACGACGACGAGCGCGGTGAACAAGACGGTCACCATGATCACGGTGCGTGGGGCGAACCTTTGGACATTCGTGAGTTCCACGCCCTCGGCCTCCTCAGGCCCGAGGACGAGGCCGCGTAAGTTTTCAAGGAAATCTCCGCGCCGCAGGGTCGAGCGAATGGATGAGGGCATGACCGCTGTTTGAAGGAGCGGAGCGGCGGTAGTCAAGGAGCGTTCATCGAGGATGCGACGCGCGGAGGCGAGCGCCCGCTCGGGGGTCGCCGCCTGGGAAAGGACGACGAGCATCTGCGCGACGTCGATCCTGCGGTTCAGTTCAGTGGTGGCAACCTCGCCGCGCTCCCAATCGACGATCCACAGGGCCCCTGATTCGTCGAGGACGATCGAGTTCTCATCAAGGTCGCGGTGCGTAATCCCGTGCGAGTGGGCGGCCTGGAGTTGACGCCACGCATCATCGAGGACGGAGTCCGGGATCGCTTCCGAGGGAAGCTGAGCCAGCGGGACTGTAGGCGGAAGGGCTTTGGAAACGCAGACGAAGGAATCCCCGGCCAAAGCGATGCCGACGACCTCGGGCGTGCGGACCCCCGCGTTGCGCGCGCAGAGGGCGGTGAGGGTGGCGCGTTCGACTGTGGCCTTCAACGACAGGGAAATCCAGCGGCTGATCCCTCGCAGTCGCAGATTGTTCCACACGTCAACGAGCGTTCCGAGGATCTCACGTCCGGGGTCTAAGACGACGGCTTCCACGGTGGAGCCGTCTTCAGTGAGGGCCTGGTAGTGGCGGTTGCCATCGGAGTCAGGACGGCGAGTCACGGCGTATTCGCCTGCTTCGAGCTCACGGTCGAGAAGGTGCAAGCGGCCTCGTTCGTCTTCGCCGAGGGTCGCGGACTCCAAGGGTTCGAGGGAGGTGTCGAGGTCGGAGCGGATGACGGACAGGGGTTTCACACCGATGTCGAGCAGGGCTCGCACAATGTCCTTGGCGGAGGCGCGCCGGTCCTCGAAACCGAAGACCCAGCGTGCAGCTGAGCCGACTGCTCGGCCGAGGAAGACGGAGAGGAATGCACTCGGCAGGGTCATAGAGGAGCGCATGACGCCAAGGAAGACAATGCCCCATAGTCCGATCCAGGACCAGCGGACGGTCTTCATGTTGTGCATTTCTCCGGCGACAGTGAACAGCGCGCACAGCACGACGACCACGAGGTTGATGCCAATTGCCGTCGAGGTGGAATCTGATTGCAGGGCGACGGCTTTCGCGACTCTGAGGGGCGCGGTCATTTCGGGGGGAAGCAGGGAGGTCGCGTACAGGGCCGCCCAGCCGAGGAGCGCGGCGACCAGACCCGTGACGAGCGCCTGGAGGATCGCTATGAGGCGACGGCGGCGCGCGAGGGCGATGACGACCGCGATTGGGGCGACGAGGACGACACCCCCCTCAATGAGGGTGATCGGCAGAAGGAGGATTTCGCGGATGAAACGGAAGTGGAGGACATCTTCGGTGACGCCCTGAGTGGTCGCATTCGCGAAGACTCCGATCGCCCAGGTCGCAGCAATGCCGAGGATGGAGAGGACAACGTCGAGGAGGTCCGCTCGGCGCCGTTGTCGCGGTGTTGGACGGTCGGCGACGCGGACTTCCCGGACGATGCGGCGTGTGGATGGCGCTGGGGCTTCACAATCCGCGGGAGCCTCGGGGCTCTGAGGGGGAGAGGGAGCGTGATGAGTGTGGGGAAGCTCGGGGGTTTCGGGGGTATTGGCGGACGCTGGGGGAGTGTCCTGCGTCTCAGGGGTTGTGCCCATTTCACCACTATCCATGGGCTTGATCTTACTGTCGAGCAAGGGGCGGGTAGTGTGGAGACGCTCTAGGCGCCGACACAAGGAGACTGCGTGATCCTCCAAGCCCTCGCCCCCATGGCTGACTCTTCGTGGCTTCAGACGTTCCTGGGCTGGTTCCACGATCCTGAAGGCCTCCTCCTCGCGATGGGTCCGTGGGTCTTGTGGGGGACCCTCGGCATTGTTCTCATCGAATCGGGAGTCCTTTTCCCGGTCCTTCCCGGCGACTCTCTCCTCTTCACGGCGGGTTTGCTGCACGATCGACTCGGCCTCCACCTTCCGACCCTCGTCGCCCTGACCTTCGTTGCGGCCTTCATTGGTGCCCAGATCGGCTACTGGATCGGCGCGCGCTTCGGCCGCAGGCTGTTCTCCCCAGACGCTCGATTCCTCAAAACCGAGTACCTCGACAAGGCTGAGCGCTACTTCGCTGACTATGGGGGCCGCGCCCTCGTGATCGGCCGGTTCATTCCCTTCGTGCGCACCTTCATCCCCCTGGCCGCCGGAATCGCGAGGTATTCCTACCCGAGGTTCCTCGTGTTCAATTCCCTGGGTGCGCTCCTGTGGGGGTCAGGAATTACCTACCTCGGTTCAGTCTTGGGCGGGGTTGCGTTCGTGCACGACCACCTCTCGCTCATCATCTTGGCGATCGTGGGGGTGTCCTTACTCCCGATGATTATCGAGTTCCTTGTCCACCGGGGCTCTAAGGACTCGAAGGCTCAGGATTCTGGCGCTGAGGGCTTGAATGCTCAGGACTTGAATCCCGAGGACGAGGCCGCTGGAGAAGATGACTCCGATGCTGCGCGAGTGGGCGAGGCGGTCTCTTGTAGTGAGGCTTCCTCTCAGGCTGCTCCCTTTGACGCTGATTCTGTGGACGCTGCTTCGGAAGAGACAAGTACAACTTCGGAGAACCTGAGCGAGTAGTCGATGCTCGGACAGTGGTGGATGCTCACGCCGACGATCATTGAGATGCTGATCGCGGCGGTACTCCCCGCTGTTTTCTGGGTGCACGCCAAAGTCCGCTCCCCTCTGATCTCGCTTGCGGTCGCACCGGCGATCACCTTCTTCTTCATCACCGTTTTATCGATTCTCTTCGATCGGGTCGGCATCTCTTGGCAGCGCGAACACGTCCTCCCTGTCCTCGGGATCCTCACTCTTGTCGGCGCGCTCGTCCTCGTCTTCACGAAGGCCCGAGAGCTCACCGGAGGGCGAGTCACCCGAGGTGCGATCCTCCATGCCTTGGAGGAACGGAGGCTCGGGGGAGCGGAGCCGAGCGGAGCTGAGACGAGTGGACTTGAGAAGGCGCGAGCGGCGAGGAGCCGAGTCGAGCTGGGCCGCGTGGAGACGGGCTGCATCACGACGACCGGAGTCGAGCAGGGCAGCGTCGAGCCGGGCCGCGTAGAGATGGGCTGCGTCACGACGACCGGAGCCGAGACGAGTGGACTTGAGAAAGGCCAGGTGTCGCAGGATCGCGTGGCCCAGGTCGGAGGAGAGAAGGGGCGTTTTCGGCAGGACCGCGTCGAGCCTGAACCAGTCGGCGGACCCATATGGGCGATGGTTACGGCGGGCTCCTTCTTAGCTGCCCTCCCGATGCTCCTGCACGCGAACCCCGAATTGCCGGCCCAGCAGTGGGACTCGACCTTCCACCTCAACGGAGTATGGTCGATCCTCCAATTCGGATCGGCATCCCCCTTCGGAGGGCTCTCCGACCTCTACGGTGGGCGCAGCGTCTTCTACCCCACGACCTGGCACGCCTTCACCGCCCTCTTCTCCACCTCTTCGACAGTCATTCGAGCGGCGAACGCCTCCTCCATTGTCCTCATGATCATGTGGGTCCTCGGAGCGAGTGCATTGACGAGCGTCATCACCCGTCGACGCGGCGCGATCCTCGCAGCACCAATCCTTGCCGGACTGCTGCTCGACATGCCTGCCGATAACCTCACGATGTACAACCAGTGGCCCAACGCGATGGGCTTGGCCGCAGTGCCGGGTGTCGTTGCGCTCGCGGTCATCCTCGGTCGTCGCATCGCTGGCGCTTTCGAGGAAGGTATCCGCCCTCTTCTACGCGAGCTCTATTTGAGCATCTTCCTACTGCTTGGTGCGGCGGGGGCCAGCGCCGCGCATCCGAGCTCTGCTTTTGTGCTCGCCGCCCTCCTCATTCCCGCGCTCCTCGCGGGTTCTGTGACAGTCCTGCGGCGGGCTGTGGCTTCGGGATCGTGGCTTCGAGTCATTCTTGTCACCCTGATTGTTGCGCCCGCAACGCTCATGCCCTTCCTAGCGCTCACGACGAGCAAAGTCCGCGCGATGGGTGAGTATCCGCGTCCGGGATTCACCTGGTCTTACGCCCTGTCGCACATGTTCACCCCCGCTCCGCCCTTCACCGAGACGACCTCCATGTCGATGATGATCCTCCTTCAGGCAGGACTGGTCCTCCTGGGCATCGCCTACCTGAGCGGGCTCATGACACCAAAGCTTCGAGAGACAGGGAGAGGGGCACCCTCGTCCTCCTCAATCACAAAGGAACCGGAGCGAGAACATGAAAAGCCCTCGGACTCTAAGCCGCCACTGAGCGGCGGGCAGTGGGATGACAACGAACCGAGGAGACATGACGACCTGTGGGATGACGACCCATGGGATGACAACGAACCGGGGAGTCATGACGACCTGTGGGATGACAAGGCAACCCCTCTCACCCGCGAGCACCCGGGCGAGTGGCTCAGAGCACGAGACTGGCTCAAAGCAGAAGAACCCCTGTGGCCGATTGCGGCTTACCTCGTGTTCTGCGTGCTGACTCTGCTGGCCTACGCGCCCCTCGGCGAAGTCCGAACCTTTCTCCTCGCCCCCTGGTACTTGGACGCCCGACGCATCATGGGTGCGCACGGGCTGACCATGGTGCCGTTGATGGCGCTCGGTTTCGACCTTCTCGCCTCTATAGCCCACAAGATCCTCTCAAGAGCAACTGGCTCGGTACAGTCTTTTTCGCTCCCGCAGCTCGCCCCCTGGAAAGTCAAGATCACCCTCGGCCTCGTCCTTTTGACTCTCAGTGGTTTCGGCGCACTCGACTCACGATTGGCGGCCACCGACTATGTCTACGATCCTGAGAAACTGGGAAAACCCGGTATGGCCGACACCGCTGAGCTCGCAATGATCCGCCGCATGCGCTTGCGAATCCCCGGCGACTCCCTGGTTTTGGGCGACCCCATCGCGGGCGCCGCTTATACGGAGGTTCTCGGTCAGCACGAGGCCGTGTTCCCACAGCTGAGCATGACCAATGGTGGGGAGCGCTGGCAGCAGGTCCTCGCTCACCGCTTCAAGGACATCCACACAGATCCGGAAGTGTGCGAGGTGGTCCGCGAACTCGGCATCACGCACTTCTACGAGGACGAGGACGGCTGGTACTACAACTTCAAGCGTTCCACGCGATCACCTGGCCTGTACGGTGTCGACACTTCGATGGGTTTCGAATTGGTCGATCACGGGGGAAGCGCGAAGCTCTACCGAATCACCGCCTGCGGCGAGGTCGTGGGCAAAGGCTTGATGGGTAAAGGCTGAGTGGCGCGTCCGGCTGAGTGGCAAGGTCATGGGTACCAGTTCGACAGGGAGCATGAGGCGAGGGCTAGCAGCAGAAATGTGTGTACAGGGTCAACGTGGCGTGGTGGATGCGAGCGTCCTGTCCAGCCTTTGCGGGTATGGTTGCCGTCTTCGGGGCTGAAGTGGGTGCCTGGCTGTGGACCGATGGGGTTAGGCGTGTACCGGGCTGGGAGTGGCAGGCCCGCATCGGGAGACCAGGAGGCGATCGCGGGCGGGCTTCGTTAGCCTTGGCGCATGGAAGCCGCATCGACCCCCCTGTCATCGCGCGAAACCGCCCCGCCCTCGGCGCCCACGAACATCCCCGGTCCTGCGCCCAAGGGCGAGCGCATGCGCATCGGTTTCCTCGGCCCTTTCGGAACCTTCACTGAGCAGGCTGTTCGACAGATTGCGCCCGCAGGTGCCGAACTCGTCCCTATGACTTCCGCGCCGCACGCACTGGCGGCCCTGCGCCGCGGCGAGGTGGACCGTGCAGTCGCCCCGATCGAGAACTCCATCGAAGGTGGTGTGAACGCGACCCTCGACTCGCTGGCGCACGGAGACCCGCTCGTGATCGTCGCGGAAATGGTCGTCCCAGTCGTTTTCCAACTCGTCGTCCGCCCCGGCACTCGGCCCGAGGATGTGCACAAGATCGGCACCCACCCTCATGCGTGGGCCCAATGCCGCAACTGGGTCGAGCAGACCTTCCCCGGCGCGATCCACGTCCCGACGACTTCAACCGCCGCGGGTGCGCAGCTGCTCGCGAACGGCGACGCGAACTTCGATGCGGCCCTATGCTCTGCAGTTTCAGTCGATACTTACGAGGTCGAGCCCCTGTTCAGAGATGTTGCCGATAACCCGGGCGCGGTGACGCGTTTCGTCCTTGTCGCACCCCCCGGGAATCTGCCGGCGCCGACTGGAGCGGACAAGACGACGATCCAGGTCGCCTTGCCCGTCAACGAATCGGGCGCTCTCTTGACTCTCCTCGAACAATTCGCTGTGCGCGGTGTCGACCTGTCTCGCATTGAATCTCGGCCCAGCGGAGATGCTCTGGGTGACTACACCTTCAGCATCGATATTGTCGGCCACCTTGCCGAGGAGCGGGTTCAGGCGGCCCTTGTCGGCCTCCACCGGTATTCGCCGGAGGTGCGATTCATGGGTTCATATCCGAGGGTCGACGGTCGACGCTCGGTGGTCCTGCCCGGAACGAGGGATGAGGATTTCCAAAAGGGGCGTGCGTGGGTCGCGGATCTGCTGCACGGCGGCGATGGCGTGCACATTGATTCCTCCACGCCTGCGCCCTCGTGGCCGCTGCTCGGCTGAGGGCGCGGTCTCGACTGGGCTTGAGGGTGTGGCCTCGATTCGGCTGAGGGGGCGGCTGTCCACAAGTCGAACCGTATACCTTGCCTCTTTGGGGAAACCCCAGGTCAAGGTTTGAATCGTCGGAGCTATGCACGCTTTGTGTCCGACTTGTGGCCCAGTCCGGGGGTCTGGTGTCCGACTTGTGGCCTCAGGCGGGGGCTTACTGTCCGGCTTTCCGGTGGGATTTTCCGGTTTGTGGGGGTTTCTCAACTCCCTTGTGCGTGAGTGAGGGATCGTCAAAGCGTGACAGTCTGACAGCGTGACGGCCTGACGGCGTGAGTGGAGGGGATAACGATGTGTGGAGGGGGTATATCCCCTCCACTTGTCGTCAACCCCTCCTTTTGCGTGGGTGCGCGCGTGTCGGGTGTCGTCAATCCCTCCTTTTTCGGGTCGTCAAGCACCCAGCTCTCGCCAAACCCTCCTCTTATGAGGAAGGTTGGGGTTCATGAGGCAGGTCGGGGCACAAGGTCGAAGATGTTGTGGCTCAAGAACGAAGATGTTGTGGCTCAAGGTCGAAGATGAGGATGGCGCGACCGACCTGGCGGAGGGGCGCCTTCACAGGACCTTCGGCACGGACACATCCAGGACGCCCTGATCAATGCGCACGTGCACAGTCGTGGCCGTCCCCACTGGGTCGCCGTCAACTTGTACGGTCTGTGGTGTGTGTGCGCGGACGGACACACCCTCGGCCTGGCGGAAGTGAATCTGACCCGTCGAGTTCGCCAGGTTGAAGGTCTTAAGGCCGAGCCTTTGGAAGAGGATCTTCCACGACAGATCCGCCCACCCGAGCAGTCCCGCCTGAGTATCAACCGCGATCACATCGAGAAGACCATCATCCAGGCGCGCACCCGGAGCAAGAGTCACGTACGGTAGATCCCCGCAGTTTGCGAACATGAGGGACTTCGACTCGATCCACGCCATCTCCTGCTCCGGCGCGTCCGCAAGCTCTTCGCCCTCGAGAATCGCCGAGGCCGCAACGACCCCGCTGGAGCTTGGGGCAGCGGGCGCATCTCCGACAGGGTCATCAGAGGGACGGGGGCGACGCA
>ERZ773065.1360-NODE-1360-length-12409-cov-35.320949_pt1 | contig 12409 bp, 15 predicted proteins | sample MGYA00580623_ERZ773065 | MGnify/ENA primary metagenome ERZ773065 (study PRJEB29015, sample SAMEA2738017) | human oral metagenome | biome: human oral; feature: human-associated habitat; material: dental | place: China | collected 2047 ...
TTGCTTCCAGAGGCGAGATGCGCACCATCATGCTAGCTTTCAAATTACTAGAATTGGATATGCAAACCAGCATAAACAACACCAAACCGCTTATTTTACTGGACGACGTATTCTCAGAACTCGACGCCAGCCGCGAAAAACTGCTCCAGGAGACTATCCAAAACCACCAATTCATCGTCACCACCACCGACTCCCGCCGCCAGGCGGACGACTGTTTGATTATTTATACGAAATAATCCCAGTATGTCACGCCCTTAATGTATAGACAACTAAATAACCAGCTAGTTCGCATTTGAAGCCGAAGCTGTGATGGCATCTGAATTTTCGACCAGCTCGCCCAACACAATTCGCACATTGTCTTCAATAATCTCATCGTAATCTGGTATGCGTTCTTTAATCCATTGGGTCACTTCATTGTCAGAAGCTCCGCTATCTTGCAGCCTCACCAAATTCTTTAGCTGGTCATCATCCAACGAATCAACAATTTCTTCGCCAATCCTCTCGTTAACCGTATCCTCAACATGTTGGATTAACGCCTCTATCTGATCGTCAGGAAGTTTAATCCCAATCGCATTCAGCTGGCTCTTTGTAATGATCGTCGCATTTATCGTAATATTGTCGTTATTCACATCATTGCCTTTCTATTTTTATGTTTTGCTATCTATATTCATGTATTCAATTTCACCGAGCAGCACGGACTATCTTTCTGCCAATACTTCTCATATAGCCTGGAGCGTCGTCCAAAAATTGTCCAACTCTGTCTCTGGCAGAAATAGCAAAATCACCAGCTGCTTCGCGTCGTAAAGCCTTTCGGCGCTCTTTACGAGCCTTAGCTTGTCTAGCTATTTCACTAGGACGCCGATCATTCTCCGAAAGTGCGAGCTCGTGTTCTGCCTGCAGCCTCATGATAGTCGTACCTCTTTCCCTCAGGTCTTTCAGATCAGCTTTAATGTTCTCATAATTCTGATCAGCCAGTGACTTCCTTTCTTGAGCTTCAACGAGTCTCTTTCTAGACTCCTGATTTATATCTTTAAGGTACTCGTCTTTTGCCCGCTGAAGATCAGCGTTGGCCGACTCTTTTTCCGCCCTAGCCTCGCTCACTGTGTTCTGTTTTTCTTTGTATAGCTCCTGCACCTCGCCAAGCTCCTTGCGCGACTCGCTCAATATACCTGTTTCTGTCTTACGCACATGTTTTACATCTCTTCTTTGATGTCTGCCAATAGCATCTCCGCGGTCCAAGCTATCACGCTCAGCCTTTCTATCAGATCTACGCCCATCAATCTCTACGCGCCGCTTCTCGCGATCCATAATTCGCTGCTTACGAGCCATAGCCCGCTTAGCTTTTCTTTCTTCCGACCGCTTCTCTTTATCAGCAGCGAACTGGCGTCCTTTAGCTACAGTTTCTGCACCCCAACCAACAGTAGCGTATACGCCTTTCATGGTTCTGTTCATCAGTTTATTTAGACCGCCCTTGGCTTTTTCTCTTAAGCCGCTAAGAGCCTCTTGGCCCTTTTCTTTCAAATTGCCGATTATTTCTTTCCCCCTAGCCTCATATGCACCCTGTTTATTATCTAATAGCTCAGCTGCAAAGTTTTCGGAAAAATCTGGGCCAAACGGATCTGGTCTTTCAGCAGGTTCCCGCGGACTGGGAGTAATATCATCAAACGGGCCTGGCGATTCTCCCATGCTTGCCCAAGGGTTGTCACGCCCCTCCGTCCAAGCGTTTGTCCCCTCAGGCGAAGAACCTCGACCACCGCGCGTTCCCATTGTTTCTGCTGTCATTTTTGCCGCCTTTTCTTTTTTATTTTATTTATTTCTATACTCTCGTATACTAGCACAGATTTGCATTTTTGTCAACTAACCATATTGGTTATATTAGTCATAAAGCCTAAGCAAGATACCTGCCATTAAGCAGGTATCTTTATCTTAATATTTGTTTACCTATTTATTATTTAGATTTATCCCAATTACTTTCTACATAATCAACTACTTTCTGCACTTCTTCCACTGCGTGATTGCCTGTAAAAACATTTCCTATTTCACCGCTATCTTCGAATCCGCTCGCACCATCTTTATTATTTACCTCAAGCCCCCAATTGTCATCTCCGCCATCGTAAACATTATACCCTCGCGTTTCAGCCGTCAGAGCGTCGTCTCCGTTAGTGTTTTCAAGTGACGCAATCTCGCTAATACTAACACCATCGCTGTTTATAAACTCCTTAGCCTCGTCCATAGTTAGTTTGCCATCAGCTACTAGATTATTGAAATCCTGAGGGTTATCAGATTTAAATGTGAATTTTGTCTCTGATAATGTGCCTTTTTTATTACGCTTACCTCTGTTGCCATCATTTTCTACAGTAATTGTAACATAAGTACCTGGGTCCTTGGTCTCACCAGTTATCGGATCTCTATACTCTGAGCTTATATCATACGCAAATACACTCATATGATCACCTTTGTCATTACGATAGCCAGAATAATCACCATCCTTACCGACATAGCGAGGATCGTCTCCTTCAAATTCGCCCATCTTATCCAAAACAGCCTCGGCCGCTATCTCTGTTGCTTTGTCCATCTGCTCATCATTCATCGCAGGCTCATGCGCTTTATGCCAGATACCGCCAACTGCCAACAAAGCCAATGCCAACGCCCCTACTTTCTTTACAAAACCAGGTAATTTTTTACCAGATTGTTCAGGTGTTACCCCCCTGGCGCTTTTTCAGATTTACTCATATTTTTACTATATCCTTTCTGTCTATAAACAATTAATAATAGTAAACTGGCGTCAATTATACTCCATATTTGCTAATTTGTCAAGTCTCGTGCGCTTACCAACAAATGAAAATAAAATAAACACGGAGGGTTCTTAAACCCTCCGTATAAATCCCAGCAAAGATTAGCGCCAGTATCACTCGCTCACGCCCAGCTCAATTCGCCTAAACTGGCGCACCACGATGTTCTCGCCGAGTTTAGCGATCGCCTCCTTAATATGCTGCTCAACTGTCTTAGAATCATCCAAGATGTATGCCTGGCTCATCAATACCTGTTCGACAAAGTGCTTTTTCAATTGACCTTCAACGATTTTTTCGCGCATTTCTTCAGGCTTGCTTGCCAATGCCTCGCTAGCCATCAACTCAGTCTTCACCCGCTCCATTTCCTCAGCCGGAATGTCCGCCTCAGAAACATACTTCGGACTCATGGCTGCAATTTGCATGGCAATTTCATGCGCCAATGTCTTGAAATCATCTAGTCGTGCCACGAAATCGGTTTCACAGTTCACTTCAACCACCACGCCAATTCGGCCCGAGTGTACATAACCCTCAATCAAGCCTTCACGCGCCTCGCGGTCACCCTTTTTCTCAGCCTTGGTCAAGCCTTTTTTACGCATCGCCTCCAGTGCCTTGTCAAAATCGCCATCAGTCTCGACCAGCGCTTTCTTTGCATCAGTCAGTCCCACACCAGTTAATTCGCGCAGTTTTTTAATATCGTCTACAGAAACGTTCATCTTATTTATCTCCCTTCTTTACTGACTTGTCTTCCTTTTTTGCTGCGCCAGCTCCCTCGGCTACTGCTTTAGTAAAGTAGCTTAATAGCAATTGGATGCTCTTAATTGCATCGTCATTGCCTGGGATAACATAATTGATACCGGTTGGATTGACATTAGTATCAACCACCGCAAACACTGGCACACCCAGAGACTCTGCCTCGCGCACTGCGTTCGCATCAGTCAGCGCGTCAACCACGACCACTGCGCCCGGCTTGCCCATCAAGTTCTTAATACCGCCGTACTTGAAATTCAGGTTGTCAATTTCCTCCTGGAAACGCTGCACTTCCAGCTTGTTGTAGCGCTTCTCCAGATCGCCCGACGCCATGCGCTTCTCAAAGTTTTTCAGTTTTTTAATTTGCTGGGCAATCGTCGCGCCGTTGGTTAGCATACCGCCAATCCAGCGTTCAACCACGTACGGCTGATTGACACTCTCGGCCGCTTGGCGCACCACGTCCTTGGCTTGCTTTTTCGTACCGACGAACAATATCTTTTTACCGCTAGCGGCAATCTTCGTCAGCTCCGGCAGCGCTTTCTCTAGCGCCTCAGCCGTCTTTGCCAAGTCAATAATGTGGCTATCCTGGCGTTTTGAATGAATATACGGCGCCATCTTCGGGTGCCAGCGGCTAGTTTTATGTCCAAAATGGACACCAGCTTCAAACAAAGCTTTCATGTCTACTGCTACAGACATTAGGTTACTCCTTTTCCTCGCCCGCCGCTTTTGGAGCTACGGCGGGCTGTGTCGTTAATAATTAGTTACCTAACTATTGTAACACACTGGGGAATAGAGTCCAAAAACTTGTCCTAACTCGCCACATTGCGCACAAATACAGCTGGTCGTGAACTCTCTTCACGAGACGCTATGAACTTCCCTAGCTCTTGACTAAGGTTTAACGCCCTTTCCCCAAAAGGATGAAGTTCTACGACAACTATATCATCACCGCTTGTCTGGGCAATTTCAAAACAGTTAATTTTACCGCCAGTCACAAAAGCTCCACGTATACAATTCACACCCCACTCCAAATCCCTTGCAGTCGAACTTGGCGCTGATTCACCAGGTAGATTTGCCGACAGCTTAAATAGCATGACAGAGCCAGTTTTCTTCCCTCTTGGCTCGCCAGATGTATGCGCACCAAAAGCCGTAACTGAGGTATTTAATTCTACTGGCATGCCGTAATAAGAACAAAGGACACATTCATGAGGTCTAAATAACTTTGCTTTTACACTATCACCACCGCAAATCCCCGAAAGACCTACCCCAAAGGTATCATCAAGTCCTTTACTAAGACTTGTTAACGCACGACCCATATTAACTTCCTCAGTGTTATCGGGTTGTTTCAGTATTTCAGTAATTGTCTGCGCTTCTTCTTTCTCCCCAGGTCGTCGAACCTCTTTCGCCATTAGTTCCCACAAGTTATATCCACTCAAAATAGAAGGCTGCTCACTATTCATATTTTATAACTCCACGCTTTTATATTAATCCTGAATATGCACAATTATAAATTTTTATATTTATCTTTTCAATAGTAGACAAAGCAGCAATTAACTGTATTTCTACTGAACCCTCTCTGTCTGAATATTACCAATGAATGTTAGATTTTCGCACATTGCTCTCAAACCGCCGAGCCACTTTTTTAGGCTTATCTCATCGCCACCCCTAATTCTTTGCAGCGCCTTATGAAACATACGTGCTATCAAAGACATCCACTAATAAACAACCATCTCCTACGCCGCAACCGCATCCTCGCGCGATTTGAGGAATTTATCAAGTTCATCCTGCAAACTTACTGCTTCTTTGCTTGACGGGTCAAATTCAATAATGACCGGATACATATAGCCTTCCTTTTTCGGAGCAAGCTGGAAATATGTAATAGCATCATCTTTCACAACTGCGCCGTAGACGTCATTTTTATCCTGATCAGAGACTATCGCTGTTGAAGGCGGAAAAGTCTCGCCAGCCGAATCTTCCGACATGTTAAACAATATTACTGAACCTTCCCGTTTTCTGACAGTCCCGCTTTGATGAACGCCGCTTTCATAAGCGTCAAAAGCCGCGATAGGGACAGTCGTTTCTGTTGGCGCAATCTGGGAGTTGCCGTCAGAAAATTGGCGCGGATTAAACAACTTTGCCCGAACAATATTGGTATAAGATGTAATTTTTAATGTCAAATGAAATTGAAAATTTAGCGCAACATGAAGACCGTCCATCCGGCTATTACTGCGTACATAAAGATCTTCAACGCTGTCAGGCGATTCTAATACCGCATTAAGTTTTTCAATTCTTTCCCGATATTCCGTTTCGTTATGTTCGGCTGATTCTCCTGAGTTATCTGCATTGAGTGCACCAGATTCACAAACCGGCGGTTGAATACTTTTTTTCATAAAAAATAATAGACTCCCAGTTTTTCCTTATTATTAATCTGGACTATACGCTTTCCACTCTGTTTCGTCAAGCATTTTGACATATTGTATGGATTTTGCAACAATTTGCAATCCGCCTGCTTTCCTGCTAAAATACTAGGGTTATGAAAAGCAGTATTCACCCACAGAACTATCGCCCGGTCGTATTTAGCGACGATCAAGCGGGCTTCGCGTTCTTGACTCAGTCAACAGCGCAAACCACGGATACCATCGTTTGGGAAGATGGCAAGACTTATCCGCTCGTCAAGGTGCACATCTCCAGCGCCTCGCACCCATTCTTCACCGGCGAAGAAAAGATTATCGACACCGAAGGCCGCGTTGACCGGTTCAAAGCACGCCAGGAGGCAGCCGCTAAACGCCGCGCCGAGTTGGCTAATAAGGCGAAAAAGCGAAACGCAGCCGCCGCAGCCAAGGCTCAGCAAACCGCCGCTAGCGGAGACGACGACGCCAAATCAGCGAAACCGTCTAAAAAGGCTAAGAAATAGCCGAGAAAAAAACCAAACCTGCAATAAAACACCTCCGCTCCTTGCCGAGGTGTTTTTACGCTGCTATTCTATACCAGCAAAGCCTAGCCACGGTGTTCTTCGACGTTCGCGCGCTTTATCCTCACGCGACTGCAAAAACATCGCTAACTCTGCGTCTAATGCGGCTGCCTGTTCACTGTTTGGATCAATTTTCTCAAAGTCAAAAAAGACAGGCGGCTTCCTAATGCCTTTGTGTGATATAGAGAACCACGTGATATCAGAAAACTCACCCATATACACTCCTCCACAGAAACAGTTTTCATCCCATTCTATATCCTGCGCTGTTAGTTCTTGATTTATCAGCCAAATCCTCATCAGCCTTTAATATAATAACCGAATCAATCAAATACTTCTCTCTACTATAGCTATTGTAATATTCACTATAGCAGCGCCTGCCCGTACCCTTGCGTTCGTAAGCGTCAAAAGCTATCACAGACATGCTGACTACTTTTCCGTCTTTGCGCTTAATTTGACGATATGGATCAAATAGCTTAGCCGTCACGTCAAATCTTGGTTCACTAAAAGGCGTATTATTCAAGGTCAGCCCCATCTTACCAATAGCAACACTAAGATGTCTTACAGAATCCCATGGACGAACTACCTCATAGCGCTCAGTTCTGTCCGGATGCCGTAACGCCTCTTTAATACTGCGAATAAATTGCAGCTTCTCTTCAGTTTCATGCGCACCCGCGTAGCCTTCAAAATTCTCCCTTGATCCATGCATTGTATAATTACCTCTCAAAATTGTAATCTACAAATACCACAACAGCTCTCATCCTGTCAACCTTCACCACCAAACTCCTCCCCTCCGCGAAAAAACTAAGGGATAATATGCTATAATTCTATACATATGGCAAAGATTTCCCTCGATTTGGACGCTTTGAAAGCCGAACGCGCTAGCCTGGGCGATTTTTTGGCGCGCCCCGATGCGTATGGTTCACCAGATTTTACGAGTAAAAATAAGCGGTTTTCGGAGCTGGAGACGCTCATTGCCAAGGGCGACGAGCGAGCAACATTAGAGCAAAACTTGCGTGACGCCAAGGAATTAGCGAATGACGGCGGCGAATTGGCAGAATTGGCAAAAGCTGAAATCACTGAGACTGAAGCGCGCCTGGCGGAGCTGGAAGAAGAATTATTTGTCTTACTGACACCTAAAGATCCAAACGACGAGAAAAACATCATCATCGAGATTCGCGCTGGTGCTGGTGGCGACGAAGCCTCGTTATTCGCGGCGGAACTATACCGCATGTATCTACGCTGGTGCGAAGCTAACGGCTATAAAACCGAGCTTATCAGCGAATCCGCTAACGATTCCGGTGGTTATAAAGAAGTCATTTTCATGGTCAAGGGCGACGCGCCATACGCCAAATTGAAATTTGAAGGTGGTGTCCATCGCGTCCAGCGCGTCCCGGTCACCGAAAGCCAGGGCCGTGTCCACACCTCGACCATCACCGTGGCGGTGCTGCCAGAAGCCGAGGAGACTGACATCGAAATCAGCCCGAACGACCTGCGCATCGATATTTACCGCTCCAGCGGCCACGGCGGCCAGAGTGTTAACACCACCGACTCGGCAGTGCGCATCACCCACCTGCCGACCGGTATCATCGTCACCAACCAAGACGAGAAGTCGCAGATCAAGAACCGCGAAAAAGCCATGAGCGTGCTGCGTTCACGCCTACTACAGATGAAAATTGACGAGGAAAATGCCAAGCTAAGCGCTGAACGGCGCTCATTAGTCGGCACCGGCGACCGGTCGGAAAAGATCCGTACTTACAACTTCCCACAAGATCGCATCACTGATCATCGCATTCACTACAGCCGCAGCAATATCCCCGCGGCAATGAACGGGGATATTGACGATTTGATTGAGCAATTACAGCGGTATGAGCGGGAGTTGAAGGCGAAGAACGCCAGAAATTAAGCTTCAGACGATTCAGAGTTAGATTGCTCTTCTAGCTCGCGATACCTTTTCCAAAAATCGCTTAGGCCGGATTCTTTATCTTCCATAACCAAGACAACTACTGCACCACCGGCTTTAATAGCGTCTTTAGTACGTTCATCTAACTGCTCAGGAAATTGATAACCTGTACGATCACACTCTGCAAACATTAATGAGCGCGCCTCTCCAGGGTCTCTTGTTGGCTGAAATTGCGTATGAGTATCAATTGCAGCTTGCATACTAAGAGGGAGGTCTTTAGGATACTCTAACCTGGCTATTGCCATATAGTTACGAATCGCAGCCTTCATAGATTCAATAGTATCAAGCCTTGGCGTATACGTATGACTTCCATAATTAGCTCTATTTGTGTTAAATCTTATTTCACTCACATTAAATCTCGCTTCCTTGCCCACTATAGTTTTTATTAGTACTTCATATATTACTCTCTCCGGATTTGTCAAACAAAATCCCTCCATTAACACCTCAACTGCACATCATAAGCGCAAAAAAGACACGATGCGGTGCTGCTTCCGTGGTTTAATGGGTTTGTAGTCAACATAAACGCATGGAGGAGATATACATCGTGTCTCGTATCAAGTATACACAACTTTGCTATGCCGAGCGCATTGTCATTGAAAATAGATTAAGGAACGGCGAATCATATAATACTATCGCCAAAGCTATCGGCCGCTCCAAAAGTACTATCTCGCGGGAGGTAACGGGACACTGTTATTGCGTAAACTTACTCGCTACAGCGTTTAATCCGTCTTCCCTTCAAAGCACCAACCACCCTATAATCGGCACCCAACTCATCCGCCGTCGTCATTACATGGGCAGAATTATATGGATCTAGCCCCCTAAGAGCAAGCTGAGATTGCAAGACATCCGCTTTTTCTCGAACTAACGCCGCACTATATCTTTCGCTATCAAGGAGCCTCTCCCGACCTTTTAACGCACAGACTGCGTCACAGCCAAAACCCAACTCATCCGCCGTCGTCATTACATGGGCAGAATTATATGGATCTAGCCCTTTAAGAGCAAGCTGATATCGCAAGACATCCGCTTTTTCTCCAGGCGACAACATCTCACTATCATTTCTAGCGTCTGTTAAGTCCTCTCCTCCTTGATTTTCAAACGGTTTGATGAGACCAAAGTTACCCTCTAGTGGCTCTTTCATTGATTATTTTCTCCACATTCGTTATGAAATTTATTATCAATAGTGTATAATGTAGCATATAATGCAAGAAAAGTCAACCATATCGTTTTGGCTAAAAAATGCCGCCAAATCTCTGAAGGATGCCGGTATTGCCTCGGCGCGGCTGGATGCGGAATTAATCTTAGCCAATACCTTGCGAAAGAATCGGACATACCTTCATGCGCACCTGGATGAGGAGATTGATCCGCGCAGAGTTGACATCGCTAATGCCCGGCTGGATCTGCGGCTGGATCGCGTGCCGATGGCCTATATTCTGGGCTATAAAGAGTTTTACAGGCGCAAATTTACCGTTTCTCCCGCAGTATTAGTTCCCCGCCCCGAATCGGAGGATATGATTTCACTATTCCTGGACGCGACAGCCGGCGAAATTGAACGAAAAGTATTAATCGACGTCGGGACTGGTTCGGGCTGCCTGGGGATTACAGCAGCGTTGGAACGGACAAATATTTCCGTTATTTTATCAGACATCAGCAAAGATGCGCTCCGAATTGCCGAAAAAAATGCCGATGAGCACCGCGCCCGCGTAAAAATCCAGCAACAATCGCTACTAAATGGACAGCTAGAACCGGTGGATTACATTTTCGCCAATCTGCCTTATGTTGATAAGGATTGGGAAGTGTCGCCAGAACTTCAGTATGAACCGAAAATTGCTCTTTTTACCGAAGATGGCGGACTAAAATTGACCCTTGAGCTTATTCGGCAAGCACCGCACTGTTTAACCCCAAACGGACAATTGTTCATCGAGGCCGACCCGACACAGCACAAACGAATAATACAAGCAGCCGCTAAGCAAAATTTTAAGTTAGCTACGATTCAGCGTTATATTATCGTTTTACGATTTATAGGCAGCCAGCGTTAAATCCACCGTAATATTTTTCCCAGCGCGCACCAAAGTGACTTCAATCTTTTCGCCAGGCAGATATTCCGAAACTAGCGTCGATAAACCGCCGTCTTCACCGACATTTTTATTATTAATCTTAGTAATAACATCGCCCTCTTTAATACCGGCTGCATCCGCCGGACCGCCAGTTTCTACCACGCCGCCCGAATGCCCGCCGATGTAAGCGCCGGATTTAACTGGCAAATTATATTCAGCCCGCACTTCCGGCGTAACCGCGACATAACGGACGCCAATGTAGGCTTTTTGCACGCCTTTACCTTGCAAGACGCTTTTTGACATGCCCTTGGCGGCGTTGATCGGGATAGCGAACCCCATACTCTGCGCGTCGGAAACGGTCGCCGTATTTATACCGATAACCTGGCCGGACAAGTTAATCAGCGGGCCGCCAGAATTACCCAAATTCACAGCAGCATCGGTTTGCAGCAAGTCAGTTAACTCCTCGACTTTAGTTTTTCTATCATCAGACGAGGCCGATACTGGCCGACCTTTGCCAGAGATAATACCGCTAGTCACGCTGTTTTGGTAACGTCCCAGCGAATTGCCGATAGCGATGACTTTTTGTCCCACTTTTACCGTGCTGGAGTTTCCCAATTCCGCTGCCGGTAAATTCTTAGCGTCCTTTATTTTTAAGAACGCAATATCGTTTAGCGGGTCGCTACCGACGATAGACACGTCGGTGTGCTGGCTGCCATCGCTGGTGATAATACGCACGCTGTCAGCGTCATCGACGACGTGATTATTCGTCAGAATATAGCCGTCAGGGCTGATGATGATACCCGTTCCCGCTCCCTGCTGAGTCCTGGTTAAGTAGCTGCCCTGAGTGGTTATTATCGAAACCACGCTTGGCGACACCTTCGCTACGATCTTTGAGGTGTCGATTTCCTCATCAGTCAGCCGCAGATTACCATCAGGAACATTCGTTTGCGAAACGTTTTGCCTGTTGTTCAGTTTATAAACAACCCAGCCCGCAAATACACCGTTGCTAATGATTAATATCGCTGCCAGCACCGCGCCAATAGTCCAGAAAACTATCTTTTTATTATTTCGCTTCGCTCTGCCAGCTGCTGTCGTATTGTTATCCATATTTAGATTACCTATATGACCACTGAGTTAAAGGCTAATAACATAACCAGAGTTGTCGCCGCCGCCAGAAAAACTGGCCCTACTATCTCTGAAAATATGATTTTTTTATGCTTTTTCCACGACTGATAAACTTTGCCGCCGCAAAACGAAATAAGTAAAAGAACTATCGTTATTTGCGGGATGCCGCCAGCCAGCGTCCTCAGGTAGCTGAAATTCCAATAATACGCCAGCCAACCCAGCTCCGCAAAAACTAGCCCCCAAACAAAGCTAAGCAGCGTAGTCTGCTCCTCGTCATAACTATGCAGAAAATGCCGCGCCGCGCCGTAACCGAGCAAAAACATCAAAAATACTACCGCCGAGACCGGCCAATTGTAGGATACTGCCATCAGCGATATCGTACCGACAAGAATAGCACACCCCGCCTGCAAGGCTATCTGCCAGCGTTTAGAGAGCGGTTTGATAACAATAAGCCAAATAGCGTAAAGAACCGCCAGTACAGTCTGGATAGTAAAACCGATGTTTGGCAGATACATTAAACCGACAATACCAACGCCGACTGCCACATCAACCAGATTTGCTTGAATATTTGCCCACCAAAACCGCGGACGCACAGCGATCACCCGCCATTTGCTAAGGATAACCAGCGCCAGCGCCGGATACGGCGACTGAATCGTCCTGGCAATCGCCAGTAAAACCGCCGCCAAACCTAAGTTCAGGCTATGGTAGACGATTTCGCTCCAAAATGTTCGCCGCTTTACTGTTTTTAACAAATCCATATGTC
>ERZ773065.1369-NODE-1369-length-12385-cov-28.439254_pt1 | contig 12385 bp, 14 predicted proteins | sample MGYA00580623_ERZ773065 | MGnify/ENA primary metagenome ERZ773065 (study PRJEB29015, sample SAMEA2738017) | human oral metagenome | biome: human oral; feature: human-associated habitat; material: dental | place: China | collected 2047 ...
GGCAAGCCCCAGGGCGAATCCTGTCAGGACAGTCCTGCGCGTAGGTCGGGGGAAAAAGGAAGCCGAAACCACGGCAGGCACCCTAACGGCATGGTCCCACGGCCTCCATGGGGACACCTGCCTGTCACCCTGTTGGTGGTCCTGGGGCCGGACCAGGGCCGGACCGGGGCCGGACCGGCAGAGCCAGCAGAGCCGGCCCCGGACCAGCATGACGGTTCGCCCCCGTCCGTAGATGATCCGAGGGCGAGAAGGTGGCCCGGGCAGCGACGAAGGGCGCCGCCTCCGCTGCCGGCGGCTGGGCCGGCACCCAGGCGAGCGTTGCGATTGGCGCATGTGTCGGCGGACCGGTTGGTGCCGCGACACGCTGTCGGAAAACTCATCGGGATCTCCCGGCGACGGCTCGCCGCCCCGCTCCCATCGGGCCGGCAGACACCGCAAGTGACCGCCCCATCTCCCAGGAGGCCGGACTGAGGATCCGATGCCCGTGTTCTTGTCGGGCGCCATGAGATGGTGCTCCTGCCGCTCGCCGGGTGCGGCTGACAGCTTCGCAAACAGCGCTGACAGACGATGGACGGCCGCCGGACAATCACAGACGGTCCGGCCGGAGCCACCAGCAGCATGATCATCGGAACGTCTGGAGCTGAGCGAGCGGACTCCCGGCTCAGCCCAGGATCTCCGTAAGGAGCCGGCGGCTGTAGTCGTCGGTGTCGAACGTCGGCCCGGTGATGACGCCGTCCGCCATGGACACCCAGAAGGACTCCGCCTCCGGATAGCGGGGTCCGGCGGGGTCCTCCAGGCAGATCAGGACCCTCTGGACCACAGGAGCCCCCTGGATCGCCCGGATCAGCCTGGCGACGAGGTCGCGGCCGTTCCCCGAACCCTTGCCGATGGGGGACAGGCCGTCGTCGTTGGATTGACGGTTGCCGATATTGAGATAGGGACCGTCCTTGGCATTCCAGTACGTGTCTACCTCCAGGCGATGTCTCAATCCCTGAGGGCCAGGGTCGGGAATGGAGGAGAGAATCTTCTTCAGGGGAAAGTCCGACATGTCGTCGTCGCTTGTGGTATGAATATCGATGTCCCAGCCCGGCAGGGCAATTCTGCTCTCGAACTCAACACGCTCGCTGTCAAATTTCTGCGCATTGAGCACAAAATCCTCGGGCAACTCGTCCTGAGCCTCGTACAGGATGCTCATCGAAGGAACAGCGATGCTCTGGACCCTTCCCTGCGCGATCTCCGTCGCCCATTCGAGCAGACTCAGCTCGTGCGGCTTCTTCTGGTCGGTATCCTTCCACAGCCCAAGGCCGGTGGTGGCGTAGTTGACGAGGGCGCCGCTATAATGCCAATCGATCCAGATCCTGACGTCGGCCTTCTCCCCCACCTTGCGAGCCGCCCCCTGGAGCATACTGGCAACGGAATCCGAATCGGAGTCGTCCTTGAGGCGCAGATGAGCCTCAATAAAACTCGCCCTGTCCACACCAAGGTTGTATTTCATCTCCGCTTTCTCCACGATTTTCTGCCCGGAGAAGTAGCCCTTGAGGGCGAGGTAGTCCGGGTTGGTTATCGCACACCCCGAGGCGCCCCAGAGAATGCCAAGGGCGGAGCCGACCAAAACGGTCCTGCGTGCGGGCCGGGCAAAATGTGAAGTGGAGGCCATGACGGAGAACCTATCGGAGCCTCCCCGCAACCTCCACGGGGAGGTCTCTCCACTCAGGGCCTCCTCGCAACCGCGCATCAGGCGGGACAATGGGGACATGAATGGAGATGCAGGCCCTTCCCCGCGACTCACCGGCGAGGCTCCGATCCTCCTGACTGGACTGGTCGAGCGCCTCCGCGAGCTCCTGACGGCCGACGGCGCGCCGCCACGCCTTGTCGTCGGCATCACCGGACCGCCGGGGTCGGGCAAGTCCACGCTCGCAGCCGCCTTGGAGACGGCGCTCGACGAGCGGGGTCTGCTGGCCGGAATCGTGCCCATGGACGGCTTCCACATGTCCAACGCGGTCCTCGATGAGCTCGGCCGCCACGGGCGCAAGGGCGCGCCGGACACCTTCGACGTCGACGGCTACCTGGCGGTCCTGGACCGGGTGCGGCGGGCGGGCCCGGGCGACGAACCCCGCGAGGTCCTGGTACCGGTGTACCGGCGCGACCTGCACGAGCCGGTGGCGGCGGGCACGCGCGTCACTGGCCGCGGGGTCGTCGTCACCGAGGGCAACTACCTGGCGCTGGACTCGCTGGGCTGGGAGGAGGCCCGGGAGCGCATCGACCTGCTCATCATGCTGGAGGTGGACGAGGAGGAACTCATCCGGCGCCTGGTGGCCCGGCACATGTCCTTCGGCCGGCACCGGGCCGACGCCGGCCACTGGGTGCGCGCCGTCGACCTGCCCAACGCCCGGCTCGTGTCCGCCTGTCGGGACCGCTGCGACGAGGTGTGGCGGATCATCCGGTAGCGCAGCGCCGGGGCCGCCCGCGCGTCCCCCGACGTTGGACGGACCGCCCGCCCCGGGGCTGTGGCGGGCGCCTGGGACCGGGCGCGCGGCGGCCCCGGGGGCGGTGGAACGACAGCGTAATCCGCAGTAAACGGCATGAGGCGGGCTCACGCGGATCCCGATCTGCGCGGGCCCGTCGAAGTGGGGCGAATCGACGCCAGGTCTCCGCGCGCTCACGGCGTCATGGGCGGGTTGCACATGGGAGAAACCCGGCGCCCCCGCATCACGGCCTGATTTTCGCGGAATTATGCGGAAAACGCGATGCGCCCGTCAGCCGGCAGTCGGCTCCCATGTGCGCAGACCCCCCTGTACGCACATGGGAGCTCGGCACCCAGTGTTGACGCGCGCGACAAAACCCCGAGATTCCAACGAAAATCGGCCTCGATCGCCCGATCGCGCATCTCTCCCATGTGCAACCGGGCCGCCGCGGCCCGCAGGCGAGCCGGCGCGGCTCCACCGCCATCCCCCTACCCTGGCACCCCGGCGGCGATATCCCGCTGCTCGCCATGGCGCGGCTCCGCCGTCGCCCCCCTACCCTGGCACCATGACGTACTCGCAGCCGCACACCGTCACCCGCCACCAGATCTTCCAGACCAGCCTCATCAGCGCCCTGGCCCAGGGCGTCTACGAGGATGAGATGACGCTGGCCGAGCTGCTCGGGCACGGCTCCTTCGGGATCGGCACCTTCAACGGGCTTGACGGCGAGATGGTGATCCTGGGCGGCACCTGCTACCGGCTGCGCGGCGACGGCTCGGTGAGCGTGCCGGATCTGGGCGAGCGCACGCCGTACGCCGTCGTGACGAACTTCGTGCCGGCCATCCGCCAGGAGGTGGGAGGCGGGCTCAGCCGAAAGGAGTTCTCCGAGATCATCGACGGCCTCGTGCCGAGCTCGAACTACATGTACGCGCTGCGGGTGACGGGCCGCTTCGCGTGGGCGAGCGCACGAACCGTAGTCAAGCAGGAGAGGCCTTACCGGCCGATGGTCGAGGCCACCGACGGCGAGGAGGTCGTGCGCCGCGGGGACTTCGAGGGAACTGTGGCGGGATTCCGCACGCCCCTGTACGAGCAGGGGATCTCCGTGGCCGGGTGCCACGCCCATGTCATTGACAAGGACCGCACCTGGGGCGGGCACCTCGTGGACTTCGAGCTGACCCGGGGCGTCGCCGAGCTCTGCCTGGGCACCGACTTCCGCCTGAGGCTGCCGCTGACCGAGGAATTCGGGGCGGCGGACCTGAGCGAGAACCTGAGCGAGGAGATCCGCCGGGTCGAGCACCACTGAGCGAGGCTGTGCCGTTCGGGGTGTGGTGGGGCTGGTGTCTGGACTGTTGGCAAATCGAGCATCAGTTAAGATCGATATCACTTTGACGTCCGGTCAGACGCAGCTGCCCACCGGGTGCAACACCTAATCGACGGACTTTAATTCGATCGCCCAAGGCTGGCCAACAATCGGGAGTCCGGCGCCCCAGGATGTCGTGCGAAAAGACAGCATCCACCAAACCGATGTCGTCAGAATTGTCCAACTTAACACTATACCCCCATAGATTGTATTCGACACCCCCATTCCGCCGATCCCAATTCGAGACAGTCTTCGCCATTATTCTGCACGCCCACAGTTCGCCAACTCCTCTTGATTCTCGGACTCGGAACCCAGGTCCTGCGCTCCGTCATTCCGCTGATGTCCGGCGGTGTGGGCTGCCGGCCCAGGCCAGCCCGTCGGGGCGCAGATCGCGACTCAGCGTCGACGAAGGGGGCTGTCGGAGCAGTGTCACCACCGGCCGCCGCCTTGCGGGGACCCGCCGACCGGGCCCTGCCACAGTACCAGCTGACGCGGAAGGCGCGGACGGCAGCGCACGCGAGACCACCCGGGGCGGTTCAGCGGGTGCGGGTCCCTTCCCCGGGTCTCCTCTGGTGGTCTGCTGGTGGTTGGGTCCGTGGTTATTCGGTGCGGTTGTCCGGTGCGGTCGAGAGCTGTTGCCTGATGTCGTGTCCGGCCTGTTGGATCTGCGGGTCCTCGTGGGCCAGGGCCTGGTCGGCGACCCAGCGCGCCTGGTCGTAGAGGCCAAGATGGTCCAGGACATCGGCGGATACCCGGTAGTCCGACGGGCCGAGACCACCCGTACTGGTGGTGAGCCTGGTCCTAACCCAGGGGACCACGATCCTTTGGATGCCGACGTGGTCGAGGTGCCCCAGCAGCTCCACCACCCTCACACGGTACCGCCCATAGTACAGCCACGGCATCAACGAGGGAGCCACCCTGTGGATGTCGCCGTACTCGAGGAACCTCGCCGCGGACAGCGCGTCCATGACCGGGTCCCTCCCCGTGCTGTCCCGCGGCCGACGGGCGGGATCCAGCCACTCCTCCAGAACCGGAATAACTTGCTCCACATCCCCGTAGAAGTACAGGAAATGCCCACCCTTATAAAATTTCTCCGCAACAGCGAGAGCCAGGTCGGCGGCCCCGCCGGTGTTGTCGTCCTTTGGTTCTGACACGGTGGTGCTCCCATCCTGCGGTGGGCGGCCCGGCAACGCAGCCGGGCTGCCCACCCCCTTTTGTCGTTAAGCGGGTCGTTCAGCGTCTTGAAGGACAGTCTCCACGCCGCGAGCAGGCCTACTCGCCCCCGCTCTCCGGGGCGGCGAAGAAGTCCTCCTCTATCTCGCGACCTTCCTGCCGTATCTCCGGATCCTCGTGGGCCAGGGCCTGGTCGATGACCCAGCGCACCTCATCATAGAAACCGAAATGATACAGCACGTCAGCGGCATCCCGGTAATCCACCCAGTCAGGAACACTCGAGGTTCTCAGCTTGTCCCTGACATAGGCGACTTCGAGTCTCCGAATGTCGGAGTGGTCGAGGTGCCCCAGCAGCCGCAACACCCTCATACGGTCCCCAATAACGTCCGTCCAGTACATCAGCGAGGGGGCCAGCTCCCGGATCCGCGAGCAGTCGAGAAAACCCGCCACAGCGAGAGCGGCGGTCGCAGAACCTTCCCCAGGCTTGGCTCGTCGCCGGTAATGGGGGTCGAGCCACTCCCTCAGGACCGGCATGACCTCCTCCACGGCCTCCGGCGACCCCAGAAGACGCTCAGCCTCATACCCCTTGTCCGCAGCAGCCACCACCAGCTCGGCGACGCTAGCGTAATCATGATCGTTTCTTGATCTTGACATCCTTCTGCCAATCCAATGACTCGAACTTCTCATTGAACTCATCCAACGTCATCTCCCGAGTTGGGGTAGATCGTCCGATGCCCCCGTGCGGCGTACCCGCCCACATCTTCACCGTCGGCGTGGACTCTCACCCCCTCCGGAAGTTCACTGCCCGCAGGCAGACGGTGAGCCCACCCACTGACCTCTCCTGCTGGCAACTTCAGTAGAGACAAAAGTTGACACCCCCTTTATCTTGTCATTGGGCGATGTCGGGGCGGGCCCGCCACCAACGATATCTGTGTCACTGTCAACATCAAAATCTCTATCATGCCGGACCGGTCGCGTCCCGTCCGCCCTTCCTACTGCGTACAGGTCCTCTGTTGTCCTCTCTGGTGTTTTACCTGTAGTCCGCATCCTCCGGTTCCGTCGGAGCCGGCGTTGTTGTGGACGAGGACGGGTTGGTTGCCGGTGGTGGGGATGTGGAGATTGCGAATGGCAGTGGTGCCGGTGGCCTGGACGGTCAGGACCACCACGCCGAGGCCACCAGTGTATCAGGAAGAAAACACTCCTTGCACGGTTTCTCAGTCTTGCCTCTCCCATAGGTAGTGCAGTGAATTTCCGTCATCGATCAACTCGTGCACAGCCGATGCGGCAGCGGGTATGTCGACAATATTTCTGCGATCAGAGTCACCGAGCCGGCCTCCTGTGACAAGCCGGGGCCGCACCCTTTTCGTTCGAATCGCCGACTGGATTGAAAAAACCAGGCTGTCTCGCGTGTAATAAGCGATAACGCGCCTGTCGTTCCCTCCGCCAATGCCGATCTGAATATCTTCCTTCTCAATCATGACCACGGTGCGTGTTGCTCCATCAAGTCGACAGATCCGATCTACCACGAGCTCGACAGTCTCGTCAGCTGCCGTCTTCCGCTCTCCATTCACATCCCAGGCGACAGCGCCGGGTGGCCCATTCATCTGCGCTCCGCTCCTTTTGACCAGACTGTGTTCAGCCTATTGTTCCTGCCTGTTCTCTCATTGAGGCCACTGCCTCGAAATCACCGCACGGTTGACAAAGCCTGTCGGGATGGCCAGCGTATAGCGTCGCGCCAGCCCCTTGAGCACCCAGGAGCTCGGCTACCACGAACTGGCGCAGCAGGCCGGGTGTCGGCGACTACCACCAGAAGACACAGACTGGCCTTTTTCATCAAGTCGGAGTTCGATGCATCGGACGGCACCCTGCGGGTACCAGCGCATCACCGCGGCCCTGTGGCCGCGGGGGCGCGGGTGCGTGGACCGCGACACGGTGCGCTCCATCATGCGCTCCCAGGGCTTGGAGGCCGCACAGCCCCACCGAAAGGTCCGCACCACCGTCCCGGCCGCCGGGCCCGGGGCTCGCGCCCCGACCTGGTCCAGCGCGACTCCCACCGCCAGTGAGCCGGGAATGAAGCGGGTGGGCGATATCACGTATGTCCGCACCTGGGAGGGGCTCGTGTACCTGGCGACCGTCCCAGGTTGTTGCACCAGGAAAGCAGTCGGGTACGCGATGGTGGGCAGCACGCGGCACCGGGCCCGGTGTGCGAGGCCATCGACATGGCGGCTCGCAGGTGCCCGACGAGGAGAAAGAAGACGATCCTCCACCCCAGGCCGCGGCACCCCGGTGCACCTCCGCTCAGCTCACCGACCACCTGGAAGACTACGGCGCTCCCCCTCCAAGCGGGAAGGACCGAGGCGTGCTGGGCGGGTGCCCGGGCGGAAGTCGGCGGGCGCAACCCTGGAGAACGAGAGAGCCCACGCCGATGGCGTACCCCACGAGAAGCAAGACCATCCGGGATACTGCTTCCCAGGTCGAGTTGGATTACAATCGGAATCGGCTCCACTCCGCCCTGGGGCACAGGACAACAGGACGAGCAGCCTGAAACACAGTTTTCAAGGCTATCCGAGACACGCCCGGCAGTCCAAGTTTATAAATGCCGCTTTCAGTGCCGCCAAACGCGACGCCGGAACAACTACGGACGAATAGACTTTCTCTATAGATAGAATAAAACTTCGCGGTACCCCAAAGGCGCAAGCACATCAAGACCATAAGGAGACAGCTTGAACGCGCGAGTACCATTTCGCAGATCCCGGCCACGACCATCTTGCCACCCGGGACCATGCGGCATGGGCACGCGTTCGGCGAAGGGGCGAGAGAGCAGGCCCCTCACTTCAACGTGAGACCATCAACCAACCTCAATACAGGAGAAGTGCCAGGAACTATGAGCTACCACGGATTCGGGGACTGGAGTAAAGCCAATGGCGCTGACCAACAACATTGACTATAATGTCATAAGTGGCGGGAGAATAGTTTACGACTTATATGGGCCACAGGGCCCTGATCCGGTTAATGTGCGCGCCGATGCGCTTGATATAGACCACACCTTAGGTGTCGTGAGGCTGCGCATTGACGTCCGGCAGATTCCTCAGAATCCACCAGACTGGTGGACTGAAGGTGGTGACATGCTCGACCTGTTCCTAGAGTGTCAAGGGCGGGTCGATGTCAGCAGCGAAGTAAACGCGGACACGAGCGGACTGGACGTACAAGCTCTTCCGGACGGGCACATCGAAGTCACCCTGTCCAGAGAAGGGCGCAGCATGCGGGTGAGGTCGAATGTGTGCACGCTAGACTACTACAAGGTATATACATATTATGTCTGACCCAAGCGCGAATACCCCCATTAGCTGGTGGGCCTCTGGTCTCTTCAGATCCCGAGGTCTGCTCGAGGTGTTCAACCGACGCCCGCCCTCCTTGGAGGGGGCGATCTGCTCACGGATGCTCATCGAGCATTTTCCCGAAGATGCTCGGCTCACGGTAGAGCTTGCTGACACCCCCGACCCGCTCCCAACCAGGTGGGCACGCCGAGGGCACAACGCCTTGCGCTTGTATTTACAGATATCCGATCTGTCATATATTCATGTGCGAGGATCCCTCACCGGCGGCCTGTGCTGTATCCGAATCGCATCGAGTCCATCGGGAGTCACTACCCAGATTTGGAACGACGTCTACGAAGCCAAGATAGCGGCGCAGTACGGATACTTCAGCCATATGGAGGCGTTCCGTCGCGATGCGCCCGTTACCTTGTAAGACCCAGGCTCAGACGGACTGTCGGGCGTGCTTCGGACAGCCCTGAACCAGAAACCTCACCGTGTCGGGGTGAACGCGAATGCTCCACCTCTCCAGGGCGGCGCGGCACCCTTCGATACCCGAAGGAGCCACCGACCACCCGCTCGCTCAAGGCACTGAGCCCCTTTCCGCGTCGTGCGGATCTTGATGTCCGCCTCCTTGCCCATGCGTAGTACCCCGACCTGGATGCCCCCAGACAACGGCACCAGGCCGCAGGACCTCGCCGCTCCCGCGACAGCCCGGCCGTTCACAGGCCACCTCAGGGACCACCCGCCCCCTTGAACCCACCACCGAGTCCCTGCGCAGCCACAAGCCGATCCCACCTCACCTCCCGAATACGACCCCCTCCCACCACTGCCCCAGAAACACCACGCACCTCAAGTCCAGACACGCCCTAGTCGGTGACCCAGTGCGCTTCATCGTAGGAGCCGAGGTGGTTCAGGGCGGTGGTAGGTGGTGCCCAGTGGTCCGACCGGCCAAAACCGCCCGCAGAGGCGAGTCTATTCCTGATGCAGGGAATGACGACCTTCCGGATATCAGAGTGGTCGAGGTGCCCCAGCAGTTCGCGCACTCTCACGTGGCAGTTGCTGGAGTACAGCCGGGACATCAACGAGGGGGCGCCTCGCAGACATGTCTGAATGAGAGGAATCTCGCCGCTGACAGCGCGTCCGCGACCGGATTCTCTCCCCATTCCAATGCCCGTGTCGTTCTGCGGACGATGGGCGGGGTCCAGCCTTCCAGGACCGGCATAGCCCTCTCCACGGCCTTCCGAGACCCCAGGAGACGCCCGTCCTCATCCCTCTTGTCCGCGGCCGCCAACGCCGGCCCACACAGTCCGCGAGCACGCGACGTCCTCCATCAGCGCCCTGCACCGCTCCGGCTACCGGCCACACCCGGCAGGCCATCTGACCGGCTACGAGCCGCGTTTATATATTTCTCGCGGGAACGACCGCCGGCGCCGCCCGTTTAAGCGCTTCCATCAACGACTCAACTCGTTCGCCTGATTCGAGTACCGCAATAGACCGCCAGCAGTAACGCGCATCTCTTTCGACTTCAGAATTGGCGAGAATCAAGGCGACCTGGCGCCCCTTGTCCGGACCGCCTCCGATCTGATGCACCCCAAACAGCTCCTCGTTTGCTGCGGCTATTGATGGCCGGATAATAGTCTCCACCGACGCTCCTGGGCGATAGGCGTCGTCGCACGCGATGCGCACAGCACAGTCGAGACGCATCCACGCGCATTCAATCGAGACGCTGTCTCCGGACGAGGCCTGTCGAGAATCAAGCTCACCGAAGCCGCGACCGTCTTGACATGCTCCTCACCCCAGTTCAATACAATGTATTTCACCTCGCGCAGGGCCACCTCCGTCGCCCTTCGCTCCGCCTCGTCGAGAAAGCACACATCCGAATAAAGGGCAATCGCCTCCGTTGAACACCAAAAGAAGATGACCCGCCCGCTAGCGGGGAAGATCCTTTATCCTGTCAGCCAAACGATCAATAAGATCATTATATGCGTTCACGACGCTTCACCCCTACGGCCACCAGCAGTTCTCGCCCACCCTGCAAGTGTCCGTAAATATTCGCTTGCCCTTGGGCGCCCTGCCGCCGACCCAGAACAAGACCACCCATGGCCGATCCTGTTTAAATGCCGCCATAGCACATCACAATAGATCACGGTCCGAGATGCACCAGGCACTCCGGTGCCCCAGCGATCGCCCCTCCAGGCCCGCCGCCGCACCGCACCACATCGCGCCGCTGACCGTCACCGTCCCCGCCCCGGTGTCTGCCGGCCTCCACGGAGGCGGGCAGACCAGCCGCTGCGGGAACAGCCGCATCGGCAGCCACAGCGACCGGCGCACCGCCCGCCACGAGGACCGGCGCACCCAGCGCCCGCCAGCCGACAACCGTCGTCGTGCCGTGCTCGCCCGCCGCGGCGTGGTCCTGCACCCGCCACAGCCCCGGCAGGCCGACCGCCAGGGGAATCAGCCTGATCACGCTGACAAGCCAGGTCACCAGGTGCCCAGGCTCAGGGAGCCGATAGAGTGGCCCAGGGCCTGGCGCTGGCGTAGACCAGGAGGGCGGCGGCGAGCACCATGCCGACGCCGAAGACGCGCTGGCCCTGGCGGGCGAGTGCGCCAACGCTTGCGACGATGGGGCTCGGCGTAGGGGCGGGGCGTGTCGTCGTCGACGGCGCTGCTGCCGTCACGCTGCCGGCCGGGCTGCGGAACGCCTCTTGCCCGCAGCCCGGTGCGCCGCTCAGAACACCCAGGCCAGGCGGGACGGCCAGGCCGGGCGGGCCAGGACGAGAGCCGTCAGGAGGATCTGCAGGATGCTGTGTCTATGGCGGAGGCGGGAGTGAATCTGGATATGCGGCATGCTCTCGACCGTACGCGAGTGGTCTCGGAAAGGGAACGGGGAGGACTCCCCTGGTAGAGGAACTGGGAGGAGGCGGCCGGCGGAGTGCCCGACGCGGTGGGCCCACTCGGTGGGCCCACCAGGCGCACGGCAACCCCGCTTGACGGCTTCGCCGAGCGCTCGGCAGCGTGGCGGTGTCGGTTGACGTCGGTTGATGTCGGCCTCCCGGGTGCCTCCTGGGGTCTCGGAGAGTCCCGGCGGGGCTGGTAGAGGCCCACCGGCGGGTGCCCGCTGAGCCCCTTGAACCGATTTCGAGCCGGAGTACAACCGAGCTCGGTGAAGGAGGCCGCGAAGTGGGCGAAGGCTGCGAGTGGAGGCCGTGGGCGGAGGCTGCGAGTGGAGGCTGTGAGCGGAGGCTGTGAGCGGAGGCTGTGAGCGGAGGCTGTGGGCGGGCTGGGTGTGCGGGCGCTCGGACGGAGCGGAGTGGGCCGGAACGTGAACGTACCTTCCCAACGTCAACGTACCTTTCTCCCATCCTTCTGAGGTCTATCCTCAGAAGGATGGGAGAAAGGTACGTTCACGCGACGAACCTCCGTTGACGTTGAGGCCCGCCACTCACCTGACCCGCCCCGCACCTTCGCAGCGGGTCGCAGCGTCGGGCGGCCCGGCGGCCGCCGTCGAACGACGGCGGGCTACGGCTACCGGCCCCGCCAGCCTCGGTGCTCGCTGGCCTCGGTGCTCGCCGACGCCCTCATGGCAGAACAGGTGCCGTCAGTGAAGAGATCGAGCCTCTCACTCTATAGAGTGACGCTCTCACTGTAGAAACTGTGCTTCTCACTCTACAAAGTGACGCCCTCACTGAGGCACAGTGACATCGTGATCGACGACGACCTGCTCTCCCACGTCGCGCGCATACGCCGGCAGCGCAGCGACGATGCCCTCGTGGAGGCGAAGGCCGCTGTTCGTGATCTCCCGAAGAGCATCTGGGGCACCATCTCCGCCTTCGCCAACACGAACGGGGGAACCGTCATCCTTGGACTCGACGAGCGCGAGGACTTTCAACCGGCCGAGGGGTTCACCGAGTCGGTTGCCAACCGGCAGATCAACGCCCTGATCACCGGACTCAACACCTCGCCGCAGGGGACCGCCAAAGTGCTCCCTGTGCCGGGCTGTCGCCCGGAGCGCGCCACTGTGGACGGCCGCCCCGTGGTCGTCCTCGACGTGCCCTCCCTGCGCGAGCGCCCGG
>ERZ773065.1370-NODE-1370-length-12385-cov-3.630333_pt1 | contig 12385 bp, 12 predicted proteins | sample MGYA00580623_ERZ773065 | MGnify/ENA primary metagenome ERZ773065 (study PRJEB29015, sample SAMEA2738017) | human oral metagenome | biome: human oral; feature: human-associated habitat; material: dental | place: China | collected 2047 ...
TATAATAAAAGAGCTAGATTTCCAATATATTATTTTATAATATAAGACTATATTTCTCATATGATATATAATATTCATATTATAACGAACTTTATTTCTTGAATATTGCTATAAAATTTGATATAATTGTCTATAGATTGTAGAGGCTTACTGTATTTATATAGGAAATTGAATGAGTCAGGATAATCTGATATAATATTTCTGTAAGTGAGCTTGAGAGAAGGGATAATATTATGAATCGACAAAGAATTCTAATTGTAGAAGACGATAAGGAAACACTAGAGTTGACAGCTGAATTTTTGCAGGCTAAGAACTACCTGGTTGATACTGCCACTAATGGGGTTGAATGTATTAAAAAGTTTAAAGAATCTAAGTACGATATGATCATCTTAGATATAAAGATGCCTAATTTAGACGGACATACTACTTGTAAGATGATTAGAAATACTTCTAATATTCCCATAATATTCCTTACTGCCTTGTCTGACGAATCCGACCAGATAAAGGGCTTTGAACTTGGTTGTGATGACTATATTACTAAGCCATTTTCCTTTAACCTCTTACTAAAGAGGCTGGAGGCAGTCCTAAGGAGGAGTCACAACGAAAATAAAAATACTTCATTGAACTTTGAGGATATATCTCTAGACCTGAATACCTACACCCTAAAGGTTAAAGATACGGTTGTAGAATTAACCCTTAAAGAGTTTAATATATTAAAAGAATTAATAGAGAAATATCCACAGGTAATTACCCGGGAAACCTTATTAGACAGTATATGGGGCTATGACTACTACGGAGATTCCAGGATAGTTGATGCACATATAAAGAATATAAGGAAAAAAATTGGCCTACCCTATATAAAAACGGTTAAGGGCATTGGATATACACTAGAGAAACTTGAAGGAAATCAGGACTAGATAATTATGTTATTTCAAGTTGGGCCTCTTTAAGAGGATGGACTCAACTCTTGATATATTTTATTATTTATTTTTAATTTTGGAGGTACTAAATGAACTCAAATCAGAAAACTGCTAGTAGACAGGGGCCTTTTCCCCTGCTTTCTGAAAAAAATGTTAATATGAAAAAAGAAATATTAGCAGGTATCACAACATTTTTAACTATGGCTTATATTATAGCTGTTAACCCTAGTACACTAGCTGCTGCTGGTATGGATGCTGGAGCCCTGGTAACTGCTACATGTTTGGCTGCTGCCCTTGGTTGTTTTATTATGGGATTTGTTGCTAACCTACCATTTGCCCTTGCATCAGGTATGGGCTTAAATGCATTCTTTGCGTATACAGTTGTTTTAAAGGGTGGGGTACCATGGGAAACTGCACTTACAGCAGTATTTGTAGAAGGTATTATCTTTATATTCTTAACATTATTTAAGGTTAGAGAAGCAGTAGTTAACTCTATACCACTTAATATGAAGCATGGTGTTACGGCTGGGATAGGTATCTTTATAGCCTTCATAGGTTTAAAGGGATGCGGTCTTGTAATAGCAAATGAAGCTACTTTTGTTAGTATGGGTCACCTTTCACCTACAGTTATATTTGCCTTTGTTGGCTTATTTGTAATAGGTGTTATGGACAAGAAGAATATGAAGGGGTCTATCTTGGCTGGTATAGCAGTATCTTCTATAATGGCTTGGATATATGCTGTGCTTAATCCAGAAGTGGCAGCTAAGCTTGGAATTTATCTTCCTACAGGTATATTTAAGTTCGAATCAATTGCTCCAATAGCTGGTAAGGTTGACTTTGGATTTTTCTCACATCCAAAAGATATTGGTAACTTCTTTGTTATAGTTTGTACTTTCTTATTTGTCGACTTCTTCGATACAGTAGGTACTCTAGTTGGAGTTTGTTCTAAGGCTAATATGTTAGATGAAAATGGCAATGTACCAAATGTTGGTAGAGCCCTACTGGCTGACTCATTAGCAACTACTATAGGCGCCCTACTAGGTGTATCAACAGTAACTACATATGTTGAGTCATCAACAGGTGTACTTGCTGGTGGTAAGACAGGTTATACAGCTATTACTGTAGGTATCCTATTCCTCATGGCTATGTTCTTCTCACCAATATTTATAGCTATCCCAGCTTGTGCGACTGCACCAGCCCTTATATATGTTGGTTACTTGATGATTAGCTCTCTACGTGAAGTAGACCTACACAATGTAACAGAAGGTCTTCCAGCCTTTATTACAGTTATCAGTATGGCCCTTACTTACAGTATAGGTGATGGTTTAACTATAGGTATCCTATCATATGTATTGATTAACCTAATTTACAATATCTTTGCTAAGCCAGATGAAAGAGAAAAAGTATCTTGGGTAATGATCATATTGGGAATCCTATTCCTAATTAAATTATTATTCTTATAAAATGAGTCAAGGATAAATATTAATTGACAAAAACTGTCTAATTGGTATAATTAAATATAGGTTAAATATCTGGGACTATTGTATATGTACTTATTCAATAGTCCTTTATCTTGAAAAAAATTATTTTACATAAATACGAGAGGAGATACAATGTTACAAGTAACAGATGTCGGCCTAAGATTTGGCGACAAGGAGCTATACAAGGAAGTAAATCTTAAATTTACAAAGGGAAACTGCTATGGTGTAATTGGAGCAAATGGAGCAGGAAAGTCAACTTTCTTGAAAATATTGTCCGGTGAAATCGAGCCTAATACAGGAGTAATATCAATAACAGACAAGGAAAGAATGTCTGTACTAAAGCAGGACCACTTTAAATATGACCAAACTTCTGTCCTAGATACAGTCATAATGGGACATGAAAGACTATGGACTATTATGAAGGACAAGGATGCCCTATATATGAAGGAAAACTTTTCAGATGAAGATGGTATAAGGGCAGCCGAACTAGAAGGTGAATTTGCCGAATTAGATGGTTGGGATGCAGAAACTAATGCTGAAAAAATCCTTATGGGATTAGGTATAGAAAAGGACCTTCATTACTCGCTTATGGCAGACCTAACAGGTGCCGAAAAGGTCAAGGTTTTATTGGCCCAGGCCCTATTTGGTTCTCCTGAAATACTTCTCCTGGACGAGCCTACAAACCACTTGGACTATGCATCTATAAAGTGGCTAAATGAGTTTATAATAGGCTTAGATGAGACCATAGTGATAGTAGTATCCCATGACAGGCACTTCCTGAACACCATATGTACCCATATAGTTGATGTAGACTTTGGAAAGATCCAGCTATATACTGGTAACTACGACTTCTGGTATGAGTCAAGCCAGCTAGCCCTACAGTTAATGAAGGACCAGAATAAGAAGGCAGAAGAGAAGATTGCCCAGCTAAAGGAATTTATAGCCAGGTTCTCATCTAATGCTTCCAAGGCTAAGCAGGCAACTTCTAGGAAGAAGCAGCTAGAAAAGTTAAACATAGAAGAGATACAGCCTTCTAGAAGGAAGTACCCATATGTTGCCTTCAAGCCAGAAAGAGAGATTGGTAATGAGGTCCTAGAAGTCCACAATATTACTAAGGTAATTGATGGGGTTAAGGTCCTAGACGATATATCATTCAGGCTAGAAAATGATGACAAGGTAGTCTTTATGGGGGATGACATGGCTGCTACAGCCCTATTTAACATCCTATCAGAAAGGGATACTGACTTTGAAGGTAGCTTTAAGTGGGGTGTAACTACTTCTCAGGACTATATGCCAAAGAACCACAATGAATACTTCGATGGTTGTGAATTATCCTTAGTAGACTGGCTAAGACAGTATTCAGAAGAGAAGAGCGAATCATATATAAGGGGCTTTTTAGGCAGGATGCTATTTAGTGGAGATGAAGCCCTTAAGGAGGCCAACGTCCTAAGTGGAGGAGAAAAGGTTAGGTGCATGTTATCAAAGCTAATGCTATCAAATGCTAATGTATTGATGTTAGATGATCCAACCAACCACCTAGACCTTGAATCTATAACTTCAGTAAATAAGGCCCTAGAAGATTACAAGGGAGTTTTACTATTTACATCACATGACCACCAGTTTATATCCTCTATAGCAAACAGGATTATATTTATAGGTGAAAATGGAATCCTGGATAGAAAGACTAACTTCGAAGACTTTATAGAAAGTGAAGAAATACAGGACCTATTAAAGAAAATTGTTCAGCAGTAGGTTATCAAAATATAAATAAAGGTATCAAAACTATCATTTTATATTTGAAACGCATACTTTTTAAGGGTTTATAGGTATAACTACTGACACTTATAAACCTAATTTATAAAATAAATTTTCTAGAATAGTAAGAAAATAATAGTGTACTTATGATTACAATAAATTGGTCTCTACTACAGGTCATTTATTGTAACCATAAATTTCCAACATCTCATTAGTAATATTCAAAAATATTTTTCAATTTTTGAATATTACTAATTGTATTTTATGGCTAAAGTATGTTATAATGATTTTGTTAGGATATGGCAGGAAAAAAACATAAGTTATGAACATGAATATCAAAGGAGGTGTGGCACTTGATTTATGGTTACTGTAGGGCAACTACAAGCAAACAAATAGAACTCGGTTATTTGGAAGAGCAAGAAGATCTTATAAAAGAGAGATACTATGAAAGCATTATATTCAAAGAGTCCTCACTTGATATGAATGTGAAGCCAGAATTTGAAAAGATTATAAATTTATTGAATCCAGAAGACATACTAGTGGTTACTCAATTAGATAGGTTTGCCACTTCTATTGGTGATGCTGTTGATATTATAGCTTCTATAAGGGGCAAGCAGGCATCTATTCATATTCTAAATATAGGACTTATTGATTTTTCTGTTTTGGGAAATATCCTATTCAAGACTTTGTGTGCTGTAAATAACTTTGATAAGGCGCTATTGGTGGAAAGAATCCAGTCAGGTAAGAACAAGGCCAAAAAAACAAGTGGCTTTAAAGAGGGTAGGCCTAAAAAATTCAGCCAGGACCAAATTGAGGAAGCTTTAGAAATGCTAAATTCTTATTCATATAAAAAGGTAGAAGAATTAACTGGTATATCTAAGAGTACCCTTATAAGAGCTAAGAAACAGGCAATAAAATAGGCTTTTAAAGGAATCATTTTATTAATATGAATTTACATGGACTAATTTGTGGTTTATACCATAGTTAGTCTATTTTTTTATACATATACTTATCTGTATAATTAATATATAGCATTATTGCTTTTATATAATATTTATATTATAATAATAACGAGTATTAAATTTTTAAGCCATTAATAATATATATATACTTTTTTGGGAGGTCAATTATGATAGCAAAATTATCCTTTAACTACTTAATCAAGAATTTTAAAAGAAGTCTTGTCTTAGTAATATGCATAGCATCCGTCTGTTCTTTCGTGGCATCAAAATCATTAGTGGAAAAAAATTCAACCTATAATAAAATGTTAGAAGTTCATAGTCTTTATGCTGGCTATGATGCTAAGTTTTACGGTGCTAATGTAGATAATATAAAAAAAATGGAAAATATTGATGGAGTCAAAAAACTAATCTATACATATGAATTAGGTAATATCACATACAAAAATGGTGTGGATATTAGTTTATATAACTACAGTGACGAATACTATAAATTAAATCGATTCAAGTTGTTAGAGGGTAGGTTACCTCAAAATGAGAATGAAATAGCAATAGAAAAAAGGGCCTTAAAGGAAATTAATAAAAACTTCAAACTAAAGCAGGAAATTGATTTTTTAAAAATAACAAAAAACAAGTCAAACTCCCAATATGATATCTCATCCAAAAATATTAAATATAGACTTGTAGGTATTATCGATAGAAATCAAAAATACTATGAAAATGAATATAAACTTACAGGATTTACAAGAAGTCATAATTCTAAGTCTTATCATGGTTTCCTTGCCTTTGCTCAAAATGCTGATAAAAGAAGCATTTATGAACAAATCAGGCAAAAGAGTGGCCTTAATGATGAAAACTTAAGGTATAATGAACAATTATCAATGGCTCAAGGTGAATACAAGGAGACTAGGCAGTTTTCTAACTTCAAGGAAGTACTCATGGTTTTAATTATATCACTACTCTTGATATTAAACATATTTAATATATTTACTTCCTCTTTTATAAAAGAGATTGGTGAATTAAAAATACTAGGGGCTTCCAAAAGAGATCTTATTAAATTGTTCCTTATACAATTTACATCTATATGGCTATGTGGTTATTTATTGGGAATTATATCTGCCACGCTATTGTCTAAATTAATAGTTGAAAACTATATATTTAAGAACTTTGTAAATGCTCGATTTATTTTTTCTCTTGAAGATGTAATATACCCACTTATCATAACATTCTTTATTGTGATGCTTTCTTCCTTATCGCCAATATTTATTGGGTCTAGGAAGAGTGGACTAGAGTGTATAAACGAAAATTATAGGAGGAAAGCCTATATATCAATTAGCACAAAAAACATTTATATCAAGAACTTTATCAATATGTTTTTGAGAAATATATCAAACATCTTGATTGTAGTAATCTCATTTTCAATTTTAGGTGGCATGTATTTTGAAACAACTTTTAGAATGACAAATAACTTTAATGTAATAGATATGCAACAAAATAATTTATTTATAAATGACATGATACTTTCACCAAACTTAATTGACACTAATATAGGACTTTCAAGCTTTAGTAAGAATGACTTTGATTCAGTCAAAATTTCTGGAAAATATACTATGGTCAATTATAAAAAAGAGATACCTTATTCATATATATCTTTGGATAGGGGACAAATTACTAAGGACTACTATACAGCCCAAAATTTTTCAGGTGAAACTTTAGATATGCCAATTACCTTGAAAGCCTATAGCCAAAATATGTATTCTTCAATAAATAAATATTTAGAAAATGGTTCAATAGAAAAAATCAATGATGAAAGAGGAGATTATATACCTGCCTTAATTACAGACAAATACTATGATATGAATAGTGGTGAAAACAGAAAAGTTTTTTCTAATCCAGTCAAATTGAATAATATTTATAAAATCAAGCTTTTCTCTATAGTAAATGGTCAAGTAAAGAGATATGATAAGAAGATAAAGGTGGTCGGATTGATTAATGAAGACTGGCTATTCAAAGGAAATAGCAATTTTGGGTATAATCCAGAAGTAATTATTTCATCTAAACATATAGATAAGTTAGGTATGGAAAATAGGTATAGCCAAATAGGCCTTATTAATGAAAAAGGCTACTCTGAACAAAACAGGAAAATATTAGACAAAAAATATAGCAGTGATAGGTACACAGTGTTTGATATAAATTCTTATACTAAGAGAAATAAAGTTAATGAAAATGTATATTTGAAAGAAAAATTGAGTCAAATAGGAATTTTACTTGTACTTACTATGATTAATTTAATACTTATGATAAGGTCTAATATAATAAAGAGGGCAGATGAATTTGCAATAATGCGAGCATTAGGAATGACATTAAAAGAAAAGTATAAGTGGATTATATTAGATAACTTAATAATAGCTCTTGTTGCAATAATAATAAATATAATATCAGCAGTATTTATTTATTATAACAATTCATCTAAACTGAATCAATTGTATATGGATATATATAGTAAAGCTCTATTTATATTTAATATACCATTTAAAGAAATGAGTATATATATTTTGGTAGTATTTATTTCAATGGTATTAGGAATCTTATTATCGAAGAAGTTAATAAAATATAATGAACAAATATAAGTTTATGGAAAATATATTAAAAGTATTATTTAAGTGAGGTAAAGAAGATGAAATTATTTGCAGGAAAAGGGATAAAAAAATATTATGGAAAAAAGGATAGTTTAGTAAAGGCAGTCGATGGAATAACACTTGAAATTGAAAACGGAAAATTTACAGCAATAATTGGTACTAGTGGTTCAGGAAAAAGTACCCTTCTTCATTGCATGGGTGGTTTAGACAAACCTACAGAAGGAGAAGTCATTTTAGGAAATAAAAATATATATAGTTTAAATGACGATGAATTGTCAAAGATTAGAAGGCAGGAATTTGGATTTATATTTCAAAGTTTCAATCTAATACCTGTACTTAATGTATATGATAATATAATACTTCCAATTCAATTAGATGGGAAAAAGGAAGATAAAGAATATATCATGAATATAATAAAAAAAGTTGGTTTAGAGGATCAGCTAAAAAAATTCCCAAATGAATTATCCGGTGGACAACAGCAAAGGGTAGCAATTGCTAGAGCATTATCTAATAAACCAACAGTAATATTTGCTGATGAACCAACAGGAAACTTGGATAGTAAGACAACAAAAGAAGTGATGAACTTACTTAAAAGTACAGTAAATGACTTTAATCAAACATTAGTTATGATAACTCATGATGAAAATATAGCTAAACAAGCAGATAGAGTTATAACAATAAGTGACGGAAAAATAATTAAAGATGAAAGAAAATCATAATAAAGCAAAAATATCTTAAAAGATCTGACTTTTTTATAATAAGACTTAAATGTATTATTTCACAATTAACAACTACAATATTGGTATACTAAATGCGAAAGATATTAAGTTCACACATCTTTCGCATTTTAGTATACAATTATATACAGAAAATTTTTATACAATATATTTTTTCATGGATTATTTAGTAGTTGCACTTGAAAAATATTATTATAATACCTTATACTGGGTATATAATCTGTATCTTAATGTTTAGGATTTAAGGTTATAATTTTCTAGGAAAGGAGGAAGTTCAATGTTTGATTTAAATAAAATATTCAAAGACAGAGAACCTGGCTTTATAGGCATTAAAAATAAGACCTACTCCATTGTCGTACCTGTAATAGACATAGATGGTGACCAACACCTTATATTCCAGGTAAGAAACAAGAAGCTAAATGTCCAACCAGGAGAGATATCTTTCCCAGGAGGGCAAGTAGAAGATGGAGAGTCTCCTTATGATGCAGCAATTAGAGAGTTTTCTGAAGAAATGGCCTGTGGTCCAGACCAGGTAAATATAATTACCAAGTTGGATACCTATGTCTTACCTGCAAGAGGCTTGATTCATTGTTTTTTGGCTGAAATAGACAAGAATTTCAAGCTTGATATAAGAAATGATGAAGTGGAATCCTTATTTACTGTACCAATCAGATATTTCCTGGATAACGAACCTCTTGTGCTTAAAAATACAGTTCGTATTGAGCCAAGCAAGGACTTCCCATACGAGGAAATGAATATACCTAAGTCTTATTATTGGGGTTCTTTTAAGTATCCTATATCTTTTTATAAGATAGGGGAGACGGTAATATGGGGTATTACAGCTAACATTGTAAACAATTTTTCAAAAAAACTGATATAACTATTCTTTAACCTATACATATGATATAATCGTAGTGTAGGGTATATCAAATTGGAATAGGTATAAACTACTAAATAAAGAAAATTTAAAAGGGGAGCTTTTGCTGAGAGGAATGATTTCGACCCTTAGACCCATTGGATAATGCCAGTGTTGGAATTTTTTGTCTCACACTAGTGAGACTTTTTTTATTATATAAAAAGGAGATGATAGTTATGGTATTAGGAGATATAGCAGTTATGCCTTTAAGGCCCTATGGGACTGAAGAAGAGATGTATAAAGTTGTAGACGAGTGTATAGACCTTATAAAGAAGAGTGGGCTTAAGTATGAAATTGGGGCAAATTCTACAACTGTAGAGGGGGACCTTGATAGGGTATTTGACTTAGCAAAGAAAGTCCACCTTGTTCCATTTGAACTTGGTTGTGAAAGGGTTATAACAATATTTAGAGTAGATCAGAAAAAGGGTGGATTATCTATTGATGAAAAACTTAAACACCACAGATAGGATAAAGAATATTGCCTACCCACTGGCAACTTTTATTGGGCTGATAATTTTATGGGAATTGGCTGTAGATAGGTTTTCTATACCTTCCTATATACTACCTAGTCCAAGGGATATTTATTTAGAGTTTGTAAATGATTGGCAAGTTTTGGCCATGCACAGTAGGGTAACTCTGGAGGAAACAGTAATCGGTCTATCCCTGTCAGTCCTTATTTCCCTATTTATAGGTATGATTATGGACTTTGTGCCTTTTATTAAAAAATGTTTCCATCCAATCATGTATGTGACTCAGATGATACCAACTATAACAATAGCACCACTCCTGGTTATTTGGTTTGGTTTTGGAATCAAGTCAAAGGTTATATGTGTTATCTTAACCTGCTTTTTCCCAATGTTGATCAATTTCATGGATGGTATGGACAGTATAGACAGGGACCTAATCAATTTATTTAAAATTATGAAGGCCAAGAGGTTAGAGACATTTATCCACTTGAAATTCCCTATGGCCATGGATAAGTTTTTTACTGGTCTAAAAATTTCATCTACCTATGCCTTTATAGCAGCAACAGTTGCAGAGTGGTTGGGTGGTAGTGCAGGCCTGGGTGTATATATGGTAAGGGCCAAATCTTCATACGCCCTAGACAAGGTATTTGCCTGTACTATATTAGTTGTTTTGTTTAGTTTATTATTTGTAGGACTTATTTCAATATTAAAAAAAGTATTTATTAAATGGAGGTAAATATGAAAGCAAAGAAAATTTTATCATTGGCCTTTGTAGGTATGCTAGCCATAGCCAGTTTATCTGCTTGTACGGGCGACAAGAATTCATCTAATGGAGGGGTTGGTGACAAGCTAGAAAAGGTTACTTTAGTTCTTGACTATACACCTAATACTAACCATACAGGTATATATTTAGCCAAGGAAAAGGGCTATTACAAGGACCAGGGTATTGACCTAGAAATTATTCAGCCATCCGACAGTGATTCAGCAACCCTAGTTGCAAGCGATAAGGCCCAGTTTGGTGTCAGCTACCAGGAAGACGTAACCTATGCCCTAACAAGGGAAAAAGACCCTCTTCCAGTAAAGGCTATAGCTACGATTATCCAGCATAATACATCTGGTTTTGCAGCTCCAGTAGAAAAGAATATTAAGACTGCCAAGGACTTTGAAGGAAAAACATACGGTGGTTGGGGATCTCCATCTGAGGAGGCCATTATAAAGCTTGCCATGGAAAAGAAGGGGGCAGACTTTAGTAAGTTAAATAGGGTAGATATAGGTCAGGACGACTACTTTACTGCCACTAAGAAAAATATAGACTTTGCCTGGGTATTCGAGGCATGGACAGGTGTAGAAGCCAAGTTAAAGAAGATAAACCTAGACTATATACCTGTTAGGGATATAGATCCTGCCCTAGATTACTATACACCAGTATTAATAGCAAATAATAAGACTATAAAGGAAAAACCAGATTTAGTTAAAAAGTTTATGACTGCCACAAGCAAGGGTTATGAAGAGGCTATAAAGGACCCTAGTGGTGCAGCAGATATACTTTCCAAGGCTGTTCCAGAACTTGACAAGAACCTAGTAAAGGCCAGCCAGGACTACTTGGCTAAACTATACCAGGACGATGCTCCTAGGTGGGGTGAAATGAAGACTGATGTATGGAAGAACTATGCCAAGTTCATGCAGGACAATGGCCTAATTAAAAAAGCATTAAATGTTGATGAGGCTTTCACAAATGAATTCTTACCAGAAAAAAAGTAAAGTAGTTTTTGAAAATATCAATAGGTACTATGGTCAAACAAAAATTTTAGATGATATCAACCTCCATATAAAGGAGGGGGAGTTAGTTGCCATAGTAGGGCCTAGTGGGTGTGGAAAGTCTACTATCTTTAATATAATGGCAGGCCTGATAGAACCATCTTCAGGTAACTTTAGTATAGATGGTAAACTCAGCTATATGTACCAAAAAGACCTCTTATTGCCATATAAGAATATCCTGGACAATGTTGCCCTTCCTATGATCATAGAGGGCCAGTCAAAGAGTGTAGCCAGGGAAACTGTAAAACCATATTTCAAGACCTTTGAACTAGAAGGCTATGAGATGATGTATCCTCATGAGCTCTCAGGCGGTATGAGACAGAGGGCAAACTTTATGAGGACCTACTTTTCATCCAATGACATAATGCTTTTGGATGAACCATTTGGTGCTTTGGATTCTATAACAAAGGCTTCTATACAAGACTGGTTTTTAAAGGTTAGGAAAAAGACTAACTCAACTATATTTCTGATAACCCATGATATAGATGAGGCCATCCATCTGGCTGATAGGATTTATGTAATGTCAAACAAGCCAGCCCATGTAAAAGAGGAAATTTCACTTTATCCCAACCATATTGATAAGGCTGATATAGGTCAAATAGCCAGGGTGAAGGCCCACATTATGGACCTGATCAGAAGTTAGGACCTACTATACTCAATACATGACTATTATATATTTATAAACTTATATAA
>ERZ773065.1372-NODE-1372-length-12366-cov-6.408821_pt1 | contig 12366 bp, 10 predicted proteins | sample MGYA00580623_ERZ773065 | MGnify/ENA primary metagenome ERZ773065 (study PRJEB29015, sample SAMEA2738017) | human oral metagenome | biome: human oral; feature: human-associated habitat; material: dental | place: China | collected 2047 ...
CCTCACGGGTGGGGGAGTGCCTTTCCAAATTTCTTTCCTTGCCTGTGGCCCAGGTGCGCGGGAAGCGGCCCGGGAGTTCCGGTGCGTCGCTCCGCTCCGCTGAAGGCCCCGAATTTCTCGAGATCGGAGGTGGGGCGGGAAAACAGTATCGGCCATCTCCGCTCGGTTGCAAGCCCTGCCCGGACGGGGCGAGAGCCGGCAACCGGGCGCGGGAGGCGGGTGATCGTCGTCCCCGAACTCCTCATGCGCGACGCCGGCTCCCCATTCCCAGCAGCCACATCAGGTAGAGCCCGCCGAGGGCCGAACTGATCAGCCCGACGGGGATCTGGAAGGGACTGAGCAGCCGCCCCGCCATGAAATCGGCCAGGACCAGCAGGGCCGCGCCCACCATGAACGTCGGCAGGAGATTGATCCCCGCCGAGCGCGACAACCGGCCCGCCAGCTGAGGAGCTGCCAGGGCCAGGAAACCGATCGGGCCCGCCGCAGCCACGCACACCGCTGCCAGGACCACGCCGTAGCCGATCATCGCGGAACGGGTTCGGCGGACCCTGAGGCCGAGCCCCGAGGCCGCGTCGTCGCCCATCTCGAGGATCCTGCCGGGCCCGGCCAGCCACATCCCGGCCGGGAGCAGCAGGATCGCGGTGACCAGCAGGGGGGTGACGGTCGCCCAGGTGATTCCGTTGAGGCTGCCGTGTTGCCAGGTCTTGGCCGCCTCGGCCGATTCGATGTCGGTTGCGGCCAGCAGGTAGTCGTTGAGGGAAGCGAGCATCTGCCCCAGGGCGATACCGCTCAGCACGAGGGTGTCCCCGCCGACCCCGCGCCGCATGGTCAGCAGCACGACCACCGCCGCCGTGGCGGCGCCGCCGATGATCGCACCCGCCCCGGTGACCAGGGCACTGGAGGAGGCGAACACCAGAATGGCGAACAGGCCACCCGTCGTCGCGCCCCGCGTGAAACCGACGATGTCGGGGCTGCCCAGCGGGTTGCGGGAGACGCTCTGGAAGATCGCGCCCGACATCCCGAGCATGCCACCGATGACGACCGCCCCCGTCACCCGCGGCAGCCGCTGCTCGAGAACGATGAAGGGGGCCAGATCCTCACCCCTGCCCTGGAACACATCCAGGAGCATGTCGAGGGACACCGGATAGGCCCCCGTGGTCAGTGACGCCACCGACCCCGCCAGGACGACCAGCAGAGCGATCCCGGCCACCACCAGCGACCGCCAGTGCACCAGGAAACTGAAACGGGCCCGGGGCCCGAGAGAGATCCGGCGATGGCCGGTTGGGGCGCCCAGGGTGTGAACCGGATCCGGGATCATGCGCTTCTCCTGACCGTCCGGTTCGTCAAAGCCAGGACCAGCAGCACGGGTGCGCCGATGAAGGCGGTCACGATTCCCGCCTCCAGCTCGGTGGGGCGCACCAGGAGCCGTCCCACCACGTCTGCCGCCAGCAGGAGCCCCGCCCCCGCCACGACCGACCACGCCAGCAGGCGTCGCTGATCGGCCCCCACCAGCAGACGAACCACGTGGGGGATGACCAGGCCGATGAAGGAAATCGGGCCGACGGCGGCCGTTGCCGCCCCGCACAACAAAGTGATCGCGACGAACGCCCCGCCCCGCACCAGCGCGAGGTTCACCCCGAGCGCCGTGGCCTGCTCGTCGCCGAGGGCCAGCGCGTTGAGGCTGTGCGCCGACGCCAAGGCCAGGACCAGACCGACCGCCAGGAATGGGGCAACCCAGAGCAGGACCTCCAGTTTCCGGTTCTCGAGCGAACCCACCACCCAGAAGCGGTACGAGTCGAAGGCCTTGCTGTTGTACATGGTGATGGTGCCGGTGATCGACGACAGACTGGCGCCCAGCGCGACCCCGGCCAGCACCAGGCGGGCGGGCCCGGCATCGGCCGAGCGCCGCGACATCGCGTGGACGAGCACCGCGGCTGCCGCCGCACCGGCGAACGCGAACGGCAGGTACTGGTTCACGGAGGTCAACCCGAGCCCTCCGATGGCCGCCACCACCGCGAGGGAGGCACCCGCGTTGACGCCAAGGACGCCGGGTTCCGCCAGGGGATTACGGGTGAGGGCCTGCATGACTACCCCGGCCACGGCGAGGGAGGCGCCCACCACGATCGCGAGGATGGTGCGGTGGATGCGCAGCCCCCACACCACCTTGCTGGCAACCGAGTTGTCGTGCGCCAGGAGCCCCTGCCAGACCTCCTCCGGGCTCAGGGTCCGGGAACCCAGGGCCAGGCTCTCGGTGATCAGTACGAGGAGGATCAGAACCGCCAGCAGCGGGGCCAGGAAACGCAGGGGTCCGCTGCGTTGCCTGGTGTATCGGGGACGGCCGGGCCGAGCGGGGGCGTCGGCCTGATCAGTGGAAGATCGCATGGAGCGCTGGTCCTGTTCGGGTCGGGGTTTGGGACGAGCTGCGGAATAGGCTGGCCTTCGTCATGAAGTTAAGGTTAGCCTTGCTATCATGAGTGCTTCTCGAGCCACGCGTCCACATCCCTTCACCGTCTCCCGCCGCACGATCCTGGCCGGCGGGGCGGTCTCCGCCTTGGCGGTGCTCGCGGCCTGCTCCTCCAAGTCCGCTTCGCAGGAAACCTCGCCCGCCGCCTCCGGTGCGGCATCCACGGGTTCCGGCAGTTCCTCCAAGAGCCTTCCGAAGAGCACCGTCGTCCCCGCCGAGCTGGACAGCGGACTGGGCTCCGGGCAGGCCGATGGCGTCTTCCCGCGCACCGTCGTCCACTACCAGGGCGAGACGACGATCAACGCCGCCCCCACCAAGGTGGTCGTCATCTCCACGGGACAGGCCGACGCCATGCTGACCCTCGGCATGTGCCCGATCGGCTCCACCACCGCATCCGGCGCGGAGGGTCCCGTTTCCCAATACCTGAAGGACGCCTACCCCGACCAGGTCTCCGCCATCGAGGCCATCACGAAGGTCGGGTCCCGAAACGAACCGGACATCGAGGCCATCGGGGCACTCAAACCCGACCTGATCCTGACCAACATCGCGGGCAAGGACGACGCCGACACCCTGTACAAGAACCTGACCGCCATCGCCCCCACCGTTGTGATGCGCGGCACCGGACAGTTCTGGAAGACCGACTTTCTGCTGCTGGCCGACGCCCTCGGTAAACGGGAGGCGGCCCAGTCCCTGCTGGACAGGCTCAAGAAAGAGGCGGCCGAGGCCGGTTCAGCGCTGAGCTCCGCCGGAACGGTCTCGCTGCTGCGCAAGAACAGCGACAAGCTCCGGATCTTCGGGCCGATCTCGTTCGCCGGGTCCGTCGTCGCCGACATGGGGCTACAACGCCCCGACACCCAGCAGTTCACCAACGGTGTCTCGAATGAGCTGTCCTCCGAGACCCTCGACCAGGCCGATGGCGACTGGCTGTTCTACGGAATCCAGGGCGACAAGGACGAGGAACTCACCGGACAGGCGCTCTGGGGTTCGCTGAAGGCCGTGAGCGCCGGACACGCCGTCAAGGTCGATGACGACCCGTTCTTCCTGAACGCCGGGCCCACTGCGGCACGCGTCGTCCGCGACCAGATCGTCAAGGCCGTCCGGGGTTGAGCGGAAACGAAGCCCGGTCCTTCGTGCTGGAGGGCCGGGACCTCCATCTGGGATACGCCGGTGGCGCCGATGTCGTGGCGGGCCTCGATGTCGCCATTGAGACGGGGTCGTTCGCCGTGATCGTCGGGCCGAACGCCTGCGGCAAGTCCACCCTGCTGAGGTCGCTGAGCAAGGTGCTGCCGCCGCGTTCGGGAACCGTCCTGCTCGACGGCAGGGAGATCGCCGGGATGCGCCCCAAGGCCTTCGCACGGGAGGTCGGCTTCCTGGCGCAGTCCTCCATAGCCCCCGAGGGCATCACCGTCCACGAACTGGTCAGCCGTGGCCGGTACCCGTACCAGAGCGTGCTGCACCAGTGGTCCGACGAGGACGACGAGCAGGTCAGCACCGCCATGGAACGCACCAACGTCAGCGCGCTGGCCGCGCGGCGCGTCACCGAGCTGTCCGGCGGTCAGCGGCAACGGGTGTGGATCGCGATGGCACTGGCCCAGCAGACGCGCGTGCTGCTCCTCGACGAACCCACCACATTCCTGGACCTGGCCCACCAGGTGGAGGTCCTGGAGCTGTGCCGGGAGCTCAACCAGGTGCTCGGCACCACCGTGGTGGCCGTGCTGCACGACCTCAACCAGGCCTGCCGCTACGCGGACCGGATCATCGCCATGCGCGACGGCCAGATCCTGACGCAGGGAAAACCCTCCGATGTGATGACCGCGGAGACGGTGGAACAGGTGTTCGGCCTCAAGGTGTCGGTGACCCCTGACCCGGTGACGGGCACACCGTTGGTGCTCCCGGCTCCCCCGAGGACGCACGACACCGGATAGCGAGCATTCCAGAAAGGTCGCACGACTGTTTGAAGAAGAAAATGACCCTGATGGCTTGTAGCCTCTGTCCCAGCTGACGTTCACCGGGAAGAGGTCCTCGCAATGGAGCACACGGAAACACCCGAGAAACAACGGAATCCAGAAGCCGGAGTGAATAGAAGGTTTTTCGGGTGGCGTCCTGGGTGGATCATCCTCGCCGTGACTGCCGCTCTCGTCGTCGCTGGAGGGGCGGTGATACCAGGCCTGCTGAACCGCTCGGCGCCGGAATCCGGGAGATCCTCTTCCACGCCACTGGCACTCCCGACCTTCACGCCTCTCCAGGACCCCGGAACCAGCTTCACGAATGGGGCAAGGAAGCTGTGGGAACTCGACCTCGTCGCGGCCTTCCCCGATTACAAGGAGCCACGCATCTGCTACGACTGGTCGAAGACGCCGCAACACGACGGAAACACCTTGAGGGGCGGTCCCCTGGACGACGGTCCCCTGGTGATCGGTGACGTCTGGGTGGTGTGGGTGGTCGACAACAGGATGTGTGATGCCACTGATCTCGGTGCGAATGGCAGCAGACTCGCAGGTGTCTCGGCAGGGACCGGAGAAGTGGTGTGGAGCCTCGACGCCGACTCCAAATGGAGCTGCGACACGCTTCCCTCCGCCCCCAGAATCATCTGCACCGATCTCGCGGGAACAATCTTCACCCTGGACGAGGCGGGAACTCGAAGTGACCTGATCACATTCCCCCGGGAGAGCGCGGGCGAGGACGGCGGTTCAACGGAACCGGGACGAGTGGCCTCCTGGGCCGACGGGGTGGTCGTCGTGATCCCCGGCGGAAAAGGGAACGGCGCCCACCTGCTCGGACTCGACGGCACGGGCGGCGAGGTCTGGCGAGATGAGCTTCCTGGGGGGTACAGCCTCGGCTGGGAAGTCGGATACCTCGGGGTGACCGGTGATGTTTTCACGATCTGGGAGTATTCGAACGACGCCGGGACGGAGAGAAAAGAACCCACCGAGAAGCTGCGCTCCGCGAGAAACGGGGAAGTGTTGGCGACCAGGGAGAACCCCGTCACATCCCCCTATCCCATCCATGTCGGTCCACGGACTCTGGACGGAAGGAGCAACCCGAGCCTGGCCGAGGCGGGTGAGGGAAGTTTTGAGATCGTCGACACATCGAAGACCGATTACGAGTACGTTTCGTGGCCCGATGGCGTCGGAATCTTGATCCGTGCAGGAGAAGAAGGTGCTGCCAGCCCGGAAGGGCGCTGGACGAAAAGACGCAACCTCTCGCTGTGCAATGAGCAGACCGCCAGCAGCTGTCGTACGGTTCCGGGTCTTGAGGGAATCAGCGGGAAAGCGTACGGGGTGCGTTGGCCCCGGCTGGTCAACGTGGACGGCAAGGCGCATGTGATGACCTCGTTCAAGCACGAGGAGGAGACTCCGAACCTCGGCTATGCAGTGGCTCCTGTGGATTTCAGCCACGAAGCATCGAAAGGCGAACTCGGATTCACCATCGGTGATGAGGAGGTGATGGGGGTATCCGACGGTTTCAATTCCATCGTCGTCGGCAAGAGATCCTCGGATGAGGTCCGCGCCCAGTACGTCGGCTCCGGTGACGTGGTCGACATCTCGGTGGGCGACGGCGGCGATTGGTATCCGGTGCCCCGCATGCCGGGGAACCGAATACTCCTGGGCAGGAGCGAGAAGGTCGGTGAGGTCAGGGGAGAAACCCACCTGGCTGCGTGGGGGCCCGCCTGAGCGACCACGCCGGGGCCAATGGTCGCCGGTTCCGTTGGCGCGCACGGTTGCCTGAAAATCGCCGAGGAACCGCGCGCCCGGCGTTCGGAGCCGGTCACGCGGTCAGGGTGCTGACCGCCACCACGTCGGATCGCTGGCTCGCCGCATCCGTGGCGGGTGAGGTCGAGGTGAGGACGGCCGTTCCCAGGGACAGGGCGATCAGGGTTGCCGCGGCCCACATCTTCGTGTTGCGGATGAAGGTTGTCATGGTCTGCTCTCTTTGCAAGGGTTGTTGCTGATTCCATCGAACAACGTCTGGCTGTGGGTTTGCTGTGCGCCTGCTGAGCCGTGGGTTTGAGCTGGGGTGGAGAATGAGTCAACCACCAAAGCGATTTACAATTCAATCAGCTTTGACTCGTCCGATAAGAAGACGTGCAGTTCGGAATCTTCAGCGTCGGCGACGTGACCACCGACCCCGCCACCGGGCGCACCCCTACCGAGCACGAGCGCATCAGGGCCACCGTCGAGATCGTGAGGCTCGCAGACGATGTGGGGCTCGGGGCGGTCCGCACCGGGGTCTTCGCCGCCACCGAGGACTTCGGAGGCTTGGGGTGGCGGCACTCCGGCGGCGCATCGACGAGGCGGTGGGGGAGCTGCGCTCCTGCCTGACGGGCCCTGAACGCCGACTTTCCCCGTCGACGGGTTCGAGCAGGTCACCCCCTTTGAGGAACTGCTGAAACGGGGACAGCAGGAACACCCGCGAGTCGATTCGACCGGACCGGGGGCCAGGAGAGCGGCCATGGAAACGACGAAACGCCTGGTCACGTATGACCAAGCGCGTTTCATCCGCGACCCCGGTTGGATTCGAACCAACGACACCCGCTTTAGGAGAGCGGTGCTCTATCCCCTGAGCTACGGGGCCAACTGTGGCAGCTTATCCCATCCGGTGGCGGTCCGTGCGACCCGGCCTCGCACGGACCGCCACCGGCGGTGATCAGCTGGGCTTCGGGGCGCCCTTGCGGGCGTAACGCTGCCAAGTGATGACCACCCCGCCGAGGGCGAAGACCACACCGACCCAGTAGAACGCGACGGCCCCCAGCAGGGTCACGCCGACGCCGAAAAGGAACGGCCCGAAGGCGGCGATGGCGGCCGTCCAACCGATCACACCGCCCGCCTGCCGCGGCTCGAAGATCATCGGCATCTGCTTGAACGTCGAGGCGTTGCCGATCCCGGAGAACAGGAAGATCGCGAGCATGCCCCACAGGTAGAGGTTGAAACTGCCGTCGAGGGCCGCCACCGAGCTCTTGTCCGGGGTCAGGCCGAGAATGGTGACCGGAATGGCGATCACCAGTCCGATCCCGGAGATCAGGGTCCAGATCGCGCCACCCATCTTGTCGGTCAGCGGCGAGAAGGCCACCCGCGCCCCGGCGCCGACCAGCGGGCCCAGGAAGGCGTAGACCGCCGGGTCCTTGAGTACGTAACCCTGGGCGACGAGGTCCTCCAGGCCCGCCCCCGAGCCGTACAGGTTGGTCATGAGCAGGCCGAACAGGGCCGACAGACCCGAGAACGTGCCGAAGGTCATGATGTAGAGGTAGGTCATCCACCAGGTGTCGGGATTGCTGAAGATGTCGAACTGCTGCCTGATGTTGGCCTTGATCGGCACGGATTTGAGCGCCAGCCAGGCCCACACCGCGATGGCCACCAGCAGCGGCACCCACACGAAGGCCGCGTTCTGGTACCAGACGTCACCCTTCGGGCCGTGCTGGGCGGCGCCCAGCCAGGACACCATGGAGAAACCGATCAGCCACGGGGTGAGCAGCTGCACCAGAGAAACACCGAAGTTGCCGATGCCCGCCTGAAGGCCGAGCGCAGTGCCCTGGAGGCGCTTCGGGAAGAAATAGGACGTGGAGGGCATGAAACCGGAGAACGCGCCGCCACCGATGCCCGCCAGGAAGGCCAGGGCCATGAACAACCAATAGGGGGTGCCCGGGTTCTGGACTGCGAACCCCCAGCCGATCAGCGGCAGGATCATCAGCACCGACGTGATGGTCACCAGCTTCCGGGTGCCCAGGATCGGGGGCAGGACCATCCACACCAGGCGCAGGATGCCCGCGGACAGACCCACCATGGAGGTCATCCAGTACAGCTCGTCCTTGCTGAAGGCGAAGCCGATGGATGTGAGTTTCGGGATTATCGCGCTCGGCAGGAACCAGGACACGAACGCCATGGTCAGCGAGAACGTCGTGATGGTCAGGGTGGTCCAGGCGATCCTGGAGTCCCACTTCGATTCGTCCTGGGGATCCCAGTCCTCGAGCCACTCCCCGGAGCGGGGTTTCTCTGCTGGTGTGCTCATTGGTCTTCCTTCTCCTTCCTATTCCTACGCGGACTGGGTGCCGTCGGGGACCTCGACGAGATCCATTTCGGGGTTCATCCGCTTCATGCGGGAGATCACGAGGTGCATCCAGATCAGCGTAAGGCCTGTCAGGACGGTCAGTACGATGAAGGGGGTGGAGGCCAGTCCCGTGAACTTCTCGATGTAGGCGAACATCGGGGGAAGGAAGAAGCCACCCAGGCCACCCAGCATGCCGACGAGACCCCCGACGGAACCGACGTGGTGCGGGAAATAGGTGGGGATGTGCTTGTAGACCCCCGCCTTGCCGATGCCCATGGTGCAACCGATCAAGAAGACCAGCGTCACCACCAGCCACAGCGGCAGGCCGTAGGCGTTGCCCTGCTCGTCGACCCCGCTGGGGATGCACAGGACGGTGAAAAGGGCGCCGATCGGCACGAAGGTCGCGTACATGGCGGTGCGGGCACCCCAGCGGTCGGAGACCCAGCCTCCCAGTGGCCGCAGCAGGGAGGCGGGGAAGATGAAGGTGGTGGTCAGGAGGGCGGCGGTGCCGAGATCGACCCTGAACACGTCCTGGTAGTAGGTGGGAAGGATCGCCGAGTAGGCAACGTAGGCCCCGAAGACGATCACGTAGTAGAGGCTGAAGCGCCACACCCGGATGTCCTTGAGCGGCGTCAGCATCTCGGAGATCCTGGCGCTCGCCCCCGGTGTGCGATCCGGGAAGGGGGTGATGAACCACTGGAGGATCCCGACCACGATCAGCAGGATCGCGTACACGATGGGGATGAGGCGCCAGCCGCCGGGGAGGAAACCGAGCACGGCGCTGCCCGCGGTGGCCGTGATGATGCCGGGGCCGATGATCTTGGTGACGGAGGCGCCGACGTTGCCCGCACCGAAAACGCCGAGGGCAAAACCCTTGTGCTGAGGGGAGTACCAGGCCGAGTTCCACGCGACACCGGCCGAGAACGAGTTGCCGACGATGCCGACGCAGAAGGCCAGGACCAGCAGCATCGCGTAGTTGTCGGCGAAGGAAACCGCCAGTGAGGCCACCGCCCCGAAGGTCATCATCACGGTGAAGACGATCTTGCCTCCGAAACGGTCGGCGAGGATTCCCGCGGGCAGGCGCCACATGGAACCGTTCAGGACCGCGACGGCGCTGATCCAGCTCAGCTGCACGGAGTCCAGGCCGAACTCCTTCTGGATGGGTTTGCCGAGGATCCCGAACATCAGCCACACGGCGAACATCAGGGTGAACGAGATGCTGGACATCGTGAGGACACGCACGGCGCCCGGGGCCTCATGATGTCTGGTTGTGTCGGCGCTCACGGCGCTCCCTCCATTGGGGGATGGTCCCTTTTAATTGCTGGCAGGAGCCTATGTGTGGCTGTAGTATCAAGTCAACAGACGAGGCCGGGAAGGCCTAACAGCCGGGGTTTAAAGCAAGAAGTTCATTGCTAAATTCTCGTTTCGGACTGGCCGGGGCTTCCCTTTTTATTCTGATTGCAGGAGGACGTCGGTGACCGTCGTGAGGCAGCTGACCGGGGGCGAACAAACAGCATCCGCGCAGGATGCTGCCCTCGACCTCCTCGCGCGCCATCCCGAGGGCCTCACGGTCGCCGAGGTCGCCGAGCACCTCCGGCTGCACGTCACGACCGTCCGGGTGCACCTCAACCGGCTCGTCGCCGAGGAACGGCTCCTGCAGCGCGACGAACGGGTGGGGGTCGGGCGGCCCCGGCGCCGCTACTTCCCGGTGCCCCGCGCCGTCCCCTCGGTCACCATCCAGGACGATTACCAGCTGCTGGCCGAGGTGCTCGCCGAGGTGCTGGACGTCGAGAGCGCCAAGGCCGAGGAGGTGCTGAGGGAATGGGCGATGCGCACCCTGGACGCCGACGTCCTGGGGCTGCCCACGCCTTCCGAGGTCGGCTGGCAGGACAAGGCCGACGTCGTGCTCAGGCTGTTGAGGTCCTGGGGATACGACCCCCGGGTGACGCGGACCGGGCCGTGCTGTCTGGCCGCGGAGCTGCGCGGTTGCCCACTCCGCGGGGCCGCTTTCTCGTCCCCCGAGGCCGTGTGTGGCGCACACCGGGGGCTCATCCGCGGGGCTCTGGGGGCGCTCGGGGAACCCGACACGGACGTCGAACTCGAAGCAGACCTCTCGGGCGGACCCTGCTGCCTGAGGCTCAGCCGGGAAACCGGACACGAAGGAGAGAAGCAATGACCAACACGTACGAGGTGGGCATGGACGGTCCGCTCACGGATCTGCTGGTTGACACCGGCCGGTTCTTCACGCGGGGTGAGGTCTCCCGTGACGGGCGCACCGTCCACAAGAAGGGCGGTCGCAGCGACTCCTTCTACCGGGACCGCTGGGCCTACGACAAGGTGGTTCGCTCCACCCACGGGGTGAACTGCACCGGGTCGTGCTCCTGGAAGGTCTACGTCAAGGACGGGATCATCACCTGGGAGGCGCAGCAGACCGACTACCCCTCCGTCGGTCCCGACCGGCCCGAGTACGAACCCCGCGGCTGCCCGCGCGGAGCGTCGTTCTCCTGGTACACCTACTCCCCGACCCGGGTGCGTTACCCCTACATCCGGGGCATCCTGCTGGAGATGTACCGGCAGGCCAAGGCCCAATACGGTGATCCCGTGCTGGCGTGGGCCTCCATCGTCCAGGACGAGGAGAAATCGCGCACCTACAAACGGGCCCGCGGCAAGGGCGGTTTCGTCAGGGCGAACTGGGACGAGGCCGTCGAGATGGTGGCCGCCGCCCACACCTACATCATCAAACGCTGGGGTCCCGACCGGATCGCCGGTTTCTCGCCGATCCCGGCCATGTCGATGGTCTCCCACGCATCCGGTGCCCGGTACCACAGCCTCATCGGCGGCTGCATGCTGTCCTTCTACGACTGGTACGCCGACCTGCCGCCCGCCTCGCCGCAGGTCTACGGCGACCAGACCGACGTGCGTGAATCAGGCGACTGGTGGGACGCCGGCTACCTGATGCTTTGGGGTTCGAACGTGCCCCTGACGCGTACGCCCGACGCCCACTGGATGGTCGAGGCCCGCTACCGCGGCCAGAAGGTCGTGGTCATGTCGCCCGATTACTCGGAAGCCACCAAGTTCGCCGACGAGTGGGTGCCGGTCGCGCCCGGCACCGACGCGGCCCTCGGCATGGCGCTGGGACATGTGGTGCTGAAGGAGTTCTTCGCCGAACGGCGGGTGCCGTTCTTCGACGAGTACAACCGCACCTACAACGACTCCCCGTTCCTGATCACCCTCGACGAACACACCCCCGGGGTGTACCGGCCGGGCAAGAACCTCGTTGCGGGCGATGTCGGCGGGGAACTGGCCGAGCAGGCCAACGCCATGTTCAAGCCGCTCGTCTGGGACGAGAACACCGACCGGATAGCCAGCCCCAACGGCACCCTCGGGCACCGTTTCGGCGACGCCGATGCGGGCAGGTGGAACCTGATCCTGGGTGACCTCAAACCCGCCCTGACAATGATGGACACCCCCGGACACGAGATGGTCGAGGTGGAGCTGCCCTGCTTCGCAAACGACACCGAGGAGCCCTTCGGGCTGCGGCGCGGGGTGCCGGTGCGGCGGGTCGGGGACCGGCTGGTCACCACCGTCCTCGACCTGCTGCTGGCCCAGTACGGCGTGGCCCGCCCGGGTCTGCCCGGAAACTGGCCGAAGGACTACGACGACGTCGAGGGCATCTACACCCCCGCGTGGCAGGAGACCATCACCAACGTCCCCGCCGCGCAGGTCATCCGGGTCGCCCGGGAGTTCGCGCAGAATGCGATCGACACCAACGGACGTTCCATGATCATCATGGGGGCCGGCACCAACCACTGGTACCACGCCGACGTGATCTACCGGACCATGCTGACGCTGATCCA
>ERZ773065.1380-NODE-1380-length-12336-cov-2.952773_pt1 | contig 12336 bp, 8 predicted proteins | sample MGYA00580623_ERZ773065 | MGnify/ENA primary metagenome ERZ773065 (study PRJEB29015, sample SAMEA2738017) | human oral metagenome | biome: human oral; feature: human-associated habitat; material: dental | place: China | collected 2047 ...
TGGCTTATCTCCTTATGCGGGATAGATTCCCACACACAAACCATCAAACACCCTCGACGCATGCGAGTTATTGTTTACGACAGTGGTCGGTTCGTTATAACACCTATCATCCGCATTCAAGCTTAGGTTTTGTCCCACCCACAGAATTCACTTTACAATGCCAACACAACCAAAAAAACGCTCAAACCATCCAATCCTAAAAATCAGCCCACTCCAGAACCAGGTTCGACTATCCCACAGCAGGACCGGTGAATGCCTAAGACAATGCTGTTGCTGAGTCGTTTTTCGCGACTATGAAAAAACGCGTGTTCTTCGACAAAAACAGCTTTGCCAGCATGATCCAAGCAAGAGCAGAAATCGGCGAGTTCATCGAAGGCATCTACAACCGAAACCACCGACACTCCACACTTGGATACCAAATCCCCAAACACCTTATGGACCAATTCTTCAACAGAACCCACCCCGCGGCACCAGCCGCCTAACCCAACAAAACAAAACCAAAAAACGTCCAAAAACTTGACACAGACCACCCCCTTAAGGGAAGTGCTTGATTCAATACACCTTTTCTTTTCATTTTCGAGCCATCGCTCAATCTTCAAGAACCCGGACGGCCTCTTTCCGCATGATAGAAGCAATTCCGGAGGGTGTAGAGTCTTCGTACAGGTCGCTCATCCGCAAACTTAATCCAAGGTCCTCTTTTGCTTCTGACACTGTCCTAGCCAGTGTCAGTGAATGTCCTCCCTCGTCAAATAAGTTTGAAGATCGGCCCACAACTCTTCCGATAAGATCACCCCAAAGTTCGATAACCCATTCTTCAAACTCATCTTTTACATCATTGGATTCGTTCGCTGAAGGGGGCAAGGCCCCTTCTTCTATTTTCTTTACGGCTTTAATTATCTCAGCACGATCGAGCTTCCCATTAGGAGTAAGCGGGAATGGCTCGTCGGTGTTAGCGAACAGATCAGGTCGAATAGCTTGAGGCATTTTAACGAAAACAGATTCTAGCGCTTGTCTAGTGGCCGTTCCCCGAGTCAGGACGTAAATCTGCTGCCCATCACATGCAGCCGCAGCGGCAGTAACTCCTTCAATCGTTTTGGCTATACTTTCGTATTCACCAAGCTCGATTCGGTGTCCTCTCAACTTAATTTGGCTATCACTCCGGCCGAGAAAAATCACCTCTCCCCCCTGTATTCTTCCTAGGTCGCCAGTGTCATACCAACGTTTCCCATCGATGATGATAAATTTCTCGGCAGTTTTATCTGGTAGGTTCCCGTAGCCTTCAGCTAATGCTTCCCCGCTAATAAGTATCCTTCCGACCTCGTTTCGAGCTACAGGAACAGTCAACATGTCATTTGAAATCCGGATTTCGTATCCAGGAAGGGGTGTGCCAATCGGTGGGTCTTCTTGCGATGAAGTCACCCGATGCTCCGTAGCCCAGATGGTGGCTTCAGTTGGCCCGTAGACATTCCGGACATCAGAGGAACGCTGCATTAGCTTCGTAGCCAGTTCTTTATCGAGACGCTCACCGCCAACGATCACCCGCCGAATATCCGACCCCTCCCCCCATCTTTCCGCGATTAGAGTCTCCATCATGCTTGGGGTGCCGTGAACGACGGAAACTTCACTTCGATTTATTACCGAAGCAGCATCTTTAACCCCTTTCAAGCCATGGCCACCCGCGGGAAATACAACCGTGGCGCCCTGAGTTAAGGGGAGTAAAAGCTCATCCAAGGATATGTCAAACGTAGGGCTGGTTAAGGCGAGAATGCAGTCATCCTGCTCCACGAATCCTGCTTGGCTGGCGGCTGCAACATGACGAGCTAAAGCTTTTCGACTTATCCAAACAGATTTTGGCTCTCCAGTCGAACCAGATGTAAACATAGCGTAAGCAAGTCCTTCGCTTTGGGTCTTGTCTGGCTCGGTCTTTGAAGCTTTCACTACTGGAGTCAAGGACAGATCACCTTGTTGCGAAGTAATATCAACATCCGGCTCAATCTGTAGCTTGATTTTTTCGACCCTATCGGCCGACAAGTTGTCACTAACAGGAACGTACTCAACACCTGCGGCAAGACATCCCAGCAATGCTACAACTAAATCAGGACCGTATTCTGCTGAAACTACAGCTGTTCGAGCATTCATCTTCTTCAATTGATTCCGTATATTCTCGATACGCTCAGACAATTGCAAGTAGGTCAGGGACAAATTCCCTTTGATAGTCGCAGCTTTGTCCGGCGTCAAGGAAGACCAGCGGTAGAAAAGCTCTAGAACGTCAGGGGCTTCAGAAGTGCCCTCGGTCGAAAGTTCAGAGAATGATTCACGCCGACCGAGATCCGATATCGGTAAATCCTTTGGAATGTCAGCCATGGCCTGCACTAGATCCAAACCAACCTGCTCCATAAATTCCGTACTGTACATCGAGGAGGAGAAGTCGACTCGGAGTGTAATCCCTGCATCTACACTGCCACCAACCGTAATCTGCACAGGCACAGGCACAGGAACTCTTGCAGTTTCGTTTAGTAGTGGTTTCATAACTAAACGGGCCCCACCTTCTAGGTCAAGTGGTTCCTGCCGAGCTGCATCCATAGTTATCAAAACATTATAAAGAGGGTTCAAGCCAGAAACTCGTGGAACCCTTAGCTCTCGAACTAGCGTCGAAAAGGGGATTTCGTGAACAGGCATTTCATGTCTGGAAAAATCTACGATATGTTGTAGCGCCTTTGTTGTGGAATCGCTCGGTTCAAGCGCGACTCGCATTGGCTTGCTATCGGCGAACGGTCCTATGACAGAATCGAAGGCAGTGGTAGACCTCCCACTTACGGACATACCAAATACAGAGTCCCAAATGCCACTGTACCGGCCATGTACCGCAGCCACAGCTAGTGTAACCAACATCGAAGGACCAGCCCCAAACTTAGAGACAAAAGCAAGAGAGCAAGAGCGGCATTCCAGGTTTGACCATCAATCGAGAAGATCAAATGAGATCCTTTGAAGCGGCCTTGACTAGATTCTTCGGGTTTCACAGGGAAAAGGGACGGCTCTGCGGAGCCCAAGCGATTTCTCCACCAGTCAATAACTTCCTTGGGAGCTTCCTTTTTCGCGGGCAATATGCCCTCTCTGACCAAGCCCCGAAACTGGCTAACACGTTCTGGCTGAACCTCGTTATACCGATTCACGATTTCTCTGGCGAATTGGTCCATTGACTGACCATCCGTGACTAAATGATGGGTTTTGACCAATAACAAAAGATTTTCAATCCCAGGGCCGTACAAAAGGAAAACGTTCGTACATGGACCCACTTTCGGATTAATAGGAACATCCACTATCTTCTGCAAGCTCTCCTCCAGAGTGGTAGTCTCCACTAGTTGTATCGGCGCTGGAAAGAGATATTCCGAAACAAGACAATCCTCTTTAAACAAATATCTGGTATTGAGGATCGGATGAGAAAGGAGAGTGTCTTCTACTGCCCGCTTTATCCGGTCAATCGCCACGGGACCAGTAATACTGTACGAGAAGTTGAGCGTGTAGGGACTCACAGGGGCAGACTCGATTTCCTGTGTCAGGATTGCCTTCTGAGTATCTGTTGCCGCAACTGAGCCTCTCGGATCGTCAGCTAGTGTCTGCTCTTCACTTTGGAGGGCGGACTGTCTTTCTTCAGGGGACTTACTCTCCCAACGTTCCAGAAAATCCATTTTATTTCTCCTCTTGGATTGTATTTTGAGAAAATAGGGGAGTGATTTTTTCGCGGATTTTTGCAGCAAGCCTTTCAGCATCATTTTCACTAAAATAGTGATCGGCCCCGCTAAGTATTACCAAACTGACTGGATGTCCTAATCGTGCCCAATTTTTGTATTTCGTCTTGTACCCTCGTGTTGCTGGATCCTCGTCACCGATGACGCAACAAACCGGAACAGCAAGAGGCTGCGGTAAGCTCTGTTCATATTGAAGATACATATTGACCATCTCTCTTAGGTCATGACGGACAATTCCGAGGATGCGATCCACATCTGAGTCGTCTAGCAACCCATTGAACCCTCCAAAGCCAGTCATATGGCCAAGAAGCATGTCATCATTGGCGTCGTTGACAAGAGCCATAGAGGCTTGTGGGTCTTCATCAGGCAGAGCTGCGCCAATAAACACCATGTCCAGCCTTTGCCCAGCGGATCGCATAGCTCGCGCCAGCCGATCGGCAACTGCACTTCCCGCACACTGAGAATAGATCGCGGTAATCGTTTCAGGCAGCTCGCTCAGTTCAGCCACGACTTGCTCTACTACCTGGTCAATCGGTTGAAGACCAGAATCATCGGCTAGATCATGCCCAGGTAGATTCACAGCTATAACCTCATAATCTTGACCGAGCTCTTCTGCTAGATTCTGGTATGAGATGGCATTACCGCCTCCATATGGCACGCAGACCAAGCGTGGCTTTGGTCCTCCCCCGGACTCAGACAGGTTGACGAGGCATTTTTTCACTCCAGGATTTTCGTGGGAATCAAGAAACGCGGCGAGTTCTCGCACGGTCGGATACTTGAAAAGAGCCACCGTGGGCAGGGTAGGATTCACCAATCTCGCTGTTGTGATTGCTTTGAACGAGTCACCACCCATATTGAAAAAGTCTGCGTTTGCATTTGTAATCTCCACCCCAAGAACAGTGGACCAAACGGAAGCAATATGAAGCTCTTGTCTTGTGGAAAGCGGTACTTCTTCAGTAAGCGACCCCAACTTTGTGCTCGCACCGATCATAGACTCAGTCTTCCTACGATCAATTTTGCCGTTAGCGTTGAGCGGCAGCGAGTTAAGCCAGTGAAACTCGGCGGGAATCATGTACGAAGGCAAAATACCAGAGAGTTGGTTGTTAATCGCATCAACGTTAGGTGGTCTGTCTGCTTCCAAAACCGCAATAAGGTTTGTACTTCTTTCTTGCAGCATAACTCTTGCTGCCGTGCACTGACCTGTCTTCAGAAGTGCAGTCTCCACATCTCCAGGTTCAATGCGGAGCCCGTTCTTCTTGATAAGAAAGTCACTACGACCAAGTAATTCAAGATTAAGAGAAGTGGTCCACCGAGCGATGTCTCCAGTGTCATACCACGATTCATCGTCAATGTTAATTGTAAACGGGGTGGTTCTTTCTTCCGCAGGAGCCAAATAACCGCCAGATAGCCCTAAACCACCAATAAGAAGGCGACCTGGCACTCCAATTGGGCAAGCTCGATTGTTCTCGTCAACCACCTTTACCTTTTGGTTAGCCATCGGTGTGCCATACGGAATTGAAATCCAGGAGGAGTCTACCTGAGACACACGGGTAAATGTCGAATGAATAGAGGCTTCTGTAGCTCCGCCAAGGACATCGAAGGTAGATTCTGGAAACATACTTCTCCACTGACCTGGCATGGAGATAGGCACCCAGTCTCCCCCCAGTACTGCTGCACGAAGCGGCGGAAGTCCTAATCCAACCTCTTCTTGGAGTGCGTCGAGAAACAACCCTAGTAGTGCAGGCGCAGAGTTCCAGATGGTGGCTTGGTCTTCAACTGCTCGCTCAATCCAGTGAGAAGGATCCAAGCGGTAGTCGTTGTCCAGAATTACCACAGAGCCCCCGCTCCCTAGAATGCCAAAAAATTCAAAGATAGACATGTCGAAACTTGTCGAAGAAATAGCCAGACACCTGTCGTCCTTGGTTAGGCAGAGACGATCGGAAAGGTCCTTAAGGTTATTAACAATTCCGCGATGAAGCACTTGAACGCCTTTGGGGACACCCGTCGATCCAGAGGTGAAAATCACGTAAGCTCTGCTTTCAGGATCAATTGCTGGAGCTTGGAAGGGCAGGCCGTTGCAGACCAGCCTCTCAAGGTCTTCGTACTCCCTTATTTCAAAAGCCAGTCTAGATGTCGAAACTATGCGTTCGAGCCGATTCTTAGGGGTGTCCGACGCTACAGGAATAAAAGCGGCCCCTGTCAGCATGACAGCAAGACACGAGACTACATATTCGCGGCTCGGTGGAAGGCTCACGAGAACTGTGTCATTGTCTCCAACCCCTGCGGCAGCAAGGCTGCTTGCGGCAAGACGGGATTCTTCGGCAATCTGCCCGTATGTAACGGCTTCCCCTGAGGGGAGAAAAATAGCAGGCTCCTTGGGTTCTGATTCAGCCTTAGCAAGTACATATTCGTGAAGAGTGAGTGGCCCACCAAAATACTTCTTTGTGTTGTTCACCTCAGCAATGAGCCCCTCTTCCTTCGGGCTGATAAGCGGAAGATTTGAAATTATGGTGTTTGGATTCCGGCACGTAATTTCTAAGATGTTGTCCAAGGACTCTAAGAGTGAGGCAATTCTCTTTGAAGTAAAAAGGTCCGAATCGTATTGGACATGAATTCGGGTGTCATCTGCTTGGTTACGTACGCTTATGAGAAGCTCATATTTGGATGAATGAGAGTTAACATTATCTTCTAGTGTCGTCTGACACCCCGCGAAGGAAAAGGCGCTTCGAGGAGTATTATCCTGCTGAATAACTACGGCAACCAATGCATTTCCGGTTCCGTCACCGCTTGCACCTACTTGCTTTACAACCTCGTCGAATGGCGCACTCGAATTTTCCAACGCCTCCCCCAAAGAAGACTTCAACTTCGAAACCATCTGCTCAAAGGTATCGCTAATTGATACTGAGGCAGCCACCGCCAAAATGTTTACAAAGAAGCCTACGACTCCGGTTAATCGCTGGGATGATCTACCAGCAGAGCTGGTCCCAAAGACGAATTCTGACTCCCCACTTTGTCCTTGCGCGAGAACAAGTAGAGCGGCCAAGGTAATAATGAATGGCGAGGCCTTAAGCTCTTTGGCGCATTCTCGGATTTGGGTATTCCGTTCTTCTCCGAGCCACATGTAGATTTCATCACCTGAGTGTGAATTTCTAGGTGGCCGCCTCTTATCTGGAGCAAGTCGTAACGCAGGAAGCCCCTTAATCTTCTGGGATTGTTCTTCACGCAGGTCATCACGAGAATCATGAAGAGATATGTTTCTTAGAATTTTTTCTGGCACCGCCTCCAACACTTGTGTCAGCCCTCCTTCGTCCTCGCGAAAAATAGTCCGAAGCGCGGTGTGACGATCTACTAGCAGGAGGAGCGCAGTATCTAAAAGTCGGGCGTTAAGGGGCCCTTCAATTCGGAGAAGGATAGGAACAGTGAAGGCAACGTTTCCGGCAGACGCGTCTGCGACCCATAATCCTTTTTGAGCAACCGTTGCCGAGGCGTGAGTTCCCGGTGAACTTCTTTCTACAGAAGCTACGCTTTCATTCCGTGTTTGTTCCGAACCCTTTCGAGCTCTCAATCTATCTCGCAGGTTTTCCATTTTTACTCTCCCTTTACTTTTAAATGACTTTTTCACCCGCAAGTTCGGCCTGGGGGAGAAAGGTACTTGCGGACTTTACCGACCCCTAACTCTTAATTGCCAAGATCCTGCACCATGAGCACAAAAAAGGAGAGACGAATCGCTGATGTAGTTATTGTTGGTGGTCGCGTCGCTGGGGCAAGCCTCGCGGTCCGGCTTGCCAGCCTAGGACTTGAGGTTTTGGTGTTGGAACGGGGAAAAATCGGAAGCGATATCCTCTCAACGCTCTACATTCATCAACCGGGGGTTGAGGAGCTGCGCGGCCTTGGAATTGAGATGGGCGACACGCTCGAAGGCGCCCCAGCTATCTCGAAGATGGTCTACGAAGTAAACGATATTAGAATTGTGGGTAAGGGGCCTTGGTACGGCAAAGGAAATGTTTCCTACGCACCAAGAAGAAGCAGATTGGACCGCGCTCTCTGCATCAAAGCAGAACGCGCTGGTGCCATTATACTCCATGAGGCCAAGGTAACCAGCGTCAACTTTCATGGAGGAAGAGCTTGCGGCGTAACCTTCCGCAGAGCTGGCAATGAATACTCAGTAAGAGCCCACTTAATCGTTGGCGCAGACGGGATGAGATCCTTAGTCGCTGAGGAGGTTGGAGCGGTTTCCTATCTCGAGCGGCCAAAGCTTACCTGCTGCTACTACGGTTTTTTCAGAGGCCTTGAGCGGCCCTTCTCGCAATATCAAGGGCATCGCCGCTGGATAGGTGTGATTCCTACATCCGACTCACACCTCGTCGCTTGCTACGTGCCCCAAGATGAATTTACAAAAGCTAAAAGTGACCCCAAAGGAACTTTCTTTTCCTCGCTACAACAAGTGAGCAGCTCACTTTCACAGGAAGTCGCCCAAGCACAACAAATTGGCAGACTAATCGGAATGGGCGACCAGCAAAACTTCTTCCGAGAAGCTTCAGGTCCAGGATGGGTACTTGTAGGAGACGCGGGTCATCATAAAGACTCTCTCACCGCCTATGGCATCACTGAGGCCCTTCAACAGTCTTCATTCTTAGCAGAAGAGTTGGCGAAAGTCCCCATTGATGTCCCTGAAGCTGTGGATTCAGCTACCAAGATGTTCGGAACTCGTCGAGATGATGAGTCCCTTCCAAGATATATTCCCACCCTTTCTGTGGCTAGGCTCGAAGTTTCTGACGCACGCATGACTATGCTTCGCCGTATTCAAGATGATCCGGAAATGTGCGATCTTTATTTCTCTGCCATGGCGGGGGTTATACCTACCGATGATTTCTATAAAAAACTTTCCGATCAAGGTATTTTAATCAAAAAGTAGTAGGAGGGCAAAAATGTCTGAACCAAAATCGAACGACAAGCATATGTCCGGTGATGCTAGCATGTACACAAAGCCGGTTTTGAGGATATATGATCCCATTGCTCTTGGGATAGTCTGTCCGGTCGCATGGAAATGCTCCCGAAATACAATGCTTGATTTCTTTAACGACAACGTCAGGGAAAAGCATCTCGACATCGGTCCAGGCTCTGGGTTCTTTCTCGACAGGGCTACTTTCCCCACCTCTAATCCTGACATTGTATTGGCCGACCTTAACGAGCTGGTCCTCGAGACCGCGGCGAATCGAATTTCTCGTTACTCCCCTCGGACTATGGTCCAAGACGCATTGAAGCCACTGCAGACAGAAGAAAAGTTTCAATCTATCGCACTCCAAAACGTCCTTCATTGCTTGCCAGGCACTATGGAAAGCAAGGCTACTGTGTTTGACAATTTCTTGCGAAATTTAACAAGTAATGGCGTGCTTTTTGGCTGCACGGTTTTAGGAAAGAATCACGGGCTCGGTCAATTGGGGACTTGGATGATGGAGAAATATAACGAGGCAGGATCGTTCAACAACTTAGAGGACGACTTGGAGACCCTCGAAGCAGTCCTTAAGAGCCGTTTTCCTCGTTATTCCGTGAGGACTCGAGGGGCAGTAGCTTTCTTTGAAGGGTGGGCCTCTTAGCCTACTCAGATCAATAATCAACTAATCTTCATGTGCCCTGAACGCTTTATGGGGGCTGAAAAGTTACTGGAGAGCTCCGTAGACACCGCACATTGCTAAGGATTCTTCAAGTGTCTTAATAGTGGCTTCACTTGGATCCACTCCAAGTTCATTTTTGAGCACTTCTTCACATTCACTGTACCATTTGAGAGCCATCCCTAATTCACCACGACTCGAATGAATACGCATCATAAGGCGGTAAACGTCTTCGTTATACGGATCCAGTTTGATCAGCTGCTTGCAGTACTCCATCGCACGGAAGTCACAGCCTCCCCTGGCTTCGGCTGCAGCTAAGCGATTCAGTATCTTAACTCTGAGGGAATCAATCCAAATTCGCTCTCTGCAAGCCCACTCAGAGTCGTCATCCGGGAGGAATGTTCCCTGACATAGTTCTGCAGCGTTTGCATACATTTCCTTGGCGAGGCTTAAGTTATTTTCTCCTTCTGCGATGGCAGCCTGTTTAATCAGAGCAGCAAACTCTACGGTATCTACCCAAGCCCCTTCAGCAAGGAGCTGATAGCCAAAGTCTGCATATTCGATAGCTGCTAAGCTGCTTCCCAGCTCCTTCTCGTTCCGCTTAAGGATGCTTCGAGCCGAATGAACTACAACCTTCAGCGAACCATTACAGCCTGATTGTTCTTCTCCAGGCCGAAGCGCCTCTATAAGCTGACTTCGCGGAACCACTTCACCGTGATTAAAAGCTAAGCATTGAAAAAGCTTCAAGGCTTTTCCCGCCCTCCATCCTTTCAATGGAGTTCCGTCGACGCTTATTTTGGCAGTTCCAAGCATCCTAATTTCAAGGTGTTTTTCATGCATTACCGTCCCCTAACTCTTTCATCCTAAAGACCTTCAGATCCGTATCCTCAGAGATGAGGTTGTCCCACTTCCTGAAGATCTCGCTTTGGTCTAGAAGATTTTCCTGGGTCTGCTACGAGTTTAACTATAGCTAGCACAAAACAAAACTGGGGTTGTCCGCAAGTTGTGGACATGTTGTGGGGTGTGTCAAATTTTGTTGTCGGTAGAACCTTTATTTTTGGGGTTGGGGGTTAGGCGAGGTGGTGGGTGAGTGTTGGTGGGTGGAGGAATTGTTTCATTGCTTGTGCTGGGATCATGTTGGTGGTGGAGTGGATTCTGCGGCGGTTGTAGTACGCTTCGATCCATTGGCCGGTTTCTACTTTGGCTTGTAGTTTAGTTTCGAAACCCTTCCGATGGTAGAACATGTGTAGTTTGTATGTGGAGAAAAATGATTCTGCTACCGCGTTATCCCAGCACACGCCAACCTCACCAACGGAGAGTTTCACGTTAATTGTGCGGGCGTATTCAGTGAATTCTTGTGAGGTATATTGACTACCTCGGTCTGAATGCAATATTGCGTTGTCAGCGACGTAGCCTGCTGTATGGGCCATGTGTAGTGCGGTTATTATCAGATTCGTTGTCATGCGGTCATCGACAGCCCAGCCTACGATCATGCGGGTTGTCAGATCGATGATGGTGGCTAGATACATCCAGCCTTGTTTGGTGCGCAGGTAGGTAATATCTGAGCATAGATGGGTTGTTGGGGTAGGCGGGGAAAAATTGCGGTGGATTAAATCCAGGCGTTTATAGGCATTGGGATCAGCAATGGTTGTCTTTTTCCATGGCTTTCGGTACTTGGTGCACAAGCCTAGCTCTTTCATTGTTGTGCGAACTGCGTATAAGGTTGTGTCTACTCCAGCTGCAATAAGATCAGCAAGGATCGTACGCGCACCGGCAAATCCACGGTGGTCGTCAAAGTACTTTTTCACCAAAGCGGCGATGGATTCCCGTTTGCCTTTAGGGGTGGATGCTGCAGCAGGTTTCGTTTTCCTACGTCGCCACGAGTAGTAGCCAGCAGGACTAACACCTAACAGTCGGCACATCAAAACAACCGGGTACGTGTTGCTGGTGGTGCCTTCTTCATGAAAATGCTTAATTGCTGCGAAAATATCGCTTTCTACATGCCTTTCGCGAAGAAGGCGGCTGCTTTTTTTAAAAACTCGTTTTCTTGTTCCAGCTCACGGATACGTTGAGCCATCTCATAAGGGTCCTGTGATGTCGGGTCAGCTTTACGCCGAGCTGAGCCTGAACTGGTACCAATAGTTCCTTGTACAGCAGATACCCAGCGACCTAGAGCAGAAAGAGAAACATCATACTCACGGGCAACTTCAATACGTGACTTACCAAGCACAAGCACCGCATCGACACATTGCTGCTTGAACTGATCAGAATAAGCCTTCGGCATACTTCTACATCCTTCTTGTTAACGGGTTCTCCTATCAACAAAAATCATGACACCTCAGTTTTTAAATACGTGATATCTGATAGCCACACTTTGAAGCTTATTCAGTTGCTGGGGAAATAGGGTTCAGCTGGTGGTTGGTAGAACATTATTCTGCGTATCACGTTAATTGCCCGGATGGTTGTGGGTTGGGGGAGCCTGCTAGGGGTAGATAGTATCCGCCATACTTTCAGGTGGGCTATGGATCGTTCTACTACATACCGGATCTGGTTGATTCCTTTGTTGAATCGCCTCTGCCAGCCTAGCAGGGGTTTGCCTGGTCTTCTCTTGAAAGGTGTGTCGCATCCTAACCCAACATATCCTTTATCCGCAGTACAGTGCCAGGGCTGCATATAGCTGAATAAACCAGTGCTTCTTATAGCTGTAATGTCATGGGTTGATCCTGGTAGTGGTGGTGAAATATAGAATATTTCACCTGCCTGGTCTGTTAAAACTTGTAGGTTATGTCCTGCCCTATGATGCTTCCCGCTGTACAAGTTCCTGGCGTTTTTCCACCACCAGCATGGTATGAGCGTGCCGTCAAGCACATACAACCTATTAGGGTTAAGGTCCACTGGTTGTGGTGGTGGTGGGAGCACCACATCAAGGATATTGAGTACGTTATTGATCGCTCTGGAGATAGTGGGTTGGGATG
>ERZ773065.1391-NODE-1391-length-12288-cov-3.956838_pt1 | contig 12288 bp, 15 predicted proteins | sample MGYA00580623_ERZ773065 | MGnify/ENA primary metagenome ERZ773065 (study PRJEB29015, sample SAMEA2738017) | human oral metagenome | biome: human oral; feature: human-associated habitat; material: dental | place: China | collected 2047 ...
TAAAAGGGAAACTCCAGCGTTGCAATCCTCTCTTTGGGTCTTTAGAAATACAAATGCAACGACCACAAGAACCACAAATATATTGTGTATGATTTTTTAAACAATTAAATGGCTTTAAAAGTGGCGTTATTCTATTATTATTAACATAACATTCTTTGCACATTTTAATATCACTCTCCATCTTTAAATTTGCATTTACCTACACCGCCTTAATAAAAGCATAAAATCAGTTCTCCGCGTAGTTCTGCTATGTGCAGCAATCGGGCTGATTCCTTATAGTTACACAATAGTAAATATGGTATATATAATAGCATATATGACTACTCACCAAATGAACTTACAACCAAAATATTTTGATTTCATTAAGAATGGTACAAAACGTATCGAACTTCGTCTTTATGATGAAAAGCGCCAGCAAATTAAGCTCGGTGATAGTATTGAATTTTCAAAATCAGAGAATGAAAAATTCAAAGCTAAAGTGATTGGCTTGTTACGCTATGAGACATTTAGCGACTTATTTAATGATTTTGATATTTCTGTTTTGGCTGATCAGTTTATGACTAAACAGGAACTACTTAATGTTTTGCAAGAATTCTATACACCAGAAAAACAGGCTCAATATGGTGTGCTTGGGATTCGGTTAGAATTATTATAAGCAATTTCATCTTCATAAGAAAGTTGTGTATATTTTTAATGAGACATCTTTTCTCTTGTTTAGATTTTGTGTACAAACTTAATTTTAACAAGATTGAAGAATTGATGTCTCTTTTTTGTTACGAAGTGTTGCACTTGAGATTTTAACTTAGGCAGTAACTTGTAATTTTACGATGGATGTACTATATAATATATAACTTGTGAATAAATGGAGCATTATAATTATGCAAATGAGCGAAAGTAGATTAGGTGAAGTTATCTCAAAATTTCAAATGCCACAAGATCGATATTTAATAGAACAGGAAGGCTCATTTGGAAGAGGTGAGTTTTTCTGGGTTATCAAAAATCAGACGACCCACCAAAAGTATCTACTGATGAATACTTACTCGCACCATGGTGTCGAGTCTGAGGTTGAATTTTATCGTGAACAGGGGTTTGATAATTTAGAGGCCATTCCAAGGAGAATTGAAACTTTGGAAATCCCAAGTGATGCGGAAGATGAAATCTCTAAATATCTTTTTGGATTTTATTCTATATTTGAAATTAAGTCATAAAAAAGAGGAGTATAAAATACTCCTCAATAAAACGGTTTTTCAAGAATTATGGACATATGCTTTTATCCCAGATAATTGGCTCGTCATGATTTCGCGGCCTCAACATCACAATTTTCCCAGTTGAATTCTGAATGATCGCATGGCCGTGTCCAGGTCCATCTGGTATACCGTTAGCTCCACCGAATAGGTAGTCGGTAAATTGGTGAGGCTTCTTTTTATTCGGGTATTTCTTAGCGGGATACCCCATAAAAGTAAGGCCAACTTCGATTTTTTCTGGTGGTATAATCTTGACACTCGAACCGATACGCCCCTCATATCCACCTAAATCGATGACGACATGCCAGAATCCACCTTGTGGAATAACAGCATAGTACGGGCTACGAGTAATATACCCACCTAGATACTTGAACGAAGTATCCATTTGGTAGTACAAAAAATTTGCGTGATCCAGGGCGCATACATTTGCAGCAGCATCAAGAGAAACGACAACCGTTGTACCTTCTTCAAGAAGACCTAAATCATAATGTACGAAATCCAATTCATACACCACCTTTCATAATCACAATGAATAAACCTCTTGGTAAGGAACTTTTTGTTTTAAATAACAAAACAAAAATTATGAGTATCTTAGATTACTCTGGTGTTATTATAATACAAAAATAAAATATGTCAAACCTCCATTAAGGTTCTGAGCTAATACGACTAAACTGACATTTTAAGTAAAATGGTGCATAATAAAAATATGAGTCAGAATGTTATGCTAGTTGGTTGCGGACCGCATGCTCGTAGAGTTTATGTGCCAGCGCTTTTTCTCCAAAAGGAATACGATACCACTATAAAAGTTATAGTCGAATTAGAGAAGAAAGAATTAGAGAATCGTGAATTTAGATATGCAAGGGCTTACATATAAATATTATAGAAAAAAGGGGTCCAAAATAGTTTATATAATTCTACATGGCGGCGGACCAGTTGGAGTAGAGACCGATTTTATATCATCTATATTTGATGCCATTGCAGCCACTAAAAACAGTGTACTATGTTTTAACTTTCCGTATTGCGAGAGAGAAGAAGAGGCTTCGAGTGGACCAGAATTAAAAGAGGAGATAGATGCACTCAAGCGAGCTGTCGATTTTGCTTATCTTGAGGGGTTTAGTAAAATTATAATTGTCGCAAAATCACTCGGTGGTGTTATTGCTAGTTATTATTTCGAGCAATATCCAGATAGTCAAATAGAGCTTTTAATCCTTGGATACATCCCGAGTGAGATTAAACAAAGAGCTATTTCGAACAACTTAAAACTAGTCATCCAGGGCACAAATGATCGCTTTGCATCTCCAATTGAAGTTAAAAAGAATGTCGGTAGTTTGGTTGAGGTCATTGAAATCTTAGATGCGGACCATAGTTATAGGAATAGTAAAAAGGAGCCGGTCTATCAAGAGACTGCTATCAAGGAGTTGATGAAGTGGGTTAAAAAATAGTTTCAACGAATCCGGCCGATAATTATAATATTATCGGTCAAGTAGGCATCACCCAGGTGTCAGATATACCGATAATTATTAGAAAATCAAGGACGGCACTAAAAAACGTTATATTTACACAGTAATAGATCTGTATACCAGAATGGTATATGCTATGATCTATAAAGATCGGTATGGTCTCTGAAATATGGAGCGATTTGCTCCGGTGCGTAGCCGGCAATATCGCAACCAATTTCAGTAACTAGAAACTTCAATTCTGGGTGGTCTTTGGCGAACTTTAGGAAACGGTCAATCCAGACAAACATTTCGTCGTCGCCGTCCATAGTGTCGATAGCGTAGCTTTGGCCTTGCAAGCCTTCGCCTTGACCTATTTTGGCGCCGAATTTATGAGCGGCAGTAGCGTCCGCACCCCCAAAGTGCGCACCTTGGCCGTTGCTACCGAAGACGAAGATTTCGTTCTCGTCGAGCTTGATGATATATCCGTTGGAGTCGTATTTAGCCATACGTTTAAGTATATCAAGAGGTGCATAGTTATACCAGCGAACGCCCTTAAATTGCAAGCGTTTTGTGGTACAATTGTAGTAATTGAATAGGACTCATTATGGGCGAGACTTTGAATAAAAGCGAGGTAATAGAAGCAGCATCCGACGATACTGGAATAACTTGGGACGACCTTAAATCAGTGCCGTTTGCACAAGAAACTTCTCCAGCGGAGAGAACGGATACCAAAGAAGTGCTAACAGACGACGAAGACGCAGTAGGATTGAGCATTGATCGAATCCGTGAATTGAACCGAGATGTCGATGGTACACTCATAGAAGAATATGCTAATAGTGAAATCTTTGGTATGCTTGGAGAGAAAAACATAGATATTACTTCAATCAAACCAGTCCAAGAGCAGCTACTAAAAATACCAGAGGAATCAAGGCAACTTTTTGCAGATGTTGTTAATTCGTATTCTTCCAGCGAAAATTGGCGACCATATTTTATGGCTACCTTAACTAGCTTTGGTAATGAAAATTTTTCAGACTTAATACATTCAGTTTCGACATCTGAGCACCCGATAGCCATAGAAGCTTTCAGTAAGATTATCATGCACAAAGATAATTATTTAGGCTTATCGAGCGTAGAAGATTTAGAAAAAATAGACTCCATTATAGACGAAAAAATCAATGAGGCTAGAGAAAATAATGATACTAAATCTTTCGAAAATTATTCGCTCTTGAAGAAATATAATCTCTCGCTCGATGAGGCAAAGATACTAGTACAAAAATATGGCTATAAAGTCGAAAATGTGCCAACCGAGAAATATACGGACACTAAAAACTTCTTGGTCGGATTAAAACAGCTCGTAACTACTAATACCATTAATGATTTTGAGTCAACTTTAGAAAAATCTCCGGACACAACCTTATCTAGATATCCGGATTTCCAAATAGGAGCTCAACGATTATATTCCGATAGTTACAAACAAGAATTATTTAGTGCCGATGGCAAAAAAGCAATTCTAGAAGACGGAGTCAAGATTATCGATGCCGGGACTGATTTTAAGATGATCGTAAGATCGAATGGTGCTTTTTCTGATCGAGGTCAGGATAAATCTATAAATTATGCGGAGCAATGGAATAGGCCGTCTCGTGCTACGCTGTCATTTTCCACGTCGTTAATCTCTGCCGACCACTTATTTTACTATGGTATCAGTGAGGCATCGGCAGAAAACCCAACTATTACATATGGTTTTTCAAATATCGATGATGACGCTGTTGTAGAAAATTCTCTCGGGGATGACGCAACTATACATAGAAGAAAACGCACTCTAGATGTTAGTAGCTATAACGACTACCGAGGAGTTTCGCCAACTACATATGATGGATGTGGACAGCGTTTTATGAGTTTCGACGACATGATCGATGATAGTAGTTCTGCTTTACACACCGAAACCGTAATGTCCAGATTCTATATAGATGAGAATGATCAGGAAAAACGTCGACAGCCTGATTATGTCGTTTACATTAAAACCTCGGAAAAGTATCATGATGATCCGAGGTATGAACAATCAAAAAGAGCTGCTGCTGACTTCGGGATACCTATTGTTTTAGTTGATGCAGAAAAAACCTTGTCAGAGAAAAATCGCCATATAGGCGAAAAAGTGCAAGATCTACAGCAAGAATGGGGCGTAGATAAGGTTATGCAAATTATGCAGGAATACTCCAATAATGCACTTCGTCAAACTACTGATGATATTGGCGAGCTAGTCGATAAATATTTTCCGACAAATCAAGACGGAACAAATGTATTAGAATCTTTTATCGAGCAACAATTCTCTATAGCCTCCGAAGAAGATGAGCAAAAATTATTCGATGGTCTTATGGTGTTGAATGCAAAAAAGAAGGTTCTATCGAGTGATTTTATGGTTAACCTTGTACGCAAAAACCCAAATTTACAAGATAAAATATAGCTTATACGAGCAAGAGTTGATAGGTGTCACTGTGAGGCCTCAAAATGGTGAGGGGTTCGACGATTATTTACAACGCAAGGCATGCTATGAGATATGCGACGAAAATGGTCTAACTCCAGTTGAAAGTCTTTTGCGAAATAGATCAGCAGAATTGCAAAAGAGAGTTGATATCTGCAAACAATATGGAGTACGAATAAGTGAAGAAACGTTAGGTATCATATCGTATAATTTAGAAGAGAGTGCACAAATTTGCCAAGAATATGATATTGAGCCTACTCAGAATATCATGGTGCAACCACCGCACGAATTGCGTAGAAAAGCTCAACTATGCAGGTTAAATAATATCGAGATAAATTCTTCGATACTAGGACAATCATACGAGCAATTAGTAGAATTATCGAGAACAATGAATTCGGAAAAACAAGAGCCTAGCATGGATGATGGTTTTGGCGATTTTTCGAATACAGACTGGGATAATGTAGATTGGGATGAAGAATGGCAATAATGCTACAAAATAATATCAAGAAGCCGGTCGGTATGTGATGACCGAAAAGAAAGGACTAAAATGAGCAAAATGGGATGTTCACCCGAAAATAACGAAAAAAGGTCAGAAAATTCTAACGGAAATTATGATATTTGGCGAAAGGCAATGGACAAAGTTCCGCCATTCAATAGTGCATATCGACCTGTCAATAAAACTGAAAAAGTCACTGAATTATCCGATGATGACGCTATAGATAAGTTATTTAAGACGCTCAATGCTGAACATAAAGAATATTTACAGACTGGCGACATTAAAAAGTATGGTGGATCTTTAAATCACGAAGATTTACGCATTGATCTTCATGGCGACGCATTAAGCGACCAAATGGATATGCTAGTTGAAGCATATAATAAGCTTAACGACCCAGAAGAATATGGAGATACAGACTCCTCTCTTACTGATGTAATAGCATTCATGGTTGACGATAAAATGGTGGAATGGCAAAATTATGAAAATGAACACGGGAGATTTAATCCGCATGCCAAAGAACTATATCGTGCATATACTATCGCAGAGGATTTGTTAGATAGGTTTAAATCCACGAAAAATGATAATGGGGTTAAAACCCCAACCATAAATCGACCATATATTGGAAAAGAAACTATAGATACTGTTTTTGAGCGTGATGGTGGCGATAGTATAAAGATGGAAGAAATGCCAGCAGGTAAATCTGAGGAACAGATCGAGCGCGAAAAAGCTGGTCGAGTAAAAATTGATAACGAAATGCAAGCCAGAATGGAAGCTTATTGGGTCGAAAAGCGAGCGAACGAACAGAGTCAACGCGAAGAACAAGAGCGAGTTCAGAATGAACGAGCGGAAGCTGAAGCTGAACGTCAAAGGATTTTGCTAGAACAACGAGAGAGAGTTAAAAACTCTTATCATCAGAATATCGAAAATCTCCCCGAAGAAGAACAAGAAGATGAAATGGAAATGGGAATGTAGATATGAAAACATTTAAATTGTCACCAAATGAACTTAAAACTCTGACCGACCTCAAGGGTGGTTGTCTTGCGTCAGATAAAATTACCGTTGATGGGCAAAAAGTAGGCTATGCTTACCGCGAAAAGCCCGATTCTAATTTTCTGAATGACAGTGGATGGAGATTTCTCGCTGGAGATGAAAACGAAGAATATCTAAACAAATCTGATAATTTTAATACCTTTGAGATAAATACTATCTGTAATTACGATAAGGATATTTTGAATATTTTAGATGGAAAAATTGGTGAAGTTTATGTTAGGGATGGTGATATGTTTAAATTAGATTTTCAATCTCAATTCCCTGATGACACGACCGAAGAAGAAAAATCATTAATATGATTTAATTGTGAAAATAATTGATAACTAGGTACTAGGCGATTTTTTGTTGCCTCTGTAGATTGGTCGATGGATCTTCAGGGCAACTAACTCTCGACTATTTGACTAAGATACACTATATAGACAGTTTAAAAGCGACCCTCTAAACCGTCTGGCTAGTATAGTAATTGAAAATCCGTTCATCACTGGACGTCATATGAGTGTTATAATAGAATTATGAAAGATGACAATAACACTAAGTATAAAGAATATGTCAATTTTGCAGATGAAGTACTGCGTGAATGTGGTCAAATAATCTTAAAGTGGCGAGGTAAACCATCTCCAATTGAGGGATTGTATCTTAATGAGGCTGTTTCGAAATATGTTAGTGATCATATCTTTGAAAGACTGAAAGAGGTATATCCAAATCACAATCTATATACAAAAGGTAGCCATGATATTGGAGAAATTGAATATGAATGGATTTGCGACCCTCTAGATGGAGCCTTTGTGTATTATAAAGGTCTTACGTCTTGTGTTATATCTATGACATTAGTTCATAATGGTACTCCAATTATTGCTGCAATATACCAGCCATTTATGAATGATATGTACCTTGCAGTAGAAAGTTGTGGCGTGACAAAGAATGGTGTTCGACTTAAAACCAACCACCAGAAGCTTGAGAAATTTATGTGCATAGATGAAGAGTGGTGGCCGGATGCTGTATATGACATTGGTAAGATAGTTCATGGATTAAGTCATGAGTATAGTTTGTATCCTATTCACTTAGGATCAGTAGTATATTCAGCATGTCTGGTCGTTGAAGGTGTTCTCACTGCTACTCTGTTCGGCGGAAGGCTTACCGGGAAAAATCACGAAGCCGCAGCGGTTATGCTTCTTATGCAAGAGGCTGGTGGTAAGTATACAGATCTAAACGGAACAAAGATTGGGTTTAAGGGAACGATGTATGGATTTATTATTAGTACCGAAAACTCCTTTGATCAAATAAGAGACGGAGTCAATCGATATCTTGGTAAAGCCGAATAATAAAGGATGTATGAAGGCGGTAGAACTTCTTCATCAGAAGATAAAACTTGCCGATGGATTTCAGTACTACACTGTTTGTGATAGTCTTCCTAATAGTGTATTACTCAAAAATAATGCAATATTTCGGTCATTAGCAAAAGAACAAATATTTTTGTCACATCAAACCAAGCATATTCCTGACATACTTGAAGGTAAGATTATAAAAAGAGGATGGGGTTGTTTAGGAAAAGTACTTTATGTAACGCCAAACTATATACTTTCTGATAACGTCATACGAAGAGATAACTTTTTTGAACTTGTGTTATCTCATCAACAACAGCACCCAAATTCTCCGCAAGTGAAAGAACTTATTGTAAGTCTTTCTGCGCAAACCGATGGATACATATGGGGGACTAATTATCTACGTGCTGGGCCGCTTTTATTTTTTCTGGCAGAGAATTTAAATCTTCCACTAGAGGGTGCAAAAAAGATGACAGATGAGATTCTAAAATCAGAATATCTAAAAAGATTACTTCGAGACGCGAGTGATTATACAAGTATTCTTAATGCAATCTCTATGCTAGCGAAGAGAGACATGTTTTTTGCTTATATATATTATGAAGCAGTTTCTCAGGTTGTTATGCTGAGTTGTGTCGATGAACGAACGCAACAGTTAAAACAAAAGGGTGAGTTTAATTCAGCATGTTACTACAGTTTATTTTCACATTACGCACGCATAAATACTGACAGATTCGATGTATCAGTATTTAACCCGAGTGCTTTAGAGTTGCGACTGCTATTAGACTCTATGCGTGAAGCACCAGAAGCGCTCGTTTTAGACACAGAATTAGCTTTAAAAAACATCGCCATGAATATCTGTGAGATACTCCAAAATCTTAAAAAAGAATATGAAATACCATTTCATGTTTTCTTTGCTGGACAATTTTTGAGAACAACTTTGAGTTCTAAGGACCAGAGCAGACTAATGGACGCATTCAATTTGACGTTGCATTCTTACAGATTACAAAATAATATACAGCTCGTTGTCAATACGGCAACACTAAAAGCAGAACTCGGTCTAGTTAATGAATCACTGGCAAGTGTTAATTACTACGCGTCCGCGAACAAAACGACCGAGTTAGTGCCCATTCAAGCCATGCTAGAAAAACTATAAATTCATGATATGGCGAGCATATTATTAAAGTAATCAATACCCATCGCTGCTTTTACTTCACTGAGTGTTGTGTTGGCAATCCCATTCGCCGTGTGGGTACCGTCTCGTAGTATTTGTTTTATGTCTTCTGTTTTTTGTCGCCATTCTTCACGACGCTGACGAATAGGGGCTAGTTCGTTGTCGATGACGTCGTATAAAAAATCTTTTATTCTTCTGTCTCCAATTCCACCAGTAGCATAGCTATTTTTCAGCTCCGAAAGATTCTTGAATTCTGGATAATACTTATTAAATGATTCATCGGTACTAAATGCATCCAAATAGGTGAATAATACATTCCCTTCAATTATTCCAGGATCACTTAATGCTCGTGGGAAAGTTACAATATCGTTTATTTTTTTTCTTATAGTCTCCTGATTGTCCGACAAATAAATTCCATTATTAAGAGACTTGCTCATTTTTTCATTGCCGTCTATGCCTGGTAGGCGCTTTGACGCTTCATTTGTCGCGAGAATAGTCTTGCATTCAACAAGCACGTTTTTCTGGTAGATGCGATTAAACGATCTAACGATCTCTCGTGTTTGCTCGATCATTGGTTCTTGATCTTCGCCGACGGGAATAATGGATGCCTTAAAGGCTGTAATATCTGCCGCCTGGCTAATTGGATAATTAACAAAACCAATTGGGACAGAAGAAAAATGTTTTGATGCTATTTCACTTTTTACTGTCGGATTACGGATTAAGCGAGTGTAGGATACAAGATTCATATAGTATGCAGTGAGTTCAGGAAGCGCCGGAATTCCTGATTGTATAAAGAATGTAACCTTTTTCGGGTCTAACCCAACAGCTAAATAATCAAGCATCACCTCCATAATGCTGTTCTGAATTTTTTGAGGATTATCTGCATTATCTGTTAAAGCCTGAGCATCGGCAATCATAATATAAAATGCGTCATATTCGGCCTTATTCTGAAGTTCTATACGCTTTTTTAGACTCCCCACATAGTGTCCAATATGCAGTCTACCTGTTGGACGGTCTCCAGTAAGTATAATTTTACTCATCATTACTATCCTTAAAAATTAAATCGTGTATATCTGAATCTTTGAACTCAGAACTATCCCAAACTCTTTTCATACTTAAAACTGTTTCAAGATACTTCTTCTTAGATTCCACCCACTCAGCTGACGAGGTTTGACGTTTTTTAAATGCCTTTTCTGCTTTTTTAATTGCTTCAATTGGCCACCCAGATGCTAACTGTATCATTTCGAGAATGACAATCTCGTTGATTTCGCTTGTCTGTAGTATGAGTTTTGAAATAGTTTCTTCACTTTGACCGAGGTTTATAGATGAGTCAGGGATACTTTTTGATTGCTTAAAGTATGGATGTAGTCCGCTCACGATACGACTATAAATTGCACCGACACTAACATTTTCAGGGATGAGTGACTTAAGATCAGGATCTTCCTTCATTCGTTCCAAGGCAATTCCACCAATATTTGCATGATAAAATTCGTCTAATCCGCAAATAACAACGATTCCCTTTTTGCGATCCTTTATTATTGGCAGAAGGACATCAGTTGCTGTATACACATGGTCTAATAGAACTGAAAAATCACTGCCGCGCAACTTGAGTCTGTCATAGGTCGTATCTGTTGCTTCAGTATTATTGGAAAAATCCTGTAATTTGATCATTCTCGAAATCAAAGAAAAAGTACGCGCATGATCAATATTGTTATGTAAGCAAATCCTACCGGCTTTTTCATCAAAACCCAATTTTCGTATGAATTTTTTATAGCGTTCAGTTAACAAGAGGATCCTTTTAACGCTCATGCTTCTCGCGTTTATAGAGCCAAAATCGTTAATTATAAAATAGGTATAGATACCAGTTTTCTTCTGCGCATCGAGAATTTTTAGTATTTCAGACATCGTGCCCATTGTAGGTGCATTTGTTGCGCCAATACCGCTTACTATGGCAATGTCTTCTTTTTTATTTTTTAAAATTGAAGGTAAATTTGGTGTATAGCACAGAAATTCATTATTTAATTCTCCATTTTTTCCATATTCAAATACCGTAAAATCGTTTGGAAAACGAATATATCCATTCTCATTGATTGTATTTTCTATGCCTTTTTTTGTGAATTCTAACTCTTCAAGTAATAATTGAACTTCTTTTTCATTCATATCAACCATTCCTTTATAAGACATATTGTACCATTCTAGTGATAAAATATAAACCATGAATTACTTAAGAAAACATGTCGTAAAAGTACTTATTATCGATGCGGAGAAACGGTGTTTATTGTTATTTCGGTCAAAGTCTCATCCTCTCTATGGTGGTCAAATAGATTTTCCTGGAGGACTTGTGAATATACATGATTCCGAGACCGCACTCGAAGCATGTGTGAGAGAAACGTATGAAGAAACTGGTATTACCCTACGGGCACCCGTAAAAAAAATTTTTCGACATCAAGTAGAAACAAAAGAAGAGGATATCACGTATGATTTTTATATAAATGAAGTAATTAGCCTCAGTGATCTTGCTATTATTTTAAGCAACGAGCACGCTGGGTATCAACTTGTAAAAATTAACGAATTACAAGAATTTAACACTTGCCTCACAGATAACTACATTAAATATGCAATAAATTATATTCAAAATAACTTAATCTCTTTAAAATTCGTAACACAAATTGGTATAAATTAATCATTAGTACCTGAATTAATACTCTAACGATGAATCACTATAGTAGATCTGAAGAGACATAGGAATTTCTGTGTTCTGTAATTTAAAACAACGACTAAACAATACGTATGTCTAGCTTTCTTATTAGCCGCCTAGTATGCTTCGCATACAGTCGTCTGATTCGTCGAAATAAAAAAGAAACGCTGCGCTCTGTATTTTAATTTTTAAAACCTAAAATTATAGAACAAGTTCTAAATTTTAAATTTTAAAAATAAAAATAGAGTTCTTCGAACTCTTCTTTTTTTATTTCTCCTCATGGAGCCGCCTTCGAGATTTGAACTCGAGACCCCTTCCTTACCATGGAAGTGCTCTACCACTGAGCTAAGGCGGCATAGAAAAGTCCCGACACTATTTGAGAAAGTGTC
>ERZ773065.1392-NODE-1392-length-12267-cov-2.934409_pt1 | contig 12267 bp, 7 predicted proteins | sample MGYA00580623_ERZ773065 | MGnify/ENA primary metagenome ERZ773065 (study PRJEB29015, sample SAMEA2738017) | human oral metagenome | biome: human oral; feature: human-associated habitat; material: dental | place: China | collected 2047 ...
CATCGTCTTCGTCGTATCATTCGCTGAGTGAAGGGCGATACCTGCCAGCACGCTCCATGCAAGAATGCCGATGTAATTTGCATTGGCAAGCGCATGAATCGGATTATCGACGACAGAAAGCAATAGATTCTGCAGGACAGCGACGATGCCGGACGGCGGACTGATCTCAGAATCCATGACCTGCAGCGTGAGCGACGATGGGAAGGCAAAGGCAAATGCCACAGCAACGATCGATGCAAAAAACGTTGCAAGGATATACATACGGACAATCGGTTTCATCGCCGTACTGGCATCAGAATTCTTCTGTGCCATCGCATTCATGACAAGCACAAAGACAAGGATAGGCGCAACGCCCTTTAAGGCGAGAACAAATAACTTTCCGAGAATAGCCACCGCTGGTATCGACTGCGGGGCAAAACACGCAATCAAGATACCGATAATAAGACCGACGATGATAAGCTTGATAAGTGCCACTTCCTGGTACTTTCGACCAAGCTGACGAAACATAAACAGACCTCCTATAGGATATAAAACCGTTCACTGGCAGAACACAAACGGTAGTATATATTAAATACAACTTTGATGCAAGCAATTGTAGGTATTCTCTCATACGAAGTCTAAGATTCCATGAATATGTTACTTATATTTTCTCACGACAATATCGCGAAGTTTTGGAGATATAAACATACTACACACCTCACATGAATAAGCTGGCAAACTTTTGATTTTACCGACTTTTCTTGACACCTCTTGTTCTCAAGTGATATGCTACTTTTATTATTTCAATATATGAAAAAAAACTTTTAGATAGGTGGAAATCATGAGCGAATCGAAACAGACGAATAAGAAGATCATTCTTTCTGGAATACAGCCGACAGGGGTCTTTACGCTTGGAAATTACCTTGGCGCTGTGAAGAGCTGGGAACATATGCAAGAGGAGTATCTTTGCTATTACTTCATCGCAGATCTTCATTCGCTCACCATTCATATGGATGCAGCAAAACGGCGGGCACAGACGCGCGAAGCTTTCGCACTTCTCCTCGCCTGCGGCATTGACCTGGAAAAGAGCCTTGTCTTTGTACAAAGTCACAATCCCTGCCATGCACAGATGGGATGGATTATGGATTGCTGCTCACAGTTTGGAGAGCTCAGTCGTATGACGCAGTTTAAGGATAAAAGTGCAAAACATCCTGATAATATCAATGCGGGACTCTTCACTTATCCAGCACTGATGGCAGGGGATATTCTCCTCTATCAAGCAGACTACGTACCAGTCGGAGCGGATCAGACGCAGCATCTTGAATTTACGCGTGATGTTGCCACTCGTTTTAACCACACGTATGGCGAGACGTTCAAACTGCCGGAAGGATATTTTCCGAAAGCGGGAGCACGTGTCATGAGCCTGCAGGATCCGACAAGCAAGATGAGCAAATCAGACGAGAATCCAAAGGCAACGATCTCCATTCTCGATGAGGAAAACGTCATCTTGAAGAAGTTCAAGAGTGCTGTCACAGACAGTGAATCTTCTGTGCATTTTAGCGAAACAAAGCCCGGCATCTCGAATCTCATGACGATCTACAGTGCTGTCACAGGCAAAAAAATAGACGAGATTGAAACGGAATTTTCAGGAAAGGGGTACGGCGATTTCAAGGCAGCGGTCGGTGAAGTCGTTGCTGAAGAGCTTCGCCCCATTCGTGAAAACTTCAAGCGCTTGATGAATGACCGCGCCTACCTTGACAAGGCGATGGAGAAGGGCGCGGAAAATGCAAGGCGCATCGCCTACAAGACTTTGACCAAGGTTGAAAAAAGAGTTGGTCTCCTTCTTCCTACAAAATGAAGTAAAAATTTTTATAATGTTTCAGATGTGCTTTTTTTTTCAATAAACCTCTGCTATAATAAAAATATGGAGGTGTTTGTTATGAAAAAGATTTACTTACTTTTAGGCGCACTCTTGATGATAGCCGTTCCAGTTTTTGCAGCGCCGGTTTCTGCCGCTTCCAACGGCACGAATGGCGTGTATTGCAACGGCTCTTACTGCACGGTTCGTCCGAATGTCCAGATGTCAACGCGCCGTGAATATTGCGGTGGCCGTGGCTGTGGTTCATACTGCAGTAATGTCACAAATTGCTCGGATGACAATTCGTGCGGTCAGCCTGGCTGCTACTATTGATTCGATGAACATCTATGATTGAAGAAGCCCTCTCATAACATGAGAGGGCTTCTTCAATGCACTGTATTGTGTGATGCATTATATGATCCATTGCACACGGAAAGCATCGTCTATCAGTAGTTTTTTACAACTATCCTATAACCTTATTTCGGATAAGGATAGACTTCCAGCTTATCCCCTATCCACTCTGCCATAAAAACCTCATTCACTTCATAGCCCTTATCACGAACAGCCTCATGCAGCCATTCTTCGCTTCGATCCAAAAGCTCTAAAATTCCTGTGTCAATGCGTCCATCGACGATAAGCGGATACCGCACGGTCTCTGTTCCATAGGGAATAACGGTCAGCTGTCCGTTTTGCTCTAGGATAGCACGACGCACCTTATGAATCTCGCTGACATCATTCATGCGCAGTTTCAGATGCAGGTCATTGGCTTGAATGCCGTGGCGCAGACATTCACCAATCAAAATTTCACCATTCTCGATTAAAACGACAGGTGAACCATCAATATGTCGTTTGACGAAAGCATAATGCGTTGTACCAAAGCGAACAAGCAAGATGATGATTGTCCAAATAAGCAAGACAAGGGTATATTTTATAAGACCGATGGCATCATTGTAAACAATACCGCCGATGATCGCGCCGAGCACGTAATTCTGCACCTGATCAAAGGCAGAGCAAGGCGCGAGATTCCCTTTTCCCATGACATTGATCTGCACGATGATTGTGAGCAGCCCCAACGCAAACTTTGCGGTAATCAGGGCATAACCTGTTAACATCAATGTGTCTCCTTTTTGTCCACAATTTTGACATCATCGGGCAGGTATTTGACCGGCTGCAGCTGGTACGCAGAAAAATTCTTGTCGAACTGCACCGTATACATCTGATCTTCATACTTTAGCAGCATACCCGAATAAAGCCGTTTGGCATTTACCGAAATGCCGCTCGGATCAAAGCCTTCCTTCTCGCTGACTTTCTGCACGAAGCCAACCATATGCGAGGAAGCATCTAATGAGTCGATCGCTTGTGTATAATCGTCCACTTTGTTGCCAATCAGGAAGAGAACACAGAGAAACAAGATAATGCCAATATCGCGATACTTCGTATCAAACCGATGCCGACTGAACTGCCATGCCAAAACAAGCATCGTTGCCAATAGAACGGCCGTCACGCCCCATTGGAGCAATGAATTTCCCTGCGCCTGTTCTTTGAGCGCGGCAAGTGTGTAAAATTCCATAATAATTCCCCTTTTTTACGATTCTCTGAACGCTTTCATTTTACCATGGAAAAGAAAATTTGTCTGTCTTTTCTTCTAGAATATTGCAAGAAATAAAAGGGGTCAATACATCTTTTTCTTGAAAACCCGACAAAATCGTCCTAATATATATCTTAAAAGGAGAGAAGGTTTATGGAAACGTTTCGCACGGTAAAAAAAGACTCACACGTAAAGGAAGCCTATTACGAGATACAAAAATCGAAATTCTATGCGCGTATCTGCCATGCTGAAACAGAAGATGAAGTGCGCGCCTTTATCCTTGAAATAAAGAAGCGCTGCTACGATGCACGTCACAATCCCTCTGCTTATATTCTCGGCACAGAGCCCAGTACGATGAAGATGAAGTCAAACGACGACGGCGAACCGGGCGGCACAAGCGGAAATCCCATTCTCGAAGCGATGAAGAAGCGCGGCATTACGAATGCCTGCCTTGTCGTCACACGGTACTTCGGCGGCATAAAACTCGGTGCAGGCGGGCTGATTCGCGCCTATGGACACGCGGCTGGTCTCGCGATTGCTGCTGCTTCAATCGTTGAGATGCGCCCTTTTACGGCACTTGCTGTAAAAATCCCCTACGAACTCCTTACATCCATCGAGCATTTCATCCGTGAAGAATCTATTCACACAGAAGAAACGATATATGCCGAAGATGTGACGTTGCACCTTCTCCTTCCACCAGGTGAAATCGAAGAAAAAAGAGCCGTGATCATCGACCGCACGGCAGGAAAAGCTGTGCTGACAGAAGGCGATACGCGCTGCATTGCGATAGAAATAACTTCATGCCGAAAAGAGGAACTTAATGTTTTGTAAGGGATTGCCGCCAAGCATTGATAAAGATGCGACCATACTTATTCTAGGCTCTATGCCAGGCGTTGCATCTCTGCATGCCCAGCAGTATTATGCACACCCAATGAATCGCTTTTGGAAGGTGATGGCAGCCATTCTAGATGAAACACTGCCGGAAAGCTACGAGAAAAAGAAAGCAATGCTCCTCCGTCATCATATCGCCCTTTGGGACAGTATCGTGGAATGTGAGCGAGAAGGCAGCCTGGAATTGGTGCGATGCAGCTATCGGTGATTATCAGATCAGCATTGAAGACTTTGCTAAGCGTGTAAAGTCATACATTGAGCGTAAGGGGAATAACCATCATGTCGTTTTCCTCGCAGATGAGATCGGTCAGTATATCGGCGATGATTCCAAGCTGATGCTGAATCTGCAGACCGTGACGGAAGAACTCGGCAAAGAGTGCAATGGCAAGGCATGGGTCATCGTAACCAGTCAGCAGGATATCGACTCCATCACGAAGGTAAAGGGCAACGACTTTTCCAAGATTCAGGGCCGTTTTGATACAAGACTTTCTCTGTCCTCCGCGAACGTCGATACCGTCATCAAAAAGAGAATCCTGGACAAGACGGACACAGCCGCTCAGACGCTGCGGCTTCTCTATGAGCAGAAAGCCACGATTATCAAGAACCTGATCGTCTTCAACGATGGTGTTGAGAAAAAATTGTATGCAAATGAGCGGGATTTTTCGGAGGTCTATCCGTTTATTCCGTATCAGTTTAATCTGCTGGCCAGTGTACTGACATCGATTCGTACACACGGTGCGTCCGGAAAGCATTTGTCCGAAGGTGAGCGTTCCATGCTGGCCCTGTTCAAAGAATCCGCAATGGCGCTCAAGGATGAAGGTGTCGGCGCAATCGTGCCGTTCCATCGCTTCTATGATGCGCTGGAAAACTTCCTGGATCACAGCCACAAGGGCGTTATCATTAAGGCTTACGACAACAGTTATATCAATCCGGAGCATAAGGACAAGGGCGTTTTCGCTGTCAATGTGCTGAAGACCCTGTTCATGATCAAGTATGTCTTGGAGATCGAGTCCAACCTGGACAACATCACCAGCCTCATGATCGAGAATATCGATGATGACCGTATTGAAGTGAAGGGGCGTGTAGAAGAAGCTCTGAAGGTTCTGATGCGGCAGATGCTGGTGCAGAAGAATGGCTCCCATTATGTTTTTCTGACGGATGAAGAGCAGGAAATCAACCGTGAGATCGACAGCCAGAATGTCGAGCTGGCGGAAGTGATCAACAAGGTATCCGAGATGATCTTTGAGGATATCTTCACCGACAAGAGATATCGGTATCCGGCGTTCAATGGCCGCTATTCCTTTAACTTCAATCAGGCTGTGGATGACAGACCGTATAAGGCTAACCAAAACTATGATATCGGCGTCCGCATCCTGACACCGTGGTACGAAGGCGGCGATGATGACCTGACCCTTCGCATGATGTCCGGGCAGAAGAATGAGGTTTTGGCATCGCTGCCGAAGGATGCGGCTTTTCTGGATGAGATTCGGCAGTATCTGAAGATTGAGAAGTTCCTGCGCCTCAATACATCCACACAGCTTGCAAAGTACGAGATGATCAAGGAAGCAAAGCGCGTAGAAATGCGCGAGCGTAATGCCAATGCCAAGATCTACCTGACAGAGAGCCTGAAAGAAGCCACGATCTATGTAAATGGCGATGTTCCGCATATTTCCGCAAAGGAAGTATCCGCCAGAATCTCGGAGGCTATTGGAAAGCTGGTGCAGACGGTTTATAACAAACTGTCCTACATCACGGCTGCTATGAGTGAATCGGAAATCCGCAAGATGTTCCATTCCTCTAATTCGATGACCTTGGGACTGGAAGGTGCAGCGGATGCCAATACCCATGCGCTGGATGACGTGCTGCAGTTCATCGCTTCAAATACCGATATGCACATGAAGACCTCCATGAAGACGGTAAAAGACCGTTTTATGAAGGCTCCCTATGGCTTTGTAGAAGACGATGTGCACTGGCTTGTGGCACGGCTCTTTAAGCGCGGGGATCTTGCCTTTACCGTGAATGGGGCAAGCGTCAATCAGAACAACAAGACGGAGGAAGAGCTGATCGGATTCATCACGAAGAAAACATTTGTTGAGAAGCTCCTTCTGGAGAAACGAATCCGTGTAAACGAAAAGGACAAGAAGGCCGTCCGTGATGTGATGAAGGAGCTCTTCGGCACTGCCGGCACTGCAGAAGATGAAGACAGTATCATGAAGAATTTCCAACGGTATGCACAGAATATGGTGGGCGCGATTCTTCCTCTGGAGCCGCAGTACAAGAATTATGCCTATCCCGGCAAGAGAGTCTTGGATACAGGAAAGCGCTTGATACAGCAGGTGTCACAGATGCAGTCGCCGCTTGACTTCTTCCGGCATGTATCCGGCAGCCGGGAAGATTTCTATGACTTTGCGGAAGACTATGAGCCGGTCAAGACCTTCTTTGCCGGAGAGCAGAAGCAAATCTTTACCGAAGCCCTGAATATGCTGGCAATTTACGATGACAGCAAGACCTATATCGTGGACGAAGACCTGGAGAAAATCGCTGCCGATATGCGGCATATCGTACAGCAGGACAAGCCGTATCAGAATATCCCGAAGCTTCCGGAGCTGCGCAAGCAGTTCCTGGAGGCATACATGAAGATACTGACGCGGGAAGAAAAACCGGTGCTGGACGCCGTCGATCAGGCAAAAGACCGTGTGATGGAAATCCTGAATACAAAGGAGTATGCTGCATCGAAGCGTCAGAAATACATGGAGCTCTTTGCTGAAATCAAAGATGGCGCAGAGCATTGCAACAACGTCTCTTCGCTCAGAAGCTTTGCGGACAAGGCAGATGCCCTGAAGATTCGTCTCATGAACGAGATGGACGCGGTTGACCGTCAGATCACCTATGAAAAAGCTATGAAGGCAAAGAAAGAGGCTGAAGAGGCTGCCCGGAAAGCAAAGGAAGAAGGCCGAGCCATCCCGAAGCAGGTCGCGGAAGCACAGGGCGGTTACAAGGTTAAGAAGATTAAGAACGTGACGATCAAAAACATGACGAATACTTCTTCCTGGAGGCTGGAGAGCGAACAGGATGTGGACAAATATCTTGCGGCTCTCAGAAAGTCTCTGCTGGAAGAGTTGGAAGAAACCGACATTGTAAATGTGGAGTTCTAAAGAATGGAGTGCAGGTATGAATAAGACTGCCATAAAGAACTTTGCCGTCCGGGCAAGAAATAAACTGCTTGCGGATATCAGCTACCGTGCTGGTCTGATGGGGATTACGGTGGACGGTATTCAGAAAGCGCTGCCGCAGTCTGCCGGGATGACGGAGTTTTACGATATCGGCACGGCAGAGCCTTATTCCATCAGCGGTGCTGAAGTGAAACAGCGCAGCCGTCTGGTAGAATTGATTCGCAGAAAAGAGAAAGAGACGAATTATCAGACTGCATATAAGTACGTACTGGAGGAGGTTGCCTATACCTGGTTCAACCGCCTGATTGCCGTGCGTTTTATGGAGGTCAACGATTACCTGCCGTCCCATATTCGTGTACTCTCTTCCGATTCCGGCAAGATGGAGCCGGATCTGGTGACGAATCCCTTTGACGCGGAGCTTATCTTTACGGCTGCAGAGGAGCAGGAAATCCACCGGCTGAAACACGAAAACAAGCTGGATGAAGCGTTCCGGCTGCTCTTTATCAAGCAGTGCAACGCCCTGAATGAAATTCTGCCTGCTCTTTTTGAGAAGACCAGCGATTATACAGAGCTCTTGCTGAATTTGTCCGTCATTGATCAGGACGGCGTGGTCTGGCATCTTGTCCATGATATCCCGGAAGAGGATTTCGATGTAGAGCGCGGCGGACAGGTGGAGATCATCGGATGGCTGTATCAGTATTACAATACGGAGCCGAAGAACGACGCCTTTGCAAAGAAGGGCAAGATTGCGAAGGAAGAAGTGCCTGCGGTCACGCAGCTCTTTACGCCGGACTGGATCGTCCGCTACATGGTGGAGAACAGCCTTGGCCGTCTTTGGGTGGAGGGACATCCGAATGACGACCTGAAAGCAGAGTGGAAATACTATCTGGAGGAGGCGGAGCAGGAGCCGGAAGCACAGGCGCAGCTTGCCGAAATCCGGAAAGAGTATGCGAAGCTGAATCCGGAAGATATCCGCATCATCGATCCCTGCATGGGCAGCGGTCACATCCTGGTCTACGCCTTTGACGTGCTCATGCAGATTTATGAGAGCACCGGTTACGGCCAGCGTGACGCTGCCAGAAGCATTCTGGAAAACAATCTCTATGGTCTCGATATTGATGACCGCGCCTTCCAGATGGCGTACTTTGCCGTCATGATGAAAGCACGGCAGTATAATCGCCGTATTCTGAATGGCGAATACAGGCCGAATGTATACTCCATTCAGGAGAGCAACGGAATTGACCGAAATCAGCTCCAGTATTTCGGCGCCGGTCTCAATGAATTGGAGAAAAATAATGCTGTCACGCAGATGACCGGACTTCTTGATGCCTTCAATGATGCCAAGGAATATGGCTCAATTCTTACGGTAGAGCAGTACGACTGGGATTTGCTGGATCGTTTTGTGTCCAATAGTGAAGTAGTTGGCCAGCTGAGCATGGATACTGTTGGACTGGATGATACTGCGGAAGAGTTAAAGATGCTGATTGCACAAGGGAAGGTACTTGCGCAGAAGTACCATGTGACAACCACGAATCCGCCATACATGATAATCAGTAATGGAGACACACCATTAAACGAGTATGTAAAAAAGAAATATCCTGACAGTAAGACCGATCTGTTTGCAGTGTTTATAGAAAAATGTGTAGCCATGCTATTAAAGCATGGATTTTCGGCTATGATCACGCAACATGCATGGATGTTTCTTGCAAGCTATGAATCTCTGCGCGATAAAATGCAAAATCAGCGTATTGTAAATTTGGCACATCTCGGACCAAGAGCTTTTGATGAAATAAGTGGTGAAGTAGTTCAAACTGTCAGCTTTGTCTTGAATACAACAAGAATAACGAAATATAAGGGCGTTTACTTGTCACTTACAGGCTACACATCTGAAAAAGGAAAGGAAGAAGGATTCCTATCAGGCGTTGACCGGTTTGAGAAAAGTCAAGAAGACTTTACTGTAATACAAGGAACTCCATATACCTCATATTGGGCTTCACAGGATATTTTCAGCGCCTTCAAAAATAATAAGCTTGTGGGAGATATTTCTGATCCGAGAGTGGGTATGGCAACAGCAAATAACGACAGGTTTGTTCGTTTGTGGCATGAGGTAAGCAGAGATCGGTTTAGTGAAAATTCGATTTCTCGCGAAGCAGCCAGAGCGAGTCGTAAAAAATGGTTTCCTTTTGCAAAGGGCGGTGAACAAAGGAAATGGTACGGTAATAATGATACCGTAGTAAATTGGGAGAATGATGGCTTTGAAATACAAAATTTCAAAGATGAGAAAACGGGAAGAATCAGATCCCATAATTATAACCTTGATTACATCTTTAGTTCTGCTTTAACTTGGACAGTTATTGGAACAAATAGAACGTCATTTAGGTATTGTCCTGTCGGTTTCCTCTACTCGAATAGTGGTTATGGAATGTTCTGTAATGATGAAGAAACCAAACTATTTCTATTGGGCTTTATGAATTCAAAGATTGCAGCCTCCATACTTCAAATCCTATCCCCGTCTATGGGCTTCGAATCAGGTTATTTGCGGAAGCTTCCCCTTGTTTTTGCAAAGCAAGATTCTGTAGTTGAGGTTGTAAAAGAATGTATCGACATAAGCAGAAAAGACTGGGACTCTTTTGAAACATCGTGGGATTTTGAAAGGCATCCGTTGGTAAAAAAAGGCCTCAGTCGTAGTCACTGGAATGCTGATTATATAACCATCGAAGAATGTTACCGTTTCTGGTCTGATGAATGTGATCAGTGTTTTCAGCAGCTTAAATCAAATGAAGAAGAACTGAACCGCATCTTTATCGAAATCTATGGATTGCAGGATGAATTGACACCGGAAGTCGAGGATAAGGATGTGACTGTCCGTCGTGCTGACCTTCAGCGGGACATAAAGTCTCTGCTGTCCTATGCGGTCGGCTGCATGTTTGGCCGTTATGCCCTTGATACCACGGGCCTTACCTATGCCGGTGGTGACTGGGATGCAAGCAAATACGGTCAGTTCAAGCCGGATGCGGATAATGTCATTCCAATCACCGATGAGGAGTATTTGGAGGACGATATTGTCTCCCGCCTCTGTGCTTTCCTGAAGGTCGCTTTCGGGGAACAGACGCTGGAGGAGAATCTGGATTTCATAGCTAAAGCTCTTGGCAGCAAGGGTGATTCCAGCCGAGAGATCATCCGGAACTATTTCCTGAATGACTTTTTCAAGGATCATTGTCAGAGCTATTCTGTGACCGGCTCGGGCAAACGCCCGATTTACTGGCTCTTTGATTCCGGTAAGCAGAACGGTTTCAAGGTATTGATCTATTTGCATCGCTATAATGCCGACACAATCGGCAATCTTCGTATCGACTACCTGCACCGTATGCAGCGTATCTACGAGAGAGAAATCAGCCGCATGCAGGATATGATTGACAACAGCACGAATGCCCGTGAAGTGGCACAGGCGACAAAACGGCGTGAAAAGCTGACAAAGCAGCTGAAGGAATGCCGCGAATATGATGAGAAGCTGGCGCACCTGGCGCTGTCCCGCATCGAGCTGGATCTGGATGACGGCGTAAAGAAGAACTATCGCAAGATCCAGACAGCAAATGACGGAAAGCTCTATGAGGTTCTTGCGGACTCGAAGAATATCATGTCCAAGGAGTAACGGGAGGTGATTGATATGATCGTTCAGAAAGAATTATTCGGCGAGGACAAGCACGTCGAGTTCAAGGCGGAGATTCCGAAAAAGCATGAGAGGTTTCTGAAGGATATCATCGCGTTTGCCAACACCTCCGGCGGAAAGACCATTGTGGGCGTGGAAGATGGAACGGGAAAGGTCGTTGGTCTGGGGGATCAGAATCCATTCAAGCTTTCGGATGCCATTTCCAACATGATTTCCGATGCCTGCACACCGCAGATTTATACGGAAATCACGGCAAAGACGGTGGACGGAGAAACGGTTCTTGAAGTTGAAGTTTTCCCGGGGCCAAACAGACCTTACTATCTGAAATCGGTTGGTAAGGAACAATCGACTTACGTGCGGATCAACGGTACCAGTCGTCCTGCAGGCGAAATTCGTTTGAAGGAACTGGAAATGGAAGGCACGCATATGTCTTACGATACACTGTGGGAAATCGGCCGGTATTATGATACAGAAGCTGCGCAGGCTTTGATGGATAGCATGTATCAAATGGCGCTGACCAACAGCAAGAGTACGGAAGAGAGAGCTGCCATTCACGAACTGACTGCCGAAAAGCTGGAGGATTTCGGGATTCTGCGCAAAGAGGAAGGGAAATATGTTCCGACAAGAGCGTTTACGTTATTGATGAATCCAAAAGAACGTTACGTGAAGATTCAGTGTGCTCTTTTTAAGGGAACGGACAGAGTGGATTTTATTGATCGCAAGGAGTTCTGTGGAGCGATTCAGGAACAGATCGAAGAGGCACATCAATTTGTTCTGCGTCATACGAATAAAGGTGTGGTGATTGATGGCCTTTACCGGCAGGATATTTACGAGCTTCCGACAAGTGCCATTCGTGAAATCATCACAAATGCAGTTCTGCATCGAAGCTACGTGGATCCGGCAAGCATTCAGGTGTCGATTTTTGATGATCGTATGGAAATAGATTCTCCCGGGATGTTGTACGCGGGATTAAGTGCAGCGGAAGCGGTGAGCGGTAAGTCGAAGTGCCGTAATAAGGCGATCGCAGAGGCCTTCCAATATATGAAGATGATTGAAGGATGGGGCACCGGCTTGCCGCGCCTCTTCAAGCGCTGTAAAGAGATGGGCC
>ERZ773065.1396-NODE-1396-length-12259-cov-5.153147_pt1 | contig 12259 bp, 4 predicted proteins | sample MGYA00580623_ERZ773065 | MGnify/ENA primary metagenome ERZ773065 (study PRJEB29015, sample SAMEA2738017) | human oral metagenome | biome: human oral; feature: human-associated habitat; material: dental | place: China | collected 2047 ...
GGACTTCACGGTAGAAGGGGACCGGAGGAGCGCTGACGGCGCGCCCGCACGAGGCGCCACCGCAGCACCGACAGGACTCCGCCCCCCTTGGCACCATGCCCAAGATGCTCCCGGGCAACACGACCGCGCCTCAATGCACCTGATGGTGCTAGGTGCTCCCTGACTGCGGCTGGATTCGAACCAGCAACCGTCCGATTACAAGTCTCGATGCACCTGATGGTGCTGGGTGTTTCCTAACACCGACATCGGCACGATCTTCGGGTCGGTCGCCGCGTCTCAATGCACCTGATGGCGCCAAGTGCTCCTTGACCTGAAGAAGTACTACTACCAGACGCAACTGTACGCGAAGGGGTCTCAATGCACCTGATGGTGCCGGATGCCCCCTTGGCGTGCAGCTCCCGATTATGCACACAAGGGACGGAATTACGCAACACAACACCGCACACAACGGCTTGATTCCACCCTTGTGTGCGAACAACGTTGCCTAATTCGAGCCCCTTGTGTGCGCACTACCGAGCAGAAGGAGACCGGCGAAATGCTGATGCCGCATCCGCACGCGGCGCCTCCGCAGCACCGATCGGCCGGTACCCCTGGCACTTGGGCCAAGGACCACGACCTGCCCCTCTGGGGCAAGGGCACAAATGCACCTGATAGTGCTGGATGCTCCCTGACAGGTCGTGGTCCCCAGTGCCTGAGCTCGACGTCTGGGTCTCAATGCACCTGATGGCGCTGGGTGCCCCCTGAATTCGATAGTGAGTGTTGACCCCGGTGTCTCGACAGGGCTGTCTCAATGCACCTGATAGTGCTGGATGCTCCCTGACAGTCGGTGAAATGAACTTCTTCACCGCTGCTGAGTACACGTCTCAATGCACCTGATGGTGCTGGCTGCTCCCTGACCGCTCTCGTCCACGAAAAAGGGGCGCTGGCTTCTTCGTCTTAATGCACCTGATGGTGCTGGGTGCTCCCTGATGGCGGGCGCCACCACACGGGCGCTCATGGTCCGCTGGCCTCGATGCACCTGATGGTGCTGGATGCCCCCTTAGCGCGCAGTTCCCGGTTACGCACACAAGGGACGGAATTACGCAACACAACACCGCACACAACGGCTTGATTCCGCCCTTGTGTGCGAACAACGTTGCCTAATTCGAGCCCCTTGTGTGCGCACCTCAGGGCAAAAGGGCACCAGGAGCGCTGACGACGCGTGCGCATGAGGCACCACTGCGGCACCGGTCGACCTCTGCCCCCTGGCACCATGCCCAAGAACTCCGGGGCAACACGACCGCGCCTCAATGCACCTCATGGTGCTGGGTGCTCCCTGACGGGGTGCCATCAACGGCCTTCCCGTCACCAACGGGAAGTCCTAATGCACCTGATAATGCTGGGTGCTCCCTGACTGGCGCGGCTGGGCGAACGTGACCGGCAACATCGACTGGTCTTAATGCACCTGATGGTGCTGGGTGCTCGCTGACTGGGGAAGACCACGACCACCTACCACCTCGCCCGGGGTCTTAATGCACCTGATGGTACTAGGTGCTCCCTGACTTGCAGGGGTTTCCGGATCTTCTGGTCCTTTATAAAAAGTCTTAATGCACCTGATGGTGCTGGGCGCTCCCTGACGCAACAACGGAAGCCGTTCTACAAGCGCTGGTGGTTCATTGCGTCTCAATGCACCTGATAGTGCTGGGTGCCCCCTGACCCCTACTACGTCGACAGCGCCGCCACCGTGTACCGCGGGTCTCAATGCACCTGATGGTGCTGGGTGCTCCCTGACATTCCGAAGCTTTTACCGGTCAAGGAAGTTTCGTCCAAGTCTCAATGCACCTGATGGTGCTGGGTGCTCCCTGACAGCGCGTTCTCGTGATCCTAGTCCTCCTAGTCTTGTCCCCGTCTCAATGCACCTGATGGTGCTGGGTGCTCCCTGACGAGGATCGGCAGGCACGGTGTTTTCGGCGCTATTGAGTCTCAATGCACCTGGTGGTGCTGCCTGCTCCCTGACCGAGCACGCCAGAACCATCATCGCCAACCTCGAAGGGTCTCAATGCACCTGATGGTGCTGCCTGCTCCCTGACTGAAGACTCCGGGGCCGTGTGGTTCTCCATGGTTTTGTCTCAATGCACCTGATGGTGCTGCCTGCTCCCTGACTTCGGCGGAAGTGAGTGGCAGGCCCGCCATGTGTTGTCGCAATGCACCTGATGGTGCTGGGTGCTCCCTGACAGGTACCACGACGTCCGCACGAACGCGATCCGAATGTCTCCATGCACCTGATGGTGCTGGGTGCTCCCTGACAACGCCACCGAACCGACCCTGATACCCCGTATTCTGGGTCTCAATGCACCTGATGGTGCTGGGTGCTCCCTGACAGTCGAGCAGTGGGTCGTCGCTGCTGCCACTGGCGACGGGTCTCAATGCACCTGATGGTGCTGGGTGCTCCCTGACGAGCATCCAATACCACCACTCGGCGAAGTTCTACTCATGTCTCAATGCACCTGATGGTGCTGGGTGCTCCCTGACGGCATCCCTCGTGGTCGTCTCCGCAGCCGCGTCAGCACTGAGTCTCAATGCACCTGATGGTGCTGGGTGCTCCCTGACTCATCACCATCGGAGTGCTGGCGGTGTTGACCGTCGGCGTCTCAATGCACCTGATGGTGCTGGGTGCTCCCTGACTTACAACAAAATGAGTCAGGCGCTTTCCGTTATTCGTGAGTCTCAATGCACCTGATGGTGCTGGGTGCTCCCTGACCCCCTCGGCGTGTCGAACGGCAGCTGACCTGCGCGAACTCCATGCCGGATCGCCAGTGGCCGAACAGGGAGCCCTCCGGCCGGTGGGCACGGGCCCAGTTTAGGGGACTTTTCGTTGCGAACACAAGGGTCGCCACCGACGCCCGAATCGGCTCCCGGTCTGCCGGATTCCAACCGCTTTCCAACGGAAAGTCGGCGCCAGCACTCGCGGAATTGTTACACACGTCACCACCTTATTTACCACACAACCCTATTCCCCCGATCCGAGCGCGCCCCTCACCAGGCCGTCCAAGGACACGCCGGGGTCCGCGCCGCAGCGGGCCTCCAGCTGCTCCACCGTGAAGGAGGCCGGGCCCGCCAGGAAGGCGACGCGCGCCTCGACGGCCGACTCGGGAACGCCCGCGCGCTGGGACCAGGCCCGCCGGTACAGGCGCAGCTGGGTGATGAAGTAGCGCAGCTTCGCGGGATCCGTCCGCCGGTCCACGGCCCTGCCTGACTTCCAGTCGATGACGACGAAACGCGGCCCGCCGCCACTGGTGCGCTCGAAGACGGCGTCGATGCGGCCCTGCACGGACACGCCCCCCACCTCCACGCTGAAGGGCTCCTCGATGCCGACCGGGGAGCAGCCCGCCAGCTCCGTGGCGACGAACTCCGTGAAATTCGCCCGCAGCACCTCCAGCTTCGCGCGGGACCGCTCGTCCAGCGCCGCCTCCTCGACCACCTGGGGGCCGCCGCCCAGCGACGCGTCCACGCCCCCGCCGGCCCCCGCCTCGTCCGCCGGGAGCAGGGAGCCCAACGGCCCGTCCCCCGGAGCGGTGGGATCGCCCCCCGCGGGTTCGGGCGACGCCAGGTGCAACTGCCGCTCCGCCCACGCGTGGAACACCGTGCCCAGGGCCGACGACTCCGACGGCTCGGCCGGCATGGGGCGCCGCACCCGCGCCGCGAAGGCCTGCGGGTCGTCCAGCAGCTCCGACACGGAGGTCGCGGGCACACGGTCCTGCCAGATCTCGACCACCGGGGCCTCCAAGGACACGCGGTGCTCCTCCAGCAGGGCCACCGTGTCCGCCACCCCCGGCTCCCCCTCCATCTGCGCCAGCAGGTCGAACACGTCCGCGTCCGCGCGCATCGACGCGATCTCGCTGCGGACCTGGGCTGCGGCGCGCGCCACCGCGGCGCGCGAGGGTCCCGGCCCCTCGGGGAAGGCGGCCTCGGCCTCAGTGAGCGCCAAGCGCCCCAGCTCCTCCTCGTCCGGGCGGGGCACCACCAGGGCCGACCCCACCCCGGGGACCACCAGGGGCCCGCCCGCGCCCGGCGCGGCACTGCCGCCAGTCCCGGACGCGCCGCCACCCGGGCCGGGCGCGCCGCCGTCCTCGCCGGGCACAGCCCCAGCCATCCCGGACGCTCCGCGACTCGGGCCGACCCCAGTCCCGGACGTGCCGCCGCCCTCACCGGACACGGCACCGACGCCCGCCCCGGCCCCGGCGAAGAGGTCCGCGTGGGCCTCCATGAGGTAGCGCGACGGGTGGCGCGGCGAAGCGCCCGTGCGGTACATCCACGAGCCCACCAGCAGTTGCGCGCTGCGCGCCCGCGTCATCGCCACATACGCCAGGCGCCGCTCCTCGCGCTCCGCGTGCTCGCCCAGGCGCGCCTCGTAGTCGCCCTCCAGCCACTTCTTGAAAGCGGCGGACGGCTTCGCCTCGCCCTCCACGTCCAAGTCGAAGTCCGGCAGGTCCATGCAGTCGCCGCGCAGCGGGTAGGGCAGGGCGCTCGCGTCGCGCACCCACCCCGAATCCGTGGGCGGACCGTCCCGCCAGTCCACGGTCCTCCTCTTCGAATGCGAGGGGAACACGCCGTCGTCCATCGCGAAGACGACGACCCCGTCCCATTCCAAGCCCTTGGAGGCGTGGACCGTCATGATCTGCACGGCCTGCGGGTCCGGCTCCGACACGGGGGCCTCCAATCCGTTCTCCCGCTCGTCCGCCATGTCCAAGTACGCGAGGAACGAGGACAGGGAGGCGCCCGGCACCTCCGCCTCGTAGGAGGCCGCCACGTCCACGAAGGCGTCCAGGGCCGCCCTCCCGCCCGCCGCCAGCGGGTCGGAGACCACGTCGTCGAGGATCCCCATGATGGAGACCGCGCGCTCGACCTGCTCCACGACCGAGCGCCCCGCGCCCGCGCGCACCGCGCGCAGCCGAGACCCCAGGGTCCGCACGCGGCGCACCGCCTCCCCGCTGATGGCAGGGCGCCCCCGCGCCCCGCTGCTCGCGCTCCACCCCGGCTCCGGCGGGTTGTCCACGGCGTCCAACAGCACCGCCCGGTGGGGGTCGCGCCCCTCCTCGCGGGCCAAATGGCGCGCCCAGTCGCCCAGCGCCACCAGGTCGGCGGCGCCCAGGTCGATGCCCGCCAGCAGCCTCGCCAGCCACGGCGAGGCCTCCACGTCGTCGGCCAGCACCAGGGCCGCGCGCGCGTCCTGCACGGACGGCTGGTCCAGCAGCCCCCCCAGGCCGACGATCTGCGTGGGCACGCCCGCCTCCCGCAGAGCCATGTCCACGTAGGGGAAGTCGGACCGCCTGCGGCACAGGACAGCGGTGGTGGGCCGTTTGCCCTCCCGAGTGCCCCGCGCCCTGTGGGCGGACACGAAGTCCACAACCGCGCCCAGGGCCGAGCGGTAGTCCTGCGTGTAGGCGACGTCCACCCTCCCCTCCCCCGCCCCCGGCCTGGCGCGCAGCACCGGGGACTTGGCGGCCCGGGAGTGCTCGCGCAGGGGCGCGGCCACGCGGTTCGCGGCCCGCAGGATGTTCCGGTCGTTGCGCCACGCAGTCGACAGGGTGAGGGTCTGGCCCGGCCGGGCGGGGCCGTCCTGGAAGCGGTCGAGGAAGCGCTCCAGGGACGAGGCCGACGCGCCCCTCCACCCGTAGATCGCCTGGTTCGGGTCGCCCACCGCCGTGACGGCGTGGTCGTGGAAGAGCAGGGAGAGCAACTCCATCTGGATGACGGAGGTGTCCTGGAACTCGTCGAGGAGCACCGCCTGGAACTCGTCGCGCACCTGGGCGCGCACGGCCGGGGCCCCGCGCACGATTCGGGTGGCGAGCACCAGTTGGTCGGAGAAGTCCAGCAGGCCCCCCTCGCGCTTGCGGCGCTGGAACTCCTCGACGGGCCCCAGGTAGGCGAGGCGCCGCGCGTTCGCCCGCAAGGTCTTGCGCGCGGTGTCGTTCGTGGCGCCGATCTGCTCCAGGTCCCGCCCGAACCCCTCCAGGGCGTCTCGCGCCTCCTCCACCGTGTAGCCGTGCTCGCCGACCTCCCCCGCCAGGTGCAGGCAGTGCCCCACCGCCGCCGACGGCGACAGGTCCTCGTCGAGGTCCGTGGGCCACCCCTCGACGATCTGCGTCATGAGGTCCACGGCGCCCGCCTCGGTGAGCATCGTGAAGTCCGGGTCGATGCCGATCCTCATGCCGTGCTCGGCGACGATGCGCTCGGCGAAGGAGTTGTAGGTGAGGGACACGGGGTCCTCGTCGAGGCGCTCGCGCAGTGAGGGGACCCGCCCGGCCAGCAGGGCGAGCCTCTGGCGCAGCCTGTCGCCCAGCTCGCCCGCGGCCTTGCGCGTGAAGGTCAGGCCCAGCACAGACGAGGGGGCGATGTCCTCGTGGTTGGCCACCAGCCACAGGACCCGCATCGACATCGTCTCGGTTTTGCCCGAGCCCGCGCCCGCCACCACCAGGAGGGGGCGCCGGGGCGCCTCGATGACCCGCACCTGCTCGTCGGTGGGGGTCTTCCCCGGGTCGACGAGGGCCTGGATGCCCAGTGCCGACAGGTCCTGGCGCCCATTCGCGCTGCTCATGTCAATCCACCGTCTTCCTGCCGCGGTCGCGAGCCGGGCACAGCCTGTCGAAGGAGCAGAAACGGCACGCCGCCTCGGAGGGGGTCGCCCGGAAGGAGGGGCCGCGCGCCGCCTCCCCGACCCGGCGCACCGCCGCGCGCCACTCGTCAAGCGCCTCGCCGCGCAGGGCGGGCTGGTCGAACACCCGTTCCTTGTCGCCGCCGACCAGGGCAATGCGTCCGCCGACCACCGGCTGCCCCAACGCGATCAGCGCCATCTGGTAGGCCGCCAGCTGCGGGTTGTCGGGCACGCTCTTCGCCGTGTACCCGTAGCGCCCGGTCTTGATGTCCGTGACGCGCACGCCCCCGTCGACGTGCTCGACGCGGTCCATCCGGCCGCGGATCATCACGCCCTCCACGTTGGCGGCCACGGTCCCCTCGACGTCGACTGTGCCGGGCACGCCCTCCATGTAGGAGGCCAGGTTGTCGATGACGGCGTAGGCGTGCGCGTGGTCGCGCCTGCCCGCCCAGGTGCCCAGGTCGTAGCCGAGCTCCCCGATGCGCTCTTCCAACGCGGCCCGCAGCTGCTCGCGCGTGCCGTTGGGGTGGCGCTCGGCGATGTCGTGGACCAGGGTGCCCAGGGACTGGGCGGCCGTGCCCGGCCCGTCTGCGCCGATGGTCGTGAGGAACCACCGCAGGGGGCACTGGAGGGCGCTCTCGAACTGCGAGGGGGAGAGCACCACCTCGCCGGTGAGGGCGGCGCCCGTGGTGGGCGTCCCGCCCGCCCCCATCCACCGGTCCGGGTGGGCGGCCCGCACGCCCTCGCGGGCAAGCAGGGCCAGCAGCCGCACCGCCGAGGCGGCCCGCTCCGACCCGTCCGCGCGCGCGGCGTCCTGGCGCAGGGCCGCGATGTGGCCGCTCAGCGACAGGGGCGCGGGCACCTCGTCCAAGGGGACGACGCCGCCGGTCCTGGGGGTTCCGGCGTGCGTGGCCACCAGGTCGAAGAAGGCGGAGGGCGCCTGGTGCTCGTTCCTCACGGCGCCCGCGTGGATGAAACGGGTGGCGCGCGACAGGGCCGCGACCAGCAGGCGGTACTCCTCGTCCAGGACGGATTTGCGGGCCGCCCTGGTGGAGTCGATGAGCGCCTCGTTCCCCTCCGGGTCGGTGGCGGTGCGCCCCGCCCCCACGTCGGCCAGCAGGTCCGCGCGCAGGATCCGGTCGCGCAGCCGCATGTTCGGCCACGCCCCGTCCTGCAGGCCGACGACGGCGACCACTTCCCAGTGGCGCCCCACCGCCTGCGCGGGGGTGAGCACCTCGACGCCCTCGGGCCGTTGCCCCACGCGGGAGATCGTGTCGATGGGGACCGAGCCGCCCAGCAGCTCCTCGGCGAAACGGCCCGCCGCGCCCCCGGGGTTGCGCTGCTCCCACACGTCCGCGACGCGCATGAGGGCGACGACGGCGTCCAACTGGTCGTCGTACCACCCGGACTCCGCGTCGTCGGCCATCGCCCGCGAGCGCCACTGGTCGGCGACGCCCGCGGCGCTCCACATCGCCCACAGCGCCTCCTGGGGGCGCCGCTCGGCTCCAGTGGCCGCGGCCTCCCACACGGCGCCCGCCCTGCCGAGCGCGCCCGCGAGTTCCGCTGCCGCTGCCGCGCGCCTGCCCTTCCGGTCCGCCTCCTCCCGCAGCGGGGCCCCCCAAAGGGCCGGGTCGGCGACCAGGTCGGCGGTGTCCGGGGGCCCGCAGGGGCGCGGCGGAGCGGGCTCCCCCGCCCCGGCCCCGTCGGGCCGCTGCTCCGCGAGTCCGCGCAGCAGGCGGTGCACGGCCAGCATGTCGGCCCCCACCAGGGCCGAGGCGAGGAGGCGCTTGGCCAGTCCCGCGCGCGCCGCCGCCTCCGCGGTGGACCCGCCCCGGGGCGCCACCAGCAGGTCGAGCATGAGGCGGGTCACCGGTTGGGAGGCGAAGTCGAAGGCGCGGCCCCCGCCCGCCACGGGAACGCCCCCGCGCGACAGGTGGCGGTGCATCTCGTCCACCATCGACGCCGAGCGCACGATGACGACCTGGTCCGACCACGCCACGGCGTCGTGGAGGCGGTGGGCGCGCAGTTCCCGGGCGATGAGGGCGCCCATCTGCGCGGGCGTGGCCGCCAGGTGCGTGCGCAGGGGGCGCTCCGCGTCGTCGCCGTCGGCCCCTGCCCGTCGGCGCGCGGAGGGCCCCGACTGGGTGACGCGCGAGGCCGCCTCGGCCACCAGGGCCCTGATCCGGGGCGAAGGACCGTGGACCCGGTCGAGCTCGTCGATGCCCGCGCCCAGCAACGAGGCGAGGCGCAGGTCCAGGTGCGGCTCCCCGCCCCGGTACCCGGCGACGGCGACATCGGAGTCGGACAGGGCGACGACCCTGGCCCCCGCCGCGCTGCAGGCGCCCAGCAGGGTGATCGTGGAGGGCGTGCAGTCCTGCAGGTCGTCGACGACGACCACGTCGGGCACGGGCGGAGGCGCACTCACGCCCGCAGCCGCCCCGTCGCGCTCCCACGAGCCCACCAGGTCGGCGGCGAGGGCCTGGATGCGGGAGAGGTCGACGCGCAGGGCGCCGGGGCACTCGGGGCCTGTGACGGAGGCGTCGAGCAGCTCGCGCAGCAGGTGCCCGGCGGCCACCCACTGCCCCTGCCCGAAGCGCTCGCCCGCTGCGACGAGGGCGTCCCCGTCCATCCCCGCCTCCCCGGCCCGGGCGAACAGGTTGCGCAGCTCCGCGCGGAAGGCGGGCATCGCCCGCATCTGGGCGGGGATCTGGTCGGACCAGGGGGCGGGCACCGACTCGATGAGGCGCGCGATCGCCTGGTCCTGGGCCGAACCGGTCACCAGTTCCACGGGACCCAGCGGGGAGCGCCTCTGGGTGCGCCACGTGGAGACGACCTGGTAGGCGAAGGAGGCGGGGGTGCGCACCGGGCGGACCGCGTTGGGCGCCAGGACCTGCGCGCGCGGGGCCAGGTGGTCGGCGCGGCCCCGGTCGGGCACCAGCAGGACGGCGCTGCGGCCCCCGGACACGGCCTCGGCCAGGACCGCGAGCGCGACGGTGGTGCGCCCCGAGGAGGGGGCGCCCCGCGCGATGACGTCGCGGTGGCGCGCCGCCTCCACGACGGCGGCCTGCGCGCGGTCGAGGACGGGCATCCGCGCCCATCCCCGGGGGCGCGGGCGCAGCCTGACATCGATTTCGCTCATGACTGAATACTGGCAGACGCCATGCGCGTCTGCGGCGCATACGATGGGGCCGATAGCGAAACGCGACCAGGAGGCCCCTGATGAACATTGTGATCGGCGTGAGAGACTCCGCCCGCGAACTGCCCCTCGAGATCGACATCGACGAGGCGGCCCTGGTGCGCACCATCGAGCACGCGATCGCCTCGGGCGGTGTCGTCTCCCTCACCGACGTGAAGGGGGACCGCGTCCTGGTGCCCGCGGCGGCCATCGCCTACGTGCAGATCGCGCGCAAGTCCGACCGGCGCGTGGGCTTCGCGGTGAGCTGACCCGGGCGGCGGCGCCCCCGGCCCGCGCCCGCTACGCCTTCAGGTGGATGCCCGCCAGGCGCTCCCCGTGCCGTTTCGTGATGTACGCGGCGATCTCGTCCGACGCCTCGGGGCTGCCCGACAAGTCCGGGTGGGTGAACAGCGTCGCGCGCACCAGGCCCAGCACTTCGCCGGCGACGCGCCTGGACCACAGCGACAAGCGGGCCGCCAGCTGCGGGTCCTCTTCGATCTGGGGCGCCAGGTGCTCGCGCACCCACTGCTCCTGCTCGAAGGGCCACATCTCCTCCCGGTCCTGGAAGAGCCCGTGGAGCTGCGAGATCCGCAGCAGCATGTCCCCGATGATGCCCACCGTCACGAAGGTCTTCACCGAGCGCTCCGACCAGGTGGACGGGCGGGTGCGCGCGTCGAGGTCGTCGTAGAGCCCCGAGTACTGGCCCGCTGCCGCCTCCAGGTCGACGCCGCGGTGGGTGCTCCACACCTCCAGCTGCTCGAAGAGCCCGAAGGCCCTCGCGCTCATGCGCGCGTGCGTGATGTGCGCCTCGATACTGGGAGCCTGGTCGCCGTCCTTAGCGAGCCTGGTCATGATCGCCAGCGCGGAGAAGGCCAGAAGGCCGATGACGTCTGCGTCGGGTTCCGACACGGGTTCGTATTCGTGTGCCATCCCCCCAGGATAGTCCGCGCGCCCTCCGGCGCCCACTCGCGCGGAGCGCCCGACTCCTCACCCCCCACCCTCTCGCGCCCGCCGCCCGGGCCTCCAGTAGGGCGCCGACCAGCGGGTTCGCGCCGCTGCGCGCCCGAGCAGCGCGAGCAGTGGCGCCGCCCACGCGCACCCCCTGTGACCAGCGCCTCCAGCCCGATCCTATGCGTACCCGGTAAAATCGATGACGACCATGGCTGACCGGTCGCATGAAACGAACGAGAACGCGCGCCGCGGCACTGCCCGCCCGGCATTGACAATGCGCGATCGGCTGCCACCCCTACCCCGGCACTGCCGGGAGACAAGGCAGATCGTGACTTCCACGAACACCCAGGGCACCGACGAAGCGACGGCGCCCGCCAACCCGGCCCCCGCCTCGGACCACTACTCAGCGGGCGTCGTGCGCCTGGGGAACATCGTCCCCGCCGCGCCCGAGGTCCCCGAGGCCACCCCCGACATCTCCGAACGAGGCGACGAGGACTTCTCGCGCAAGTCCTTCGCCGACTTCGGGGTCACCGACCCCATCGTCGACGCCCTGGAGGACCAGGGCATCACCCACCCCTTCCCCATCCAGGCGCTCACGCTTGGCCCCGCCCTGGACCGCCACGACATCATCGGCCAGGCCAAGACCGGCACCGGCAAGACCCTCGGCTTCGGCATCCCCGTCCTCGAGGACGTCATCGCCCCCGACGAGCCCGGCTTCGACGACCTGCTCAACCCCAACAGCCCGCAGGCCCTCATCGTCCTGCCCACCCGCGAGCTGTCCAAGCAGGTCGCCTCGGACCTGCGCGCCGCAGCGAAGTACCTGTCGACCCGTATCGTGGAGATCTACGGCGGCGTGGCCTTCGAACCGCAGATCTCCGCCCTCAAGAAGGGGGCGGACGTGGTCGTGGGCACCCCCGGGCGCCTCATCGACCTGCTGCGCCAGGGGCACCTGCACCTGTCCGGCGTCGAGACCGTCGTCCTGGACGAGGCCGACGAGATGCTGGACCTGGGCTTCCTGCCCGACGTGGAGACCCTGCTCTCGCGCGTCCCCTCCCACCGCCACACCATGCTCTTCTCCGCGACCATGCCCGGTCCCGTCGTCGCCCTGGCGCGCAAGTTCATGGAGCACCCCACCCACATCCGCGCCCAGGACCCCGACGACCAGCACCAGACGGTGAACACCGTCAAACAGGTCGTCTACCGCGTCCACTCGCTGAACAAGGTGGAGGTCCTGGCCCGGATCCTGCAGGCCGAGGGCCGCGGGCGCGCCGTGATCTTCTGCCGCACCAAGCGCACCGCCGCCCGCCTCGGCGAGGACCTGGCGGCGCGCGGCTTCGCGGTCGGCTCCCTGCACGGCGACCTGGGCCAGGGCGCGCGCGAGCAGGCGCTGCGGGCGTTCCGCAACGGGAAAGTGGATGTCCTGGTGGCCACCGACGTGGCGGCCCGCGGCATCGACGTCGACGACGTCACCCACGTCATCAACTACCAGTGCCCCGAGG
>ERZ773065.1400-NODE-1400-length-12249-cov-4.400279_pt1 | contig 12249 bp, 15 predicted proteins | sample MGYA00580623_ERZ773065 | MGnify/ENA primary metagenome ERZ773065 (study PRJEB29015, sample SAMEA2738017) | human oral metagenome | biome: human oral; feature: human-associated habitat; material: dental | place: China | collected 2047 ...
CCGGGCACATCGCCGGGGTCGGCTTCGACCTGTACGTGCGCATGGTCTCCGAGGCCGTGGCCGCCTACAAGAAGGCCCTCAAGGTCGGTGGGAGCGCGGGTCCCGAGACCGACGCCGAGGCGGGGATTGACGAGGACCTGCGCATCGAGCTGCCCGTGGACGCCACCATCCCCGAGGATTATGTCGCCCATGAGCGGCTGCGTTTGGAGGCTTACACCAAGTTCGCGGCCGCCCGCAGCGAGTCGGAGGTGGCTGATGTGCTTGAGGAGCTCGCCGACCGGTACGGACCCGTTCCCGAGCCCACCCGGCGTTTAGCCTCTTTGGCCAGGCTGCGTGCGCTCGCGGCCCACCTGGGGGTGCGCGAGATCGTCGCCCAGGGCAAGTCCATTCGCTTCGCCCCGGTCAGCCTGCCCGAGTCGGCGCGCATGAAGGTCACTCGCCTCTACCCCGGAACCGTCCTGAAGCCCGCCACTCGGACGATCGTCGTCCCTGCGCCGGGTACTGCCCGCATGGGCGGAGGGCCTATTGAGGGGGAGGACCTGCTGCGCTGGGTCGAGGTGCTCCTGCACGCCGTGATCGCTGGGGACAAGGACTACGAGGTTGAGGCCACCAAGTACCGACGGCGGCGGTGAGGCCGGCGATGGTGTCCAAAACGGAGGAGATCACCCTGCCGTCAGCATCGGTTTCCGCCTGAAACTAAGCAATGACCTGCACCTTCGGCCCCCTCCCGTGAGGGTTGCCGCGTTAATCTCCTCCGTTTTGGACACCTCACCCGCAATGGGCTGGAGGTGACCGCGGACAGTCGATACGGGAGCTTGTCCTCGCTGAAGCTCGCATCGCGATGGGGGCGGGAACATCTGAGAGGGCCGTACTCTGGGGATTCTGGGAATCCGGGGATTCGGTCATGATTGTGGTTGGGTCTTGGCCCGGTTGAAGGCGAGGCAGGCGTCCAGCCAGAACCGCAGCCGGTCATCGTCAGCGATGGAATCCGCCGCTACATTGAGCCAGCCGGGTCCCATCTCGCGTCCGGGTCCCATCTCTGCCGGGGAGGCGCCCGGCTGTCGTGACATTTCCGCGTCGTCGGCGGGGTCGATATGTGCCAGGAGATCTCCGCCCTTGAGTGCGCAGCACAGCATCTTGTCGCGCACCATGATGGCGCGCGCGCCGAACATGGCGATCTCGCGCGAGATCGGCTCGTCGTGCAGCAGTTCTCTCAATCGGGTGAGGAGCGCCTCCCGCTCCTGCTTGCCCTGTTGTTCTCTCACTGCTCCCGTCGGGCCGCTCATGATGCCTCGGGCGGGGCGAAGGAGAGGCGATCGAAGATCAGGACGCTATCGGTGATGAGGCCGTTCTCCACGGTGAAGCACTCGGCCGCGGGGGCGGTGCTGGTCACGGCGGTCTGCGGGTAGTAGAACAGTGCGACGCGCTCGCCCTCGGCGAAGGAGGCGATATCGACCAATCCGGTCAATGCCGGGGCGAAGCCGCCGATGAACTCTCGATACTGGTCCTTGCCGGTCAGATCGATTCCGGGTGCGCGGCAGGTGATGTCGTCGGCCACCAGATCCATGGCGGAGTCGATATCGCCGCTGGTCCAGGCCCGGTGGTAACGCTGGATGACGGTTGTCGGATTGGCCATTGATTCGGTCATGATGCTCCTCGGTGTTGGTGATGTCGGTGCCGATGCGGGCTTGGGGGCGCTGCGCGGGAGCCAGGAGTCCGGGCCGGGACGCCCGCCCTCGGCCGCTTCGTGGAGCCGGGGGATGAAGTGCTCCCAGCCCTCTGCGTGTCCGGGGACCTTGCTATCGGGCAAGTCCGAATGGGTGAGCTCGACACGAGTGCCGCCCTCGATCTCGATGAGTCGGAATTCGACGGTGGATGCGCCCGGCGGCAGGTCGTCGCTTCCCGCGAATCCCCACGAGACGACGACGCGCGAGTACGGCTCGACGTGCAGGTACTGTCCCCGGACCGGGTATCCGGAGATATCCACGGCGAACCGGCCGCCCTGCCTGGGATCCAGCTCGGCGAATTGCCCCATCCAGGCGGTCATGCCCTCCTCGGTGGTCAAGAAGGTGAAGACGACGCGCGGTGGTGCGGCAATATCAATGGAATGGGAGAACTGCGAGAGCTCAGTCATGCCGTGCGTCCTTTATCCCCCGGGCCTCCTGCGCCTTCTGAGATTCCGGGTGGGCCTCCGCGGCCGCCTTGAGGGCGGACAGTCTGGTGGGCCAGAAGTCGTCGAGATAGGCGCGCACCGCTGTCAGGGCGTCGGTGTTGATGACGTACAGGTGACGGTTCGCGTCGTGAGTGCTGGTGGCCAGTCCCGCTCGGCGCAGCACTCGGAGGTGGTGCGAGGCGGCCTGCTGCGACATGCCGAGTTCATCCGCCACCGCCCCGACCTGGTGGGGCTCGTTTCGGATGACCTGCATGATGGCTCGACGATTCCGGTCGGCCAGTGCGCGCAGGGCCAGGTCGAGGTCGATCGCGGGTTCAGCAGCCATCTCGGTCCTTCATGATCGCCACCGTATACAAAGGTATATTTGTATACAAGGGGTGTCGGCTGCCGTTTCGCCTCACCCGGTGGCGCCCGACCGCCGGCTGCCCGCGGGTGAGGCGGAAGTGGCATCAACCCGGCGCTTTCGAAGAGGGCCTGGGTTAGACTTTCGTACTGGTGAGGTGGCTCGCAGCATGGTCGCGCTGCCGCATGATGGAGGCCGTCAAGGCTTTAAGGACGCTCATGAAGTTGCATCCCGCTCTATGCCGTACGCCGGCCCTTGTCGTCGGCGCTCTTCTCGTTCTCCCGGTTCTGCTAACCGGGTGCAAGGGCTCGTCCAGCTCCCAGCCGGCCGAGACCGGGGGCGGCCCCGCGGCTCAGACCTCCGACGCCCAGGGGGCGGCGAGCAGCCAGGCCTCGCCGGAGCCCGGTGGGAAGGTGGCGACGGAGGCGTCTGAGGAGGCTACGCCGACGCCGAGCCCGACTCCGGAGTGCGCCGACAAGTCGGGGGCTGACGCCCTCGGCACCTGGGCGTCCCAGGTGCCGACCTACAATGGTTGGGCCTGGGATACCACGGAGGCGGACGTTTCCACCTATGACTCCTGCGCATCCCTGTCCTGGATCGTTCTGCCGATCGAAGGCGGCACGGCCTCGTCTCCCTACCAGATCATGTTGTTCCATTATGGTGAGTACATAGGGGTCACCAGCGACCAGATGATCGGATTCTTCCCAGAGGTGGAACGTCTTGATGACGAGACCATCCAGGTCACCTATAAGTGGCCGCGCGATGGGGAGAGCACCGCTGGAGCATCGGGGCGGTCAGTATCCGTCTTCACCTGGGATGCGATCACCCGTGCAGTGGTGCATTCCGGCGAATGGCCACCCACCATCGACGAGTAGGCAGACGAGTAGAAATTTAGGGACGAGAACAGGTTGCTGGGGCTGGGCTGCTGCGGGCGGGCCTGACGCCCATGTCTACCTCCATCGTTTCTAGGAACGGAGTCGCCATTGGGCGACAGCGGCCCCGGCGTCGAAGGCCGCTGTCGAGAGGATCACCGCGGTTCCAAGGGTGCTCTGCGGACGCCGCAGGGCGATGCCGCAGGTGAGGACCCACCCCAGATTGATGAGTGCTGCCCGCTCGAGGTCCGCATTGCGGATCGGCTTCCTGCGCGCCGAGCGGAGCAGCAGTGCGCTCGTGCCTCCCAGCGCGGCCGCCAATGGTGCTCGAGCGCACCTGATGTGCAGCGGTGAGCCGGGCCCGATCGCCACCGTTCCAATGGCTGCTGCGGCGCAGGCGATCCCATCGATGGCGAGGGCGGTGCGGGCATGGCGCTGCTCGGCGGATTCGTGCTCCGGCGCCGGTTCGTTGCCCGCTTGATCCGTTGGGCGTCTGAGGGGTTCAGCCCGGTGGGGTGAGTGGGGTGAATCGTCGGTGTCGTTCCTGCTGTGATCGGTCATGCGGACAGGCTACGTGCCGCACGTGCGGGGGTGCGTGAGGAAGCCGGAACCCTGGTGCGACGCCCGTCCTCCGTGCCGAGCCACGTTATGGGCGGCGGATGAGCCGGGGCAGCAGCCGCACGTAGACCACCATGACGATGAGCTCCACGAGTGTCTGGGTGACGACGACGATCGGCGCCAGGGCGTCCGGGAGAGCGAGGGCCAGGGGGAGAACCACGAGAGAGTTGCGGGTGGTTCCCGAGAAGGCCAGGGCCAGGCGGGCGCTCCTGTCCTGATGCGCCAGCAGCCCGACGACATTGCCGGTCAGCGCCATGATTGCGGCGAAGATGAGGAATATCGGGACGACGCGCACGAGGAGGCCCAGATGAGAGGCGACCGCGGCGATCTGGGAGGCGGTCACCATCATCAGGGTGGCCATCATGAGCGGAACCATGAGCGCCGTCGTCCCGCTCTGGACTCGGGCGACCGGACGGTAGCGGGCTGACACCCATTGGGTGAGTGCGGACAGCCCCAATGGCAGGGCGATCATGAAGATGAAGGCCAGTGCGAATGGGCGTCGGCTGATGGATGCGAGCCCCGGGCCCGCGAGGGCCGCCAGCCAGATCGGCAGGAGAAGGGTTTGAGCGAGCATGAGTACGGGGGAGGCCGCCAGGATTCGCTCCCAGGCGCCGCCTGCAAGCCGAGTGAACACCATGACGTAGTCCACGCAGGGCGCCAGAAGGACGAGCAGGAGTCCTGTCAGAAGGGCGGGAGAGTCGCTGACCGGGCGGGACAGGGCCGCCACCACCAATGGCGCCAGGACGAAGTTGACGATCAGGAGCGCCACCACGAAGCGTGCGTCGGCGACGGCGGTGCGCAGACGCGTCAGCGGAACTCCGAGGAAGGTTGCGTACAGCAGTGCGATCAGAATCGGGTTGATGGCGGGTTCTAGAGCTCCCGCGGCGTCCGGCAGGATCAGGCCCGTTGCCGTGCCGAGTGCCAGGGCGGCGAGGTAGAGGGGCACCTGGCGGCGCTCCATCCATGCGACTGCGCGCAACGCCCCGGGCTCACTCATGGCCGAACCGTACCGTCATGTACCGTCACTGGCCGTATGCCGACTCCGGGCCCGGAGCACCGCGGCGTCACCTCGAGCGTACGGCGACTGTCGTCCAAGAGCCTTTTCGTCAGCCGGTCGCGGGGTTCCGGACGGTCCGTGCCTTAGTGAGCAGGGGAATGAGCAGGAGCGCCATGACGATGGTGCTCAAGCGGTTCTTCAGCAGGTCCTCGCCCAGTGAGGACGTGGGCAAGCCGTAACCGAGGACGGTGACGAGGACCAGGAAGCAGAGCATCGCCCAGGTGGAGACGACGGCGGTGCGCCTGTGCAGCACGCCGGCGCCGCAGGCGATCTCGAAGAACCCCAGCGCGATGGTGAGCCGGCCGATGTTCGGCATGACGAAGGCGCGCCACAGCTCACTCAGCCAGGTCAGCAGTGCGGTGTCGGCGAAGGCCGCATAGCTGTCCGGCATTAGCCTGCCGAAGATGAAGTGGGAGATGCCCCCACCGATGAAGGCCAGGGCGTACAGCGCTCGGATCGCCTTCCGGTACAGCCGCATCATGCCTCCTTCAGGTGCGTGTGCCGGAAGTGTCGGATATGGCCGGACAGGAGCGCGTCGGCTCGCTGCTCGTCGCGCTCCGCGAGTCCGATGAGCAGGTGGATCGGCCCGAAGAAGGCCAGAGCGACCTGCTCGGGATCCAGTCCCTCGCGGAAGTCGCCGGTGGCGATCAGGGAGCGGAAGAGGTCGGTCTGGAAGGACAGGGGCCGGGTGATGAAGTAGTCGTGGTAGCGCGTCGCGGCATCGGCCTCACGGTACTGCTCGACGGTCAGGAGGCGGCGCAGGAGTGCGAACTGCGGGTCGTGGAGGACGACGTCGAGCATGCCGCGGGCGATCGCCAGCAGCGACTCCTCACCCACGCCCTGGTAGGTGCTGGCGGCGTCGGCGCCCGCGGTGATGGTGGTGCCGACCCGGGCGGCCACCGATCCCAGATGCGCGTCGGCCCGCTCGATGAGCGCGTCGAGGAGAGCCTGCTTGGAGGCGAAGTGCTTGTACACCGAGCTCTCCCGGATACCGACCGCTCTGGCCAGGTCCCGGATCGACGTGCCGCCGAATCCCTTGCTGGAGAACTGCTCAAGGGCGGCATCCAGTAGAGCCTCGCGGGTGTTCCGGGAGGTGCGGCGCTTCGACGAGGGTGTGCGGGGCGGAGATTCCGGATCTTTGGCGGCTAACGATCGTTCGCTTCCCATGATGGCAGGGTAGCGCGCTTGGGTTCGCCTCACAACGGTGCTTCGGTTCGGCTGCCCGGAGCCTTCTGCACGCCGTGTCATCCGAATGGATGACGCTGGAGAAAGCCGGTTGTGCTTTCCCTACGAGGGGCGCACGATGGACGTATATGCGGTCGCATCATCGAGAAGGCCTGTCCCTGGAGTCTTCTGCTGTGCTCAGTCTGGGGATCGTGGACTATGACCCGCTCGCGCTGTACGCCTTGCGGGACCTGGTGCTCCGGTCCTCGGAGCGAATTCGTCTGCTGTGGTCGGTGCGCAGCCGTCGTGCGGCTCTGCGCCGCCTTGCCGCCGTGGAACCGGTGCCCGATGTGATCCTGATCGATTCCGAGCTGTCTGATGACTCGGGCCGAACAGCTCCGTTGGCGCGAGAGGCGTCTGAAGCCGGGGCTGCGGTCGTGGCGATGTCCGCCTCCGGCGTTGAGGGCGAGGGGGCCGTCGTGCGCTCCGATGCCGACGGTTCGCACGGGTCCCGAGCTGTCGTGCCCAAGGAGACGTTACTGCTCGGGGGAGGGGTGATCTGGCGGGTACTGCGGCGCGTGGCGGCGTCGGAGATCGATGACGACGAGGTCGCCGTTCCGCCAATGGCAAGGCCCCTCAGCGATAAGGAGCGTCGGGTCATCGAGCTGTATGCGCTGGGATTGACGACCCAATCGGTGTCTCACCGCATGTCCGTGGCGGAGAGCACCGTGAAGACTTATGCGCGTCGCGCCTACAAGAAGCTCGGGGTCGGCTCGCGCGCGGAGGCGGTGGCGGTGCTCGCCCGCCAGAGCGCGCTGTAATCGCTTGCGCTGCTGGGCTGTTCCCGCGTCGGTTGCGCCTGCGTCGAGGTGGTCGAGATTGACATTGTCGAATGAGATCGACGGTGACACCGTCGATCTCATTCGACAATGTCAATCTCGACAGGCTAGGAAGCGTTGGGGGTGCCCTCAGGCCCCATCAGGCTCCCGTCGGTCATGGTGAGCACGCGGTCGCACGCGTTCGCGACGCGGGGGTCGTGCGTGGCGACGACCAGGCAGCCGCCGGCCCGACGCGCCTGTGAGAGGAGCAATGAGGTGATGTCGTGGGCGGTTTCCGAGTCCAGGGAGGCGGTCGGCTCGTCGGCGAGTATGCACCGCGGGTGGTTGATCAGCGCTCGCGCTACGGCCACCCGCTGACGCTCCCCGCCGGACATCTGTGACGGCTTCTGATTACTGGCCCACTCGATTCCGACGGCGGACAGCGCTTTTCTCGCTCGTTCTTTTCTGTCTTTCTTCTTGACACGCGGGCGGGCGTACTCCAGGGGAAGCGAGACATTCGCCAGCGCGGTCAGCTGGTCGACGACGGCGTAGTCCTGGGGGATCATGCCGATCAGGCGGTTCCGGGCGCGCGCCCTGGGCGTGCGCCCCGCCGGTGCGCGTTCGGAGTTGATGAGCAGAGTGCCGTTGTCCGGCAGGATCGTCAGCCCGAGAACGCCGAGCAGGGTCGACTTTCCGCAGCCGGACGGCCCCATGACCGCGACCGACTCGCCCTCGTCCACCGATAGCGATGCGGAGCGCAGTGCGTGCACGGTATTCTTGCCGCGATGGTAATCGACGCTGATGTCGTGTATTTCTAAGGCATGTGGCATGGGAGTTCTTTCTGTGGATGAGCGTCTATTCCGTTCGCTCGTCTATTTTGTGCTTTCCTTTTTTGTCTTTTTTCCGTCTGCCGCCGGTGCCAGTGGTGGAGAAGCTCCTGGATATCCTGCGCGTCGTCTGCACCAGGAGCACGACGTAGATCACTATCAGCGCTGCCTCGGCCGCTGCTGCGGCGGTTGTGATCGGCGGCCCTGCCAGGGAGAAGAAGAGGACTGCGCATGTGGGCAGCACGAGCATGGTGGAGGCGAGGAAGACAGCGACCCGCAGGCATATATCGGCAGTGGTGGCGCCGTACTGGTGGCGCAGGAGGAGCTCCGCTCTCTCTTGGCGGAGGGTTGATCTGATCGAGGCGCTGTATGCGAACAGGACGAGCGTTGTCAGGGCCAGCAGACTGAGACCGTACAGTCCGGCTCTGATCATAATGTCCCTGTAGCGCTCCGGCTGGTCGGCGGCGATGTGATGTGGGACGAGCGTGAGTCCTTCATTGTTCGCATCGCGCGCGAACTGCGCGACTTCTTCATCCGTGGGGGCGAATAGAACCGTTCTGGTTAGTGCCTCCACTTGCTCCTCGCTCCGCAGATGGTCGAGGCTATCTGGAGGGAGGTTGATGAGAACCGTGGAGCCCAGGTCGATTCCCGTGGCGTTTGGATCGAAAAGCGTGGCCGTCGAGGGCGTGCGCGCCACGACGGGGACGGTCTGGTCGCCGATGGAAAGTGGTCCGTCGAACTCGTTCTTGATGTTCTCTCCGGTCATGGCGCATGGTGCTGGCGAGCACAGTTCGACCCCGGAGACGGCCTCCTGTGCTGAGTTCCCGATAAGGACAACAGCACGATTACCTCCGGCGAAGGAACGGTCCTCAATCTCCACATTGCCAAGGACTGCGGTGTATGCGGTGCCACTGTCGATTTCTGCGCCGAGGTTCTCCATAAGAGCGGTACTTGGATCTAGGCTGGAACTCGCGGCATAATATGTTGTGAACGTTACCGCGTCGCGTTGTCGAAGGTTCGTGGCGCCAAGAATGGCCGATGTCTCTGTAATGACATCTGATAATGCTATCGTAAAAATCGTACATATGGCGGTGATCATGAGTGCCACACTCGCGGCGCTCCATCGGTGACGCCATGCAGTTCGAAATCCTCCAGATACTTCTGTGCGAATCATGAGGTGGACTGTCTCAGGTGTGAGGGTAGAGCAAATGCAAAGGTCGCTTGTCGGACTGCCCACATAATTATTCCGCCTCCGAGTGCTCCCGTAGTCAGCACGATGAGTTCTCGACTTCCAGGGGTGCTCATGGCAATGAGCGACGTGGTTGTCAGCGCAATTCCTGAACCGATTGTAGTTCCGGCGAGGTTGGGAATCAGTTCTCTGGAAGCATGGTCGCGGACCAGTTCTGATCTAGTTGCGCCAACCAAGGCGCGCAATCGAATCTCATCGCGTCGCTCTGGCAACTTCAGAACAAGGGATGCAATAACGCAAGTAAGGCCCAAAGAAGTGAATACTGTTGCTATTGCAACGGGTGCATTGTAGGCTAGCGATAACGGCAAAGGTTCTTGTTGGTTAATACTTTGTAGGTGTGGTCCTTGTGCCTCCACCAGCTCGACGATGTGTGCCACTGTATCCGGATTAGTAGTCCCCAGATACATCTTCCCCGTTCCAAGGGGTTCTACCCCGGGTACCTCGACGAACTGGAGATTACTGTTCGATGGCGTTAAATCGGGGACTGCGATACTGCCGAGCACATCGAGTCCCTCTGGTGCTAACACTGTCTCTCCAGAAGATGCCCACGTCCTGTCCGAGTAAGAGCCTTTGATGGTGTACACGCCGGGCACGGGGTCTTCGATGCTGCTAGCGGCGCCGAGGGATTCTGTCCATCCGATCTTGTGACCTGGATCGAAAACGATGAGGCTGGGCGATCCGTGGCTCTCGGGAACTTTGATCATGCTGACGTCGTTCTCGGAGAGGAAGGTGCGCAAGTTGCGTGCTGCCGTCTCCTGCTGTTCTCCGGTAAGAGAGCGGCCACTATTCATCAGCGTGATTGTCGTCACCTGTCCACTCATCCCGTAAGTGGTCTCGTATCTGTCATCAGACCACCACATGAGTGCAATTGCGAGAAATGCTACAAGTGCTCCGTATAGGATTATTAAGAGTTCGTCTGTAGGATTGTCGAAAAACTTATCGGCAAGCGAGGTGAAAAGGGTGGGATAATGATCTCTTGACCAATGAACGTGGTGGCGATCTCTCAAACTTGTAGCGATTGGTGTGGATAACGATGAGTGCGACATTTAAACGTGGTGATTGGCTCAGAAGTACTCGACGTCCCAGTAGTAGGATGTAACGTATTTGTCGCCCCATAGCGGCGAGTCCCACACCCAGTCGGTGCGCGAGTAAATATTGGTGTCGCTAGGGTCTGAGGCTGGATCGGTTCTCAAGTCGCCTGTGTCCAGGCTGGGGCCGCTAGGGCGCGTAAAACCATGAAATCCATATTTAGCGTGACGTCCGTCGTCGTCGTATGAGGCCTGTATCTGGACATAGCCGTTCACCTTGGCTCCGAATAATCCGCTCTCCCAGGAATAGCCGTAGTTCGGGTCCTCCTCGGCGTACGCGGACCCGGCTGTGATTGCGGCTCCAACGAGTGCAAGACTGGCGATTGCTCCGAGCATCTTGATTTTCTTCATGAGCGCGTCTCCTCTGACATCGTGAAGTGGAACTGCGGGCTGGAAAACAGTCCGTTATGAGGTGCAAACCACCACAACGGATCGTGTTTCCACCATGCCGCCTTGGTCATGTGGCGGCAAGAGTGGGCGGTCAATGCCAACCGTTCGGACGACATGCGGCCCGTTGCCCGCCCAGGCGCTCGCGTCGCGATCGTTCGTATTTCGCGCCGAGATCGGTTGCGGGGCGGCGTGGGCGCGTCAACTCCTCTTCTCAGGAGCGCTGCATGATCTTCATGGATAGTCGCCAGCAGTACCATAGTAAAGGTCCAAGTCCGGGCAGGAGGACGATGATGAGTGTCCAGGCTAATTTCCCTATATCGGGGAGATTAGAGGGCAACCACACGTGAATAAGGGCCGGCAACGTCAGGGCAATGAGAATGAGTAGTACTGCTATATGCCAGAGGTTGAACGACATTAAAACACCTTCTCGGTTTGGTCGACTTCGGAGCCGTGATGGCTCGTATAACTCGGTGCCTTGCTGAGCTGAGTGTGTTGAATGCGGGTCAGGCATAAGGCATATCCATATATTTCTCCCTCCGCACGTAATCGCCAACGCCTTCACTATATTATTCACTAGGCAGAATAATCATGGGTGAGAAAACCTTCAAGGTGGGAGAGGCCGGCGATCGCGTCGAGATCGGCCAGGATTTAGCCAGGATCGATCAGGCCTGCGTGATGGGCGCCCGCACGCTGGATGGGGCTGGATGGGTCCGGACATTGGCCACCAGACGCGTCGTCATAAACATGCACCGTCGGGCTACCATGAGGGTGCGGATCGCCGGCGCCGCCTGGAACCCGGGCCGACCCGCACGACAATCAGCAACAGCCCATTACAGGGAGCCCGCCGTGACCCGTACCGTATCGCGTGCCGCACGCCTTCTCGCCGCACTCGCCGCCGCGGCTCTGACCGGGGGAGTGCTCGCGGGGTGCTCCGCCCATCCCGGGCAGGCCTATGTCGGGACCTACACGGGCAGCGACGGGAAGTCCCACTCGGTCTCCGTCTCGGAGAAGGACGTCCAGACCGCCTCCGCCGAGCTCTCCGACCTGCCGGGAATGGACGTGAGTACGGTCCAGGAGAATCTGCTTTCGCTTCAACTCTTCGAAGGAACTGCGAAGAAGTACGGCGTCGTCGTGAGCGATGACGACGCCCGGGCGGCCCTCGCGGACTCCAGCGGCTCCGGCGATTACTCCCGGGCGAGCATTGATGTGGCGCGCTCCGTACTCATCTCCCGGGCCCTGAACTCGCTGGACGACGATCGCCGGGCCGCGTTCGCCTCGGAGGTCGGCGCCATACAGGCATCCCTGGTGGGGGAGGCGTCCCCGCGCTACACCTTCACCCAGAAGGGTTGGCGCGTGCCCAGCTCCGATGAGCTCGCTCCGGGCGGCTCGCGCCAGTCCTGATGCTCCCCTGCTCTTTCGCCGCCGTCCCGGTCGCACCGGGCGGCTGCGCCGTCGTCGCGGGCTCGATGCTCGCCGGGCGTGAACAGCCCGGTAAATCCGATCAATTCCGATCAAGTCCGACGAATTAGGGGACCTACGCCCTCGTGGTGACGGACAGCGGCCGGTAGGCTGACCCCGCATCCGGATCACCTCGATCGATCGATCACAGAACAAGGAGCACCAAGTGGCCCTCATCGAGACAGTTAAAGC
>ERZ773065.1402-NODE-1402-length-12231-cov-7.210332_pt1 | contig 12231 bp, 10 predicted proteins | sample MGYA00580623_ERZ773065 | MGnify/ENA primary metagenome ERZ773065 (study PRJEB29015, sample SAMEA2738017) | human oral metagenome | biome: human oral; feature: human-associated habitat; material: dental | place: China | collected 2047 ...
GACGGACGGCCTCGCCTATTCCAGCTTTCCCGACGGACGGCCTCGCCTATTCCAGGTTTCCCGGCAGACGACCTCGCCTATTCCAGGTTTCCCGGCAGAAATGAGCGTCATAGGGCAGGAATAGGACGGGAACCCTGGAATCCGCACGAGCGTAAGAACGAAAGCCCCTGCAGCCCGTGGTATCGAGGCCGAGCGCACCTGCCACACCAGGTGTTCAGGCCGACACCCCCATTCTGTACGACTGAGCTCAGATGAGCGCCGCAGCCTCCGAGTCCGCCCAGACGAGCGAAGAATCGGAAAGTACTCGCGCAGCAGGCAGGAGGGAATCCGCTGACGTGCTTTGATTGTGCCCGAGCTCTTCGTTCTCAGCGAGGACCCGGGCAAGCGCCTCCGCTTTCGCAACTCCCGCCGCAATGAGATGAATCCGCTTCGACGCACGAAGCACGGGAAGCGAGAACGTGATCCGACGAGCCGGGGGTTTAGGGGAGTCGTCAAGCGCGTAGAGCGGACAATCCTCATGGAGAGGACGCTCGGGAAAGAGGCTCGCAATATGCCCATCGAGCCCCATCCCGAGGATCACCAAGTCAAAGGCTGCACCACCAGTGATGTCTCTCCACTGGGACGTGGCACGAGCGACCGCTTCGTCCAGGGACTGGCCTTCATCGCTTGGCATCGGGTGAAGGCGCACGCCTTCGCACTCGTTGAAAAGAGCCCGCATTGCCTCGGTGTCATTACGATCCGGGTCTTCGGCGGCGACGAAGCGTTCATCCACCCAGAACACGTCGATTCTGTTCCAATCGATCCGATCGGCGAATTCTCGAAAGCAGGGGAGGAGCTTGTGGGAGACGAAGCCTCCCGCAATCGCTATCGACACACGCTCAGTGCTCAGCGCCACAGGCCCGGTGCTCTGCTCATGAACGTTGTCCCCGGTACGTAGCCCGGTACGTAGCTCTGCATGCCTGGCGCTCTGTTCATGAACCTTGACCCCGGTACGCAGCTCTGCATGCCCGGCGCTCTGCTCATGAACCTTGACCCCGGTACGCAGCTCTGCAGGCCCGGCACTCTGCTCATGAAGCACGGCCCTGGTATTCAGCTCCGCAGGACCGGCACTTGTCTGGTCAGCTACGTCCCTGGTTCTCAGCGCCACAGGACCGGCGCTCTTCTCAAGAGCCTCGGCTCCGGTGCTCAGCGCCGCAAGCTCGGCGCAGATCGTGCGAGCCGCAGCTTCGACGAGGAGATCGGGAGAATCGAAGACGCGGAGCTCAGGGGAACAAGATTCACGCAGCTCACTCATTGCGCGATCCGCTCTGCAGCCTCGGGAAGCAGATACAGGTCCCTCGTGAGCAACTCCCCGTAAAGCACATCCGGATCAAGTCGGCGCAACTCCTCCATCAGGCAATCCTGCACACTCCTCCTCGGAAGATTCACATCCGCTGTTGCCAGGCCGCTGCGATGCAGATGCGCAACATTCGAGCTCGCCCGACGCTGCAAGGACACTTGCGAACCATGAGCGAAATAGAAGTGCACCCCTGTGATGGTCGAGGCATGCGGATCCGTTTGGCGCGTTACGGGAACACCGAGCATCCGGTGAATCCAGGCAGCAACGAGGTAGGAGGAAGGATGAGTCTCGTGTCCTCTCACCAGCACGGAAACGGGCATCTGGTCGAACTCGGCGGCAATCGTCGCGAGAAGCGCACGCCACAAAGTCACTCCCGCCCATCCCAAGTCCGTATCTCCAGGCGTGTAATGCTGCGAAAGCCCAAGGAGGGTCTTCAAAGGGCATTCACTGCCCCTCGAGTCCGTGATCCGGCGAATCGCGATCCGGCCGAGCGGATGCTCACCGGGGTTGTGCGGGGCGGCGACGGGCCAGTAGGTGACGACCGGGGTATCCGACAAGAGGAGCGGCATGACGAGGGTGTCGAGGGCGGAGGCAGCCTGGCCCTTCGGCTCAAGAACAATGACATCAGAGGGACCTGCCGCGTCTCCTACGCGGATCTGCGCGTTGAGTCGAGCCGCCCCTTCAGTATCTGGCGAATCAACAACCACAATGACCCGGCAGGGGTGTTCACGCGAAGCGGCGTCCGAGATCTCGATGGCACGATCAACGTCAATAAGGTCGGGTACGACAATGATGAGCGTAAGGACGCGCCCAAGAGTTGTCGCACCGCGATCCTCGCGAAGGCTCACGATCCGGGAGGCGATCTCGTGGCTGGTGGTGTCCTTGAGGGTGATGATCACGGGAGCCTCCAAGCTCGCCCGTCGCGGGCCATCATGTCGTGCGCCGAAGCAGGACCCCAAGAGCCGGGCCGGTATTGTTCGAGAGCGCCTGTCCTCTCCCAATGGGCGAGGATCGGGTCGAGGATCTGCCAGGACAGTTCCACTTCCCTTTGGTGGGGGAACAGTGGCGCCGATCCGACGAGGGCATCAAGGATGAGTCTTTCATAGGCTTCCGGGGAGTCCTCTGTGAAGGCATGGCCGTAGCCGAAGTCCATAGTCACATCACGGACCTGCATTTCAGTGCCGGGGACTTTCGCACCAAACTTCAAAGTCATGCCTTCATCGGGTTGAACTCGGATGACGAGAACATTTTGTCCGGACTCGGTGAGTTCGGAGTTTTCAAAAGGCACGTGAGCGGCTCTTTTGAAGACGACGGCAATTTCGGTGACGCGTTTACCCAGGCGTTTGCCTGCACGCAGGTAGAAAGGCACGTGGGCCCAACGCCTCGAGTCGATGAAGAGTTTGACGGCGGCGAAGGTCTCCGTCGTCGAGTCAGCTGGAATCCCCTCCTCTTCGAGGAAGGCGGCAACCTGTGTGCCGCCTTGCCATCCAGCCGAGTACTGGCCTTTAGCGCTTGAAGCATCGAGATCCTCGGGAAGGCGCACAGCAGAAAGGATCTTCTCTTTCTCGACGCGCAGCGCTTCCTGGGTGAAACGCACGGGCTCTTCCATCGCGGTCAGGGCAAGGAGTTGCAGGAGGTGGTTTTGGATGACATCGCGTGCGGCACCGATCCCGTCGTAGTAGCCGGCGCGGGTCCCGATTCCGATATCTTCCGCCATCGTGATCTGCACGTGGTCGACGTAGTTCGCATTCCACAGGGGTTCGAACATTGTGTTCGCGAAACGGATTGCGAGGATGTTTTGAACGGTCTCTTTGCCGAGGTAGTGGTCGATGCGGAAGACGTCTTTCTCGTCGAAGACCTGTGAGACGACGTCGGAGAGGAGGCGTGCGGAAGCGAGATCGTGTCCGAAGGGCTTTTCAATGATGACTCGGCGAAACTCTTTGCCTTTGCGCTGGTTGAGGCCGGTTTCGGCAAGCCTTTGGGAAACGAGGGGGAACGAGGACGGCGGGATTGACAGGTAGAAAGCGTGGTTTCCGCCGGTGCCGCGTGTGTCATCGAGTTCGGCGACGGTGTCGGCGAGTCTGCGGTAGGCCTCTGGGTCGTTGAAGGTCCCTGAGACGAAGCGCAGGCCTGAGCGGAGTTGGTTCCAGGTGCGCTCGTTGAAGCCTGTGCGTGTCCCCTTCTCGATGGCTTCTCGCACGTAGTTTTCAAAGTCGGCGCGACTCCAATCGCGCCGGGCGAAGCCGGTGAGTGCGAAAGCGGGGTTGAGCAGGCCCCGGTTCGCGAGGTCGTAGACCGCTGGGAGGAGTTTCTTGCGGGCGAGATCGCCGGTGATCCCGAAGATGACGAGCCCGCAGGGTGGTGAGATTCTCGGCAGGCGCCGGTCCTGGGGATCTCGCAGATCAACCGTGGGTGTGGGCACGGGTTTCCTTTCAGGTCACTGGGGAAGAGGCCGCCTGGTCTCCTCCGATTCCTCGATGGTATTCGCCGTGGCGTTTTCGTGCCTGACGTGGCCCGAGGGCGCTTCACGATTCGTGGTCTGAGAGGAGGATTCGCAGATCGTTTCCGTGCACAGGAGGCCGTCAAGGCGAAGGCCCCAGACAAGGGTGAAGACGGGTGCCCGCTGCTGTAGCGCTTTGTGCTCAGATCAATGCGAGTAGGCCCTTTGGCGAGAACCGGCGTCGACACGGCTCCTCAATACGGGAGGGACCCGAGCAATTCCTTTCGAATACGGGTCGGCCCCGCCCTCGTACAGAACGAGGACGGGGCCGAAAAGAGGGAAGAATCGTCACTTGGCTGCGGCGATGGACTCCTTCGCAGCGGCGACGACATGAGCGGCGTCGAAACCGTAGTCGGCGAAGAGCTTGTCGCCCGAAGCCGACTCACCGAAATGCTCCAGGGAGACACAACGGCCCGCATCGCCGACGAGGCCGCGCCACGACAGGGCAATTCCTGCTTCGACGGACACTCGGGCACGAACCCCGGTGGGGAGGACCGATTCCTTGTACTCCTCAGGCTGAGCCTCGAACCATTCCATGCAGGGAACGGACACGACTCGCGCCTTGACATCCTCAGCGCCAAGAAGCTCACGAGCCTCGAGCGCGTACTGGACCTCGGAACCGGAGGCCATGAGGATCACGTCCGGGGTTCCTTCAACGTCGGCGAGCACATACGCGCCCTTCACGACACCTTCAACACCGGCCAGGCCGCTTTCGCCGCCACGAGCCGGGTTCGGCAGGTTCTGACGCGACAGGACGAGGGCTGCGGGGTGACGCTGCTCAAGGACCGCCTTCCACGCGGCCACAGTCTCATTCGCATCGGAGGGGCGAACCACAGCGAGGTTCGGGATCGCACGATAAGAGGCGAGATGCTCGATCGGCTGGTGGGTCGGACCGTCCTCGCCGACCCCGATGGAGTCGTGGGTCCACACGTAGGTGACGGGCAGGTCCATGAGGGCGGCCAGGCGCACCGCGCCGCGCATGAAGTCGGAGAACACGAAGAAAGTGCCGCCATAGGGGCGGGCCAGACCATCGGCTGCGATGCCGTTCATGATCGTGCCCATCGCGAACTCGCGCACACCGAAGTGCAGGTTGCGTCCGAAGGGGTTGCCCTGGAATGCCTTGGTGTTGCGTTCTTCCGGGATGAAGGAGGGCTGGCCGGGCATGAGAGTGTTGTTCGAACCCGCCAGGTCGGCCGAACCACCCCAGAGTTCAGGCAGAACATCAGCGAGGGCGGCGATGACCTTGCCGGATGCGGCGCGCGTCGCCACGGCCTTACCGTCTTCGAAGCTCGGCAGAGCTTCCTCCCAGCCTTCAGGGAGAGCGCCGGTCTGGATGCGTTCGAGGAGTTCGGCTTTCTCGGGGTTCGCGGCCTTCCACGCGTCGAAGCGGGGCTCCCATTCGGCCTTCGCAGCGCCAGCCCTTTCGGCTGCATTCTGGCGGGCGTACTCGACGGCTTCAAGATCAGCGTCGAACATGGCATCGGGGTTGGTGCCGAGGGCTTCCTTCAGGCCGCGCAGTGCCTGGGTGCCGAGCTTGGAGCCGTGAATGCCACCCGTGTTCTGCTTGCCGGGGGTCGGCCAGCCGATGATTGTGCGAAGAGCGATGATCGAGGGCTTGTCCGTGACGGCCTTCGCCTCTTCGATGGCCGCGTCGAGGGCCACGACATCCTCACTGTAGGAGCCGTCCTCGGAAAGCCAATCCACGCGCTGAACATGCCAGCCGTAGGCCTCGTAGCGGGCGAGCACGTCCTCGGTGAAAGCGATGTCGGTGTCGTCTTCGATGGAGATGTGGTTGTCGTCCCACAGGAGGATGAGGTTGCCGAGCTTCTGCGTGCCGGCAAGGGAGCAGGCTTCAGCGGAGACGCCCTCTTGGAGGCAGCCGTCACCGGAGACGACGAAAACATTGTGGTCGAAAACGGATTCGCCCATCGGGGTTTCAGGGTCGAAAACGCCGTGCGCGCGACGCGCGGCCATCGCGAATCCGACGGCGGAAGCGATGCCGGTACCCAGCGGGCCTGTCGTGATCTCAACGCCCTCGGTGTGGCCGTACTCGGGGTGCGCCGGGGTGAGGGACCCCTGAGAGCGCAGGGCCTTAATGTCCTCAAGCTCAAGGGTCTGACCGGCGAGGTACATCTGGCAGTACTGGGTCAGCGAGGAGTGGCCGGCGGAGAGGATGAAACGGTCACGGCCCAGCCAATGCGGATCCTTGGGGTCGAAACGCAAGTGGCGTTGGAACAGCAGGTAGGCGGCGGGGGCGAGGGAGATCGCGGTGCCGGGGTGGCCGGAGCCCACATTCTCCACTGCGTCAGCTGAAAGGATCTTCGCGGTTTTTACCGCACGGTCGTCAAGTTCGTTCCACTTGAGTGTCACTTCGGCCTCCATGCCGTTAAAGCCCATCTTCGGGCATTTCCTATGCGCTGAAAAGTGTAGCGAAGAAATACGAGGTGGAAAGCACAGGAATTACACGAAGCAGGTTTATCGTTCACAGCTGGAAAACCATGAGGACACGCGAGACAGATTAGGCTCGAGCACATGCACTTCTTGAAGGATTCGGAAGAGGACTGGCTCGCGCATTTGAGGATTGAACGCGGAGCCTCTGCTCATACCGTCTCCAACTACCGGCGCGATGTTGACCGCTACCTCGACGCCCTTTGCGCCCAGGGCATCACCCGGACCGAGGAGGTGAGCGCTTCCCATATTGAACAGCACCTGGCTGCCCTGTCTGGCGGCGAAGTCACCGGAAAACCGGCCGCCGCATCCTCTATCGCAAGAGCGAGCGCCTCCATCCGCTCATTCCACCGTTTCCTCCTCGCCGAGGGCCTGAGCTCGAAGGATCCTTCCGCGAAGATCACTTCCCCGAAGCTGGGCACGCGCCTGCCCAAAGCTCTTCCCGTCGACGAGGTCACAGCACTTCTCGAGGCCGCGAAAACAGGAGGAGACGCGCTCGCATTGCGCGACTCTGCGCTCCTCGAACTCCTGTATGCAACGGGCGCGAGAGTGTCGGAGGCCGTGGGCCTAAGCGTTGATGACCTCGATCTTGACGAGGCCCTGCCGGTCGTGCGCCTCTACGGTAAAGGCCGCAAGGAACGCATCGTTCCCCTTGGCTCTTTCGCGAAAGACGCGCTGGGGGCATACCTTGTGAGGAGCCGCCCAGGGCTCGCACACAAGGGCAAGGGGAGTGCAGCTCTTTTCCTCAACACGCGGGGCGCCCCGCTTTCACGTCAAAGCGCCTGGGAGATCATCCAGCGCGCCGCGAAACGCGCGGGCCTTGAAGGGCACGTCTCCCCGCACACCCTGCGTCATTCTTTCGCGACCCATTTGCTCGAGGGCGGGGCTTCGATCCGTGACGTGCAAGAACTCCTCGGACACGCCTCCGTCCAGACGACGCAGATCTACACGAAAGTGACGCCCACGACCCTGCTGGAGGTTTATCGTTCGAGCCACCCGCGTGCCCTCGCAAAGGCGCCTGAGGAGGCTCGCTAGGGCGCCTGAAGAGGCCTCATGACTTAGAATCGTCATGTGACGAAAGACGTACAGCCCACTTTGCCCGGTGACATTGGCCCTGACCCCAATGATTTCCCGATTCCCGTGCCCCTGAGCGGACACGGCCCGGCGCGCGTCATCGCCATGTGCAACCAAAAGGGCGGTGTCGGCAAGACGACGACCACCATCAATTTGGGGGCTGCTCTCGCCGAATACGGTCGCAGGGTGCTGATTGTCGACCTCGACCCTCAGGGCGCGGCCTCTGTTGGACTGGGCATCAACACCCTCGACATGGATCAAACGATCTACACCCTCCTCATGAACCCGAAGGCTCAGGTCGCGTCTTCGATCTGCCCGACCTGCGTTGAGGGGCTCGACATCATTCCGGCGAATATTGATCTTTCCGCTGCGGAAGTCCAGCTCGTCACCGAGGTCGCACGCGAATCCGCCCTCGCCCGTGTTTTACGCCACGTCGAAGACGACTACGACATCATCCTCATCGACTGCCAACCCTCCCTCGGCCTACTCGCGATCAATGCCCTGACTGCAGCTCATGGTGTGATCGTCCCCGTTGAAACGGAGTTCTTCGCGCTGCGCGGCGTGGCGCTCCTCGTGGAGACGATCGAGACGGTGCGCGACCGGATTAACCCGCGACTCAAGATCGACGGGATCGTCCCGACGATGGTCGATTCGCGGACCCTCCATTCACGTGAGGTCCTTGAACGTTTGGATGAGGCTTTCGGTGACCTGGTCTTCACGACGAGGATTGCGCGCACCGTGAAGTTCCCAGACGCTTCGGTTGCGACCGAGCCGATCACGACCTACGCGCCGACCCATCCAGGAGCCCAGGCCTATAGGCGACTGGCACGTGAACTCATCGCCCGTGGCGACGCAGCCTGATTCCGATTCTGGCAGCCAGGGAGTCATTGATGACTTCACGGTCGTCCTCGATGTTTTCGAGGGGCCTTTCGATCTGCTCCTCCAACTCATCGCACGCAAACGCCTCGACATCACCGAGGTCGCCCTTTCCGAGGTGACGGACGAGTTCCTCGCCCATATGAAGGTTTTTCCCGACTTGTCGCGCACCAGCGAGTTCCTCGTCGTTGCCGCGACCTTGCTTCATATGAAGTCGGTGAGTTTGCTGCCCAGGACCGAGGTCGACTCGGATATTTCAAGAGAGGACCTGGAGGCGCGAGACCTTCTCTTTTCTAGGCTTTTGCAGTACCGGGCTTTCAAGGGCGCTTCTGAGAAGATCCACGAAGCCCTGGAAATGAACGCCGGCTATATCCCACGTCAAGCACCCCTCGAGAAGCACTTTGCGGCGCTTTTGCCTGAACTCATCTGGACGCTCAGCCCCGAAGACCTCGCGATCACCGCAGCCCACGCTCTGTCCTCGAAAGACCCCGAGGTCGTGACCGCTCACTTACATGATCCGGTCGTGCCCGTCAGAGACCAGGCGATCCTCGTTGCCGAGAGACTCAAAGCGGCTGGGGCTTTGACTTTCCATGAGCTCATTGCGGACGCCGAATCCGCTCGCGTCGTCGTTTCCCGTTTCCTCGCTGTCCTTGAGCTCTACCGTCGGCATGCTCTCGACGTGAACCAAGATGAGCCCCTGGCCGAGCTCGAGCTCGTGTGGACGGGAGATGAGGATACGGTGATCGATATTGACGAGGCCGACTACTCCGGGCTTGGATTCATCGAAGGAGAAGCAGATGACGAATGAGAGTCCAAGCACCTGTGAGCTTTTCGCGCCCCTTGAGGCGGTGCTCATGGTCGCCCCCGAACCCATCCCAGCGGCCCAACTCGCCGAGGCTGTGAACGCGGAAGAGGTTTTCGTCCTCGAAGCCTTGGAGGATCTTGCGGCCTCGTACCGGGGCGAGGATGGGGGCCGGGTGCATGGCTTTGAACTCAGACAGAGCGCAGGAGGCTGGAGGATCTACTCGGCGCGCCCCTGGGCTGATCTCGTGGGCCGCTTCATTGTGGGTTCTGCGACTTCACGCCTCTCCCAAGCCGCCCTGGAAACTCTTGCGGTCGTCGCGTACCGTCAGCCCGTGTCGAGGTCGCGTATCTCGCATATTCGTGGCGTGAACGTTGACGCTGTCGTGCGTACGCTAGTGGCGAGGGGGCTCATCGAAGAAGTCGGAGAGTCCGTTTCCGGTGCCAGGCTGTATGGAACGACCCGCGAATTCCTTGAGAAAATGGGTTTCGCTTCCCTTGATGAGCTGGCGCCTCTCGCGCCCTATCTACCGACCGGCGAGGAGCTGGACGAATTGGAGGAACTCCTATGAGGAAAGATGTGTACGTCGAAGGCGGAATCCGTTTGCAAAAGGCGCTCTCCCAAGCTGGAGTCGCTTCGCGTCGTGCCGCTGAAACACTGATCGCCGAGGGACGGGTGCAGGTTGATGGGCAGGTCGTTCGCTCCCAGGGGATCCGCATTGATCCTCACAAGCAAAGCGTCCACGTTGACGGGGAGCGGGTCTTCTTTGACGAGGCGAAGCATGTGGTCATCGCCGTCAATAAGCCGGTCGGCGTGGTGTCAACGATGAGCGACCCGGAGGGGCGTCCGACTTTGGCGGATCTCGTCGTCGATTATCCTGAGCGGCTCTACAACGTGGGCCGCCTCGACATCAACACCAGTGGTCTGCTTTTGCTCACGAATGATGGTGAGCTCGCGAATCGTCTCGCTCACCCGTCTTATGAGGTCCCGAAGACCTATGTGGCGCGCGTTCACGGCGAGGTCAAGCCTTATGTCAAGCGCAAGCTCATGGAAGGTATTGAGCTTGAAGATGGCCCCATCAAGGCCGATGCTTTCCGGGTGATCGACACTTATGGGGATATTACGAGCGTCGAGATCGTCGTCCACGAGGGACGTAATCGCCTGGTGCGCCGCATGATGGACCAGGTCGGATACCCGGTACGTGAACTCGTGCGCACCGCTTTCGGGCCGATCCACTTGGACCGCCTCCAGCCGGGTAACTCACGTCGTGTGAAGGGCAATGCCCTCAAGGCCCTCTACTCGTGCGTGGGGCTCTGAGATGACTTCCCGCCCCGTCGCGACCAGTGGACCCGTCCTCATTGTCGGTTCGGGGCTCCTCGGCGCTTCCCTTGGGCTCGCCCTGAGGGGCGCGGGCGTTGACGTGTATTTGCATGACACTTCGCCGACGGCTCTGCGTCTCGCCCAAGACATTGGCGCGGGAGTGCCCCTGTCGGATATCACGGATCCTTCCCCGAGTCTCGTTGTTGTCGCAGCGCCCCCGGATGTCGCCGACTTGTGCATCCTTGATGCACTTCGCACTTTCCCTTCAGCGATTGTCACCGATGTTGCATCCGTGAAGTCAGCGGTTGTCGATGGGGTTCTCACTACTCTTGCCACAGCGCAGCAGGAGGGGCTCGCCGCCCGTTATGTGGGCAGTCATCCGATGGCGGGGCGTGAAAGCTCAGGGGCTGGCGCAGCGGACGCGGATCTTTTCTACGGTCGCCCGTGGGTGGTGGTCGCCCATGAGCGTTCGTCCCCGCAGGCGGTGCTCGCGGTGCGCATGCTCGCCGGAGACGTGGGTGCGGTGCCTTTGGAGATGGATGCGAGGACCCATGATGATTCGGTTGCCCTCGTGTCGCATGTGCCCCAACTTGTGTCCTCTTTACTTGCGGCGAGGCTCGCTGAAGCTCGCAGTGAGTCTTTGGGCCTTGCGGGTCAAGGAGTGCGCGATACGACCCGGATCGCGGCTTCGGATCCGAGGTTGTGGACGGCGATCCTCGCGGGCAATGCTGGCCCGGTCGTTGAGGTTCTTGAGCCCTTGCGCGCCGACCTTGATGATCTGCTCGCTCATTTGAAGGCTGCTGCCCAGCGTGGGCCTTTGAGGGGTGGAAGCGTGGGCGCGGTGAACAAGGTGATGGAGGCCGGCAATCGTGGAGTATCTCGCCTGCCCGGTAAGCACGGTGGTGCGCCCAGGCGCTATGCGCTCCTCGAAGTCCTCATCCCTGATAAGCCCGGCGAACTGGGCAGGCTCTTTACTGAACTCGGTGAGATCGGCATTAACATTGAAGATCTGTCTCTCGAGCATTCTGCGGGCCAGGCCGTCGGTTTGGCGAGAATCATGGTGGACCCGGGGCGCCTTAATGAGGCGGAGAAGGAATTGGAACGCCGCGGCTGGCGGCTTATCACGAATGCTGTGTGAGCGGTGGCCGCTAAGTGGGTACGGGCTGGAAAGGACAATCGGAAAATGAATGACGAAGAGCGCCGGGAAGCGATTCGCCGAAGCGGCATCACCATCGCCATTGACGGCCCCGCAGGTTCGGGCAAGTCGACGATTTCGAAGCTTCTTGCCACGAGGCTCGGCATTGGCTACTTGGACACGGGCGCAATGTACCGCTCCCTGACCTGGTATGCGCTCGAACAGGGCTTGGACCTTGACGATCACGAGTCCGTCGTTGAAGCGGCGAATCGCATGCCTTTGGTGATGAACCCGGATCCGGTGTCGCCCTCGTACTTCGTGGACGGGGTGGAGATCACCCGGGCGATCCGTGAGCCGCGCATCGCTTTGGCGATTCCTGCGGTGTCGACGAATCTGCTGGTGCGCAAGTGGATGGCCTTTGAGCAGCGCCGAAGGATGATGGAGGCCCGTGAATCTGGCTCTGGGATGATCGCGGAGGGGCGCGATATCACGACGGTGGTGTGCCCTGACGCGGATGTGCGTGTCCTTTTACTCGCCGATGAGGAGGAGCGTTTGAGGCGTCGCACTCTGGAGTTGCACGGGGAGGCGACGCCGGAGCTCATGGAGTCGGTGCGCGAGCAGATCACGAAGCGCGACACGGCAGATGCGACGGTCTCAGAGTTCATGACTCCCGCCGAGGGCGTGGAGGTCGTCGACTCTTCTGGTCTGGGAATTGAGGGCGTCGCGGAGGAGATCCT
>ERZ773065.1403-NODE-1403-length-12227-cov-2.826816_pt1 | contig 12227 bp, 9 predicted proteins | sample MGYA00580623_ERZ773065 | MGnify/ENA primary metagenome ERZ773065 (study PRJEB29015, sample SAMEA2738017) | human oral metagenome | biome: human oral; feature: human-associated habitat; material: dental | place: China | collected 2047 ...
TCAAAAGTGGCAGGATGCGATAAAACCATGCCGGAATTGGTGGCAGCAAAAAGTGCTTTAAGGAGTTCAGCTGAGAATAATTGACTTTCTTGGTAGGGCGGATCAACTAATGTGTAGTCAAACTTTATCTGTTTGAAATCTGGCAAATTGATGAATTTTTCGGCCGAAAATGGAAAAACCTCTGCTTTATCTGTCAGATTTAGAGTTTGGAGATTTTTGGAAATGATTTTTGCGGCCTTGCGATTTTTTTCGACAAAGATGCAATGCTTGGCGCCGCGAGACAAAGCCTCTATTCCAAGTGCACCAGAACCTGCAAAGATGTCTAAAACGGATTTATTTTTAATGTTGAGCCCGAGAGTGTTGAATAAGGCCAACTTTTCACGCGAGCCCATAGGGTGGGCAATGGACGGAACGATAATTTTGCGACCTCGAAAATTGCCTGAAGTAATTTGAATTGAAGAATTAGTCATGTTTTTCCTTGTTTTTAAGTGACTGGACTAAGGCGGGAATACTGGCAGCCCAAGCCAGAACAATCGCACGAGTAATTTCTGGCAATAAGATTTGTTTGGTTTGAGTAGCAAGTGCCGAGGTCCAACCGTCGCGACAAAAACGCTCAAATAAATCCAGTTTGGCAATTTTATGTAATGACTGGTAAAATTCTCGCTTTAAATCAACTTGATCGAGTTCGGCGGCGCTGAGAGTGGGTTTAAAATTATAGTTTGGGAAAAAAGTCATAGTCATAGCAACGCCTAACTCGAAGGCTAAATGTTTACTCATTTGACCGTTTTTACCCCAATATTGCCATGTATTTTTAAGAGTGTCTCGCCAACGTGGACCGCGCAAAATTCCCTTAATTTGGATACCAAACAATTGAAAGAATTCCTGCTCAGTGATTGAATCGTTGCTAGCCGAAGGAGATGAGCTATGGTGGGCGGGAGTTAGTCCATCGGTGACGGCATGGGCCAACCAAGCAGCTTCAAAAGCGGCACGGGTGTGATTTTGAGAAATTAAAGCTTGTCGTAAATTAAAGCTATGGTCGGATATCATCTGCCATAATTTGCCATCGTCGTGATCTGGGTCGATAAAGTGCATCGGCTCATCTTTGCCTGGGCTTTTGCGCTTTAACCCATCAGGTCCACGCATACCCTCAAAAGACAAAATATCTTTAATGCTAGGGAAAAAAGTTTGGGATGGTAGAAAAATAGCTAAATTTTTACGAGCAATCCGATCGAGCTGTTGGTGAGTGCCAATCAGACGACCGGCTTGTTTGGAATTTTTACGAACTGCGAGGGTAGAATACATATTAATTTAAGGTGGTTAATTGTTGATATTTATGAATTGAGCAAGCAAGTTCTGGATATTTTAACAGATGATCAGGATTTTTCAAAAACTTATCGACTTGTTTTTGAACGGAGCTGATTAGTTCGGTGTCAGCAAAATTTGCAATCTTGAGGTTTAATTCGCCATGCTGAAAGCGACCATAAATTTCGCCTGGACCACGTATTTTAAGGTCAATTTCAGCTAAATGGAAACCATTTTGAGATTTTTCAAGTTCACGCAGTCGCTCAGAAGGGGGATTTTCGCCGGTAGTAATAAGAAAACAACTACTGGCTAACTGACCACGACCAACGCGACCACGTAACTGATGAAGCTGAGCTAAACCATAACGCTCTGCATCCATAATAACAATTTGTGTGGCATTTGGCAGGTCTATTCCGACTTCAACCACGGTCGTAGAAACTAAAATATCGATTTTTTGCTGAGCGAAATCAGTCATAATTTGGTCTTTTTCCATGGGTTTCATACGACCGTGCAGAAAGGTAATTTTGACTGTTGGGAAAATTTTTTGCAATTTTTCGGACTGTTTTTTAACACTAATGGTTTCGGTGCGAGGATCGTCATCAATGTTTCGGCAAATCCAATAAATTTGCTGATTTTGTTGTAATTTTTGCCTAATAACTGGGTAGAGCTGCTGTTTGAGCTGATGTTCTTGAAGGATTTTAGTGGAGATCGGCTGGCGTCCTTTCGGGAGATGTTTGATTGTGGAAATATCAAGATCACCAAAAATAGTGAGCTGAAGTGAGCGAGGGATAGGGGTGGCGGTCATGGAAAGTAGATGCGGAGCATAATGATTGGTTTTAGAAAGCAGTTTTTGACGTTGATTAACGCCGAAACGGTGTTGTTCGTCGATAATAACCAAGGCAAGATTTTTAAACTCTGTGTCATCAGTCAAGAGGGCGTGGGTGCCGATAATGAGGTCAATTTCACCGTTTTTAATAGAGGTTTTCAGGGTGGTTTTTTGCTTAGTGGCGCCAGTTAGGAGGGCTATTTTAACGCCAAATGGCTCCAGAAGCGACCGTAGCCCCTCTGCGTGTTGAGTTGCTAGGATAGCCGTAGGAGCAAGGAGTGCAACTTGATAGCCGTTAGAAACGGTCTGGTGAGCTGCAATTGCGGCTACTACGGTCTTACCTGAACCGACATCTCCCTGTAAAAGCCGATTCATGGGAGTTGTCTTCTCTAAATCTTGCAAAATCTGCCAAGAAGTCAATTTTTGGTCGGGAGTGAGTTGAAAAGGAAGAGATTTGATAAAGTTTTGAGTTTTTTCGGCTAAAAAATTAAGTTTTAGGGCACATAGCTGATGATTTTCTCTCTGATTTAACTTAGAGGCTAGAATTAGCTCAAAAAGCTCCTCATAGGCGAGGTATTTTTTAGCAGCGATAACATCTGATGGGCGATCTGGAAAATGCATGTTCAAAAGCGCATTGGCGCGAGCTTTGGGTTGAAGAAATTCGGGACAGGGTTTAATTTCTGGTAAAAGATCGGGAATTTGAGTAAAAGTGGGGCGTAATTTAAGAAAAAAACGTTTAAACCAAGCAGAATTATAAGAACCGGAAGCGGGATAAATCGGTTGGAAACCACCCGTAGCCGTAGTTCGAATTTCGGAGGCAGGAGTGGTTGTGGGGGAAATTAACTGATAGCGATGAGCCTTAAGCTCGTATTGACCAGTGAAGAAATATTCCTTTTCGAGGTCAAAGGCTTTGGCGCGATAGGGTTGATTATACCAGACAACTCGAATCGAAGCAGTTTGGTCATAAATTTCTCCTTCGGTGATATTGAAATTACGCCGCCTAGTGTAGCGGGTGCGAAGGTTTTTAATCTTGGCTTTGACAATAATTTTGCCAGGTTTAACATCGGTAATTTTGGTAGTGGCGGCATAATCTTCGTAGGCCCGCGGAAAATAATAAAGTAGATCGCGAATAGTATTAATACCGCGTTTTTTGAGCGCAGCGGCGGTTTTTGGACCGATACCGCTGACTGTTTCTACGTTATTTAAAAGATTCACCTCCGTCATATATCCAGTTTATCACAGAAAAAATCTAAAAATCCGCTGAGCCAGAGTGAGAGTCGCGCCAAGCTTGAATGGCGGCGTGATTGCCCGACAGTAAAACATCGGGGACTTTCATACCCCGAAAATCAGCTGGTTTGGTGTATTGGGGATATTCTAGATTATTGCCATGGCTAAAACTTTCAATTTTGGCGGAATTTTCACCACCAAGTACACCTGGAAGTAGACGCGTAATACTATCGATTATAATCAAGGCGGGTAATTCCCCACCAGTCAAAACATACTGGCCAAGCGAGATTTGATGGTCAACAATACTTAAAATTCGCTGGTCATAGCCTTCATAACGAGGACAAAAAATAATAAAATGCCGGTTTTCGATGCTGGCGAATTGATGAGCAAGGGGTTGAGTCCAAAGCTTGCCAACTGGGGTGGGCAAAATAACTTCGGCGGTGGGGTCTTGAAACTTAATACTCTCAATGGCCGCAAAAGCTGGCTCAGGACGTAGCAACATACCGTCGCCACCACCATAAGGAGTGTCGTCTACGGACTGATGTGGACCAAGACCAAAATCCCGCAAATTGACATAATTAAACTGCACAATGCCTTGATCGCTGGCTTTTTTCATCATAGAAGTGCCAAGATAAGGGCGCAGAGCGTCGGGGAAAAGCGTAATAATGGTGAATTTAATCTGGGGTGACATTTTGTATATTATAGCATTATTTAAAAAGCAGAAAAAAATATTTTTTAATTGACAAATAAAACTGTTATGCTTATTATAGATGTAAGCTGGTACGCTTCACAGGGGTTCCACTGATTTATTAGTGGAGTGTGGAGACTGCATTAAAAACAAACACAGCGGATTAAAACAAAAAATATGTGCCCCAAGGGTGGGCGCGGATCAGCGAAAAAGAGCCTGGTAAAGGGCTCTTTTTGATTGGATTGGATTGGATTTGATTTGGTTAGAAATCTTCGACTAGAGTAAATTCTTTGCCAGAAATTTCAATGATTGAGTCGGGTTTGGCGCCTTTGGAACTGAGGTCGGCACGGATACCAAGTTTTTTCATAATATCGCGCAGGCGGTTGACGCTGGCGTAGTTACTAAGGTCGGTGTGGCGGGCAAATTTTTCAATTTTTTCGCCACTGACATGAAAGACACCGTCATCTGATTTGGTAACTAGCCAAGTATCTTTAAGGGCCTTGGGGTCAAGCTTGATGACTGGTAGCTCTAAATCCGAGCTGGAAACTTGGGTGGATTCGATCTGAGAGGCAGCAGCGCGCGAGGCTTTGACGGATTGATTGAGCGCGCGCAAAAGTTCCGCAGTTCCCTGTTTGGCGACAGCGGAAATGGGGAAAATTTGCGCATTGGGCGCGAATTTTTGAATTGATTTAATCTGCATTTCGATGATTTCTGGATCCAGACCTTCAGTTTTGGTCAGGGCGATAATTTCGGGGCGAGTGGCGAGATCTGCGTACTTATTTAGCTCGCTACGGATAATTTGGTAGGATTGACCAGCGTCGTTTTGATAGACGTCGATGAGATGTAACAAGACGGCGGTGCGATCAACGTGGCGCAAAAAAGCGTGACCTAGACCCTTGCCTTCGGCGGCGCCTGCGATTAGGCCTGGGATGTCGGCAATTAGAAGATCCTGCTGGTCAATGGTGGCGACCCCAAGATTGGGGGTGAGGGTGGTGAAAGGATAATTGGCGATTTCAGGCTTGGCGTTGGTGACGCAGGTTAAGAAGGTGGATTTACCAGCGTTGGGCAGACCGACTAGGCCGATGTCGGCTAGGAGTTTAAGCTCAAGCTCGGCCTCAAAAGCCTCGCCCGGCTCGCCGACTTCGGCGATGCGGGGGGTTTGGCGGGTGGAGGATTTGAAGTGGGCGTTACCAAAGCCACCGTCGCCACCTTTGGCGATGACGGCAGTTTGCTGATCTTTGGTTAGATCAGCAAGCAACTCACCGTCACGACGCACAATGGTACCGATTGGCACTTCTACGATTAAATCTTCGCCGCTGCGGCCAGCTGAGCGTTGGCCGGAGCCGTTTTTGCCATCTTCGGCAGACAGAATGGGATTATAGCGAAAATCGAGCAAGGTGTTGGTATCTTTGTCGGCTTTAAAAATAATAGAGCCACCCTTACCGCCGTTGCCGCCATCTGGACCACCTTTGGCAACATAGATTTCGTGACGAAAAGAAACGGCACCATCACCGCCTTTGCCGGCTTTGAGATTAACTTTGGCAATATCTACAAACATATCTTTATATTATACCACAACTGCTATAAAAACGCAAGGTTAGCGCCTCCCGTGGATGAAGCGGTAACCACCGAGACTGCCGCTTGGGATGGTCTGGTGGCCAACGCGTCCCCAACCGGCTGGTCCGTTCATGTCGGAGATTTCGATTGAGCCGTCGGAATTGACACGTTCAACGATACCAACGTGACCATAGTAACCATATCCGGTCTGGAAGACGGCGCCAGCAGCTGGGGTGCCGTTGACTATGAACGAGCCTGCGAGGGCATAAGACCAAGTATTGGCGTTGCCAAGACCGCCTGGAAGTTGATAACCGCCGCCCATGGAGGCACGACGCTCCCAAGCATACCAAGTACACCAACCCCAAGGCATTGGGTTAGAGCCAGTCCAATAAGTGCGGTAAGATGGTTGACTGACGGCGGCAGTGCCAGCATTGGTGCTAGCCACAATTGACCTATTTGATTCTGGACGCTCATTGGCGGGAAGGACTCCAGATGGCAGAACGACCGTAGAACCTGGCTTGAGCTGTTGATTTGGCTCAAAGTTATTAACGGAGAGAATTTTAGCAAGATCGGCTCCGTATTTTTGGGCGAGAGACTGAATCGTATCACCAGATTTAACCGTGTAAATTATACCTGGTACGCTTGGTACGCTTAGAGTCTGTCCTGGCGTGACGCTGGAATTACTCATACCATTAGACCAGCGAATCTGAGTTTCGGAAACTCCGTAGTGAGCGGCGATTGTGGCCAAAGTTTCGCCCTCAGCAACGACGTGAGTAATAACGCCACGGGCAATATGAGAGGTGTCGACAATGTCTGGGCGTTTAATTTTTTCGGCAGAGACCTGACCGATATCACGCAGGACTGAAAGGGAGTTGTAGTTAACGTTAATCGCTTCGGCGGTAGGAAGGTTGACGGAATTGGCAAATTCGGAAACGGTGTAAAATTCGGAAAGTTGGTCGGCAGAAACGTTGTAATTGTTGCTAGCAATTGATTTCATGTCCATGCTGTTATTTTCGCTAATGTTTTTACCTGAAGAACCAGTAAAAACTAAGCTTAAAATTAAAGCAGCAGTCAAAAAATAGAGATATAGTGATTTGGTGTTAAATATTTTTTGAGATTTTTCTGACATCATAGTTTAGACTGACAGAGTTTTTGGCAATGCTTCCGAATATTCTCTTGGTGCTCTGCGTCTGTGTAGCTATAATACATCTTTCCGCTGTCTCCTGTCAAGAAGAAGCGATGAGAGTCTTCGGCGGGGTTAGCGACGGCTTTTAGGGCAGCGAGACTAGGGACTGCAATAGGACCGGGAGGCAAGCCAGTGTTTTTGCGAGTATTGTAAAGACTGTCAACCGTAAGCACATCGGCGTTGGTTTGATAGGTTTTGCGCTCCGGATCGAGTAAGTTGGCAGCGTAGGAAGCGGTAATATCAGAGCCGAGCGACATACCGCTACGTAATCGATTGAGAAAAACACTAGCCACTCCGGCATAATCAGCGGGTTTTGCCTCTTTTTGGATGATTGAAGCAAGGATAATACCCTCACGTAGAGTTAAATCTTGAGCTTTTAGGTCGGCAATTAGGTTTTGAGATTGGACTTTGCGCCAAAATTCATCAAGAACACGCTTAATAATTGATTCAGCCGAAGCCTTTTTGTAGAACTCGTAAGTGTCGCCATACAAATAGCCTTCTAGTTGAACGGTGATAGGCTGATTGGTGTTGGCTAGAGCACCATTTTGATCATAAAGCCCTTCTAGGACTGGGTGTTTGTAGAATTTTTGAAAAGCTTGACTTAACTGAGCATCTGAGTAGCCATGTTTTTGCATTTTGTGTTTAATTTCGGCAATAGTTTCTCCTGGCAAAATTGTAAGCCTAAAAGTATTACCACTATCACTACCTTTAACGAACTGTGCCAAAATTTCCGAAACTGGCAGAGTAGCTTTAAGTTGATAGCTGCCAGTTTTTAATTGGTTAGACTGTTTGGAAAGATGTGCATAAATACGAAAAGCGAAAGCGTTTTTAATCAGGCCCCGCGATTCCAGATTTTCTGCAATGACGGAAAGTGATTGGCCGGATTTAATATCAAAAACACTGGTTTTACTTTCGGAAGTTTCGACCGGTTGCAGCATGGAATCGTACCAAAGGTAAGCTAGAAATCCGCCCATAGCGAGGAACAGGCTGAGAAAAAGGGCAATGAATTTGATGCGGCTGGTTTTTGAGGTAGGTTTAGGCTTGCGGTTTGATTTCATAGAAGACTCCTGAGTAGTAGGTTTGTTTTTTGAAGTAGTTGGAGTGGAGCTTGACTGGCCGGATTGAGTGACGGAATTTTGAGGTTTCTTGATGCTACCATCTTGTGCTATCTGTTCAAGGAAATCTTGCAGAATAATAGTAGCCGCCTCGGCATCGATTTCGCCTTTTTGATAATGTTTTTTGCGCGATTTAAGGCGCGCTTCGGCTTCGACTGAAGTAAGAGATTCGTCTTGAAAGTAAATTTTACAATCCGTAATTGTGCGCGCAAGACGATGAGCAAAATTACGTACATAAGTAGATTGAGCGGTTTCTTCACCCAAAGAATTGCGCGGTAACCCAATTACGAATAAGTTAGTGTCATAAAGGCGACCAAGTCTAGCAATTTCAGCAAATTCTTGACCATTAACGAGAATTACTCCATCTGGAACTGCGATACGGGTCTTAGTATCGGCTTTAGCGACGCCAATTCGTTTTGTACCGACATCTAACCCAATAATTTTCATTATTTTTCCTCGTCAATCTTTATGTCTATCGAAATGCGGTTAGGGTCGTTAGGGACAGAATGCACCCAAAAGAAAGAGGGGTCAACCTTAACGTCATTAACACCGTTAATGGACTTTATTAGACTTTGCACTTCGCCAATTTTGCGACCCTTAGATTTTTCAAGGACTTCGGTTTGGCTGACTTTGGGACCAGTTTTGTAAACGGTCTTTAGTTTAGCCGTGAAGCCTCCGTTAGTTTCGGAAAGATTCTCAAAACGGGGTTTGCCGAAACTATAAATTTTTTGATCATCTGAAAGTTCTGGTTTGGTGACTTTTTTAATAAATTTAGTGATGTTAGATTTTTCAGTGCCGTAGATAACATAATGTGTGGCGGCGGTAAGCTTAGCTTTTCCGTTGGGAGCTTCAGCACCGACAGCCGGACTGGAGACTGGGTCGGCGGCAGTGACCTTGTAGCTGGGCTCAATCGCCATTACGTCTTTTGGTACTTTCTTGAGTAATTTGCTCTTTTGATCGGTGTTTGATTCCAGACCAGATTTAGCTTTTTCAATATCGGCTTGACGCACAATTTTAACAATACGAGAGGTGCCGCCGGTCATAGCAGCTTCGCTGTGAACTTTAAGTCCTGGAATATTGCTCGACCAATCTCGTCCAGCGTTAACGTTGTATTTATCTCCTGCTTCAATTGCGGTAACTGATAGAGTGACCGAACGACGGCAGCCATTTTTAGCAATATCTGCGCCTTCATTGCCGGCATTGTCGCATTTATTCCCCTCTTGATAATTGATAATAGAAGAAGAGTTAGCAGCGAACTTTAATCCGTTATAATTGAAGATTGCACCAGCAGGAATTGAAACTGAGCCAGAGCCACTACGGAAATAAGCGGCCGCTACCACTGAGCCACCTGCCTTATTTCCAACGTCTTTTTCGCCAGTGGCATCAAACTCGACGCTAGAAGCCTGATCGTGACTATATTCAGTGAGAGAAAATTTAGCGGTTTTGAAATTGTTTTTGCTGTTAGCAAGCAGAGTGACAGATTCAGAGAAATTATTGCCAGTAGTCCGAACAGAAACGGCAATTTTAACGGAAGGAGCCAGAAAAATTGCCCAAATTAAAAAACCAATCAAAACGACGAAAGCGGCTGAAGCTGCAATGATGAGTTTACGATATTTTTCAAGCTTTGGAATTGGCGTGGAATCAGAGCTAGACTTTTTTTGCGCTGGGCTTGCTTTTTCTTTAGAATCTGTTTTTTTCTCGGAGTCCGAATCGGATAAGCTGATATCGGGAGCTTTGGATTTTTTGGATTGATTCGGACTTGAAGTGGAAGAATCAACGGGATTTTCTGTATCATCAGCATCCGTAATTTCAATCGTGTCATTTTTTCCGGAATTAAGCTGAGCTTGGTATTCGCTTGGCAAAATTGGGCGAGATTTAATGGTCTCAGCAACAGGAATACCGGCAGCGGCGGCAATTTTAAGCAAATTACGATCATTAGAAACTAAGACGACGGTTTTACTAGCGCTTTTGGCGGCTTTAGCGATCAAGCGAACATTGACAGCGCTACGCATTACGCTCATTTTTTTCGACGGTACTAATGCAGCGACACGTGGCTTAATAGTTTTAATGCGATGAATGACGTCGGTAATGTCGTCTTCTGGTTCGATATAGATCACTTCTTTGTTCATAATAAAATGATAGCACATTTTTGATTCCGTTTGTGCTAAAATAAAAAAGATGAATATTTTTAAACGTTTAAAATCCCAAAAAACTACCACGCTAGAACCTCAAACCGATAAGACGAATAAAATGGCGCTTGCAGAAATGGTAATTCAATCGATTGGCGATGGAGTGATTATAGTTGACCAACAAAATGTAATAAAAATGCTAAATCCGGCCGCTATTACGATGACGGGCTGTGGCACGGCAGAGCAGGTAATGGGGCTGGACCTTTCGACGATTTTGAAATTTGAAAATGGTGAAGGGATGTCAATTGAAGCGGCAGATAATAAAATTTTGGCAGCAATTCGGGAAGCGAAGCCAATTCAAACTCGTGAGTATATTTTGGTGACAATGCAAAATCAGAAACGACCAGTCGCGATAACGGTGGCCTTAGGCAGTGGTGGACATAATGAACGGGTGGTGATTTTTCGTGATATCTCAAAAGAACTAGAGGAAGAAGGGGCGCAAACAGAATTTGTTTCGACCGCCAGTCATGAAATGCGAACTCCGGTGGCTTCGATTGAGGGCTATTTGGGATTGGCATTGAATCCTCAAACGGCAACAATCGATGAGAGGGCGCGTAAATATCTTGAGGAGGCGCATAATTCCAGCCAGCATTTAGGGCGGTTGTTCCAAGATTTATTAGATGTGACAAAATTAGATGATAGAAAAATAAAAGTGCGCCTAGCGCCAGTGGAAGTGACTGAGCTTGTAAAATCAATTACCGAAGGGCAAATGCAGGCAATTCAAAAGAAAAATTTGCAATTTAGCTTTGGCTCGGATGGGGCTGACAATGGTGGAGATCGGCGCGTGGGGCAATTGGTATATGCTTTGGTTGATATAGATTTTTTGCGTGAAATTGTCAATAATTTATTAGAAAATGCTATTAAATACACTGAAAGTGGTGGAGCGATTTGGGTAAATGTGCGAGGAGAGGATGATCGAGTTTTGGTTAATATAACGGATACAGGAATTGGTATTTCGCCAGATGATTTGACTCATATTTTTCAGAAGTTTTACCGTGTAGACAATTCGCAGACGCGCACGATTGGCGGAACTGGGCTTGGACTTTACTTGGTGAAACAAAGAGCCGAAGCGATGGGGGGTAAGGTTTGGGCGGAGAGTTCGTTTGGCGAAGGTTCGACTTTCTATGTTTCGTTTCCACGTTTGACTCAGGAAGAATACGAGAGAAGAAAACAGATTATTGTCAATCAAAACGCGATGAGTCCAAAGGCAGGATCGGCGCCAATTGGTAATCCTCCAGATTTTTCGAACTCAGCAATCGCAAGCTCAAATTCGCTTCTAGCCGATTCTCAGCCAATCCAAAATCAAACAATTGAAAAAAAATCATAAGTAGTATAGAATGAGTTTAAGATGACAAAGATATTATTAGTCGAAGATGACCAAAACTTAAGAGAAATTTATGGGATTCGTTTGACGGCCGAAGGATATCAAATTGTATCAGCTGGAGATGGTGAAGAAGCTTTAGCAGTGGCAGTGCGAGAAAAACCTGATTTGGTACTGTCAGATGTAATGATGCCGAAAATTTCTGGCTTTGATATGCTGGATATTTTGCGTTCGACTCCTGAAACTAAAAATATCAAAGTGATTATGATGACGGCGCTATCAAGCGAGGACCAGAGAGAGCGTGGACGATCGTTGGGGGCGGACCGATACTTGGTCAAATCGCAGGTAGGGATTGAAGATGTAGTCAACACAGTGCATGAAGTTTTGGGCGATGCTGGGGAAAATGCAGCACAGCCACAAGCAGGACAGCCGATGCAATCGTTGCAAACAAATCAGTCGGCACAAGCAGGACAGCCGCAAACAACTCAGCCACAAGCGGCTCAATCACAAGCGGCTCAACCGCAAATGCCAAATACTCCAATTGGACAAGCTTAATGGTGGAGCAAAAAGCTGGAATTCGTTTAAATAAATTTTTGGCGGAAAGATTAGGAATGTCAAGGCGAGCGGCGGATGATTTGATTGCTGGCGGAAAAGTATCAGTGAATGGCATAGTGGCAAATTTAGGCAAAAGAATTGACAAAAATGACAAAGTATGCTATAATGGTGATATTCTGCCGTTTTTGGCGGATTTTTCTTATTTGGCTTTTCATAAACCTGTGGGTTATGTCTGTTCGCGTAAAAAACAGGGAGAAAATC
>ERZ773065.1407-NODE-1407-length-12201-cov-5.243619_pt1 | contig 12201 bp, 7 predicted proteins | sample MGYA00580623_ERZ773065 | MGnify/ENA primary metagenome ERZ773065 (study PRJEB29015, sample SAMEA2738017) | human oral metagenome | biome: human oral; feature: human-associated habitat; material: dental | place: China | collected 2047 ...
CCACCAGCCGTCAAGGTCGTTTGTCGTATGAGGCGCCGTTGGGTCTCCCAATGTCTCGAGTTCTTTCAGCAGCGTTTCGATTTCCCCGAGCAGGTGTTTCCAGCCCTCCTCGGTGAGCGCCTCGGGCGGGTTGTCCAGCAGATTGCGGACAGGGGTCCCGAAGGCCGAGGACATCCATAGGTGGGTTACATCCTGTCCCAGATACCCGGAGGCGTTTGCCGGCAGATTTTTTTCGATGCCCGACGCCATGGCATGCCCGGCCTGGAGCAGACCGAGCAAACCGTGGTCTCGACCGGTATGTTTTCTGATAAACTCGGTAAGCTCGCCGGGCCAGGCGTTGTTTTTATCTAACGGGAATTCATCTTGCACCCACTTGAGCCGGTCATTCCAAGGGAATGGAGGACTCTCACTTTCATCCCATTTTTCGTATTCATAACCGCTATGTTGTCCGCCGTGCATCTGCAGAAATTTGATCCTGGCCTTGCCGGCCATGTGAAGCCACCCGATCGCCTCACACGCCAGAAGCAGAGGGCGGTAATTCCGCAAACGGTCCAGCACTTCGTCCTGCGTTTCGAAATTCGTCATGGGTTGCCTCCCTGCCGGGCTATTCGGTTTTTCATCTCCGCTTTGAATTCTTCCGTATTTTTTAACGTGAGGGGCTCAAGGTGGCTCTGCACACATTTCCACTCGTCGATCCTCGCCTTACCCCATCCGGCGGTGCGTTTTGCGGAGATGCCGTAGTTCTCGAGAAGTGCCCTTATGCTGTCGATGAAGTCGGAGATGAAGGCGGTCGGCGTCGTTTGGTCGCGTTCGCTCTCTCCCGGCAGGGGGGCGTAGAGCAGCCGCAGTTTCCCTTCCGTTCCGGCCGGGACGACCTCGTAGTAAATGGGCTGGGTTCCGGCCCGGCGGGCGCGGTCGTGGGGATTGATCACCTCGAAGTCGACCTTGTCGAACCAGGTCGGATGGCAGACGAGGGCCCCGGATCGGAACCGTTCGTCCTCTCCTCTCTCGTTGCCGAAGAGGTGAAGTATCCAGGAGGGGTCCTGCCAGCCCTCCATCCTCATGTCGTGCTTTTCGAGATGCTCGGACAAGCCTGCCTGCATCCTGCAGGCCCATCGAAGAAGCCCCTTCCAGGAGGCCGCGGACATGAACGGCGCCCCGAAGACCCGGTCCTTGCGAACCGGATTGTCCAGCACGTGGAGGGGGCGGTCGTCCTTCGAGTACCAGGGGGATTCGAGCGTGAAGGAGACGTCGATGGCAAACCAGTCGGGATCCGGCAAAAATGCATGAACCGGTTCAAGACGAAAGTCCGAGAGGAGAGAGTATTTCCGTTCCTGATCGGCTGCCTGTTGCATGTAGTCTTGACGTGCCTTGTTTTTGCGCTTAACAGCCTCTTCCTTCTTGGAACCTTTCTTCTTTTTTTTGTCGCTTTCTTTGTGAGCTTTCTTCTCCTTTTCTTCAGCCTGCGCCCTTTCAAGCTCGGCCTTCAGAAAGGCAACTACGTATTCATCCTCTGGAGCGGAAACGAGTCCGGCCTCGTTTACCCGTTCCGGGGGGGTGTTTTTGTCCAAAAAAGCATAACGATCGAAGGTCATGCCTGTTTCTCCTCCTTCGGGAAAAACTGCTCAAGGATCGTTTCCCCGGTGAGAAATTGCCAGTCGTCCTGCCCCCAAACGTCCTCCAGACGTTCCTTCATTTCTTCGAAATCGATCACCCCGGGTTTTACGAAGCCGAAGGTCCTTGCAGGGTCCTTGAAGCTGAAAACTTTTTTGCTCACCCTCTGGGAGCCTGCGAGCCATTGGTCTCTTTCTTTGGCAGGGTTGAGCAAATCTTGTCCTTGTTTTTTAGCTTCTTGGCGCCCGAGTACTCGGTTGAAAGTGCTTTCGTCGTTGTTCTTTCGCCCAAGATATCTTTCCTTAACGCACTTAACGTACCAGAAGTGTTGCAATGAAGCCCAGGCGAACTCACCGTGATTGAGTCTCTTCCATTGTGACAGATAGGTTTCAAGGTCTTTGCGACGTATTCCAGCGAATTGTCGAGACGAAGATATTTGTGCCAGGCCAAAGTCTTGATGGTGCGGTTCTTCTGTCCGATTGTCTTCATCCGTTGGCTTGAACACCGTCTTGCCGCCGATGGCCCCATATCCGGCGATCAGGTGGAGCGTCGCGTCGAGGAGGGCCCACTCCTCAACACGGATCGGACGGAGGGGGATGAAGCGAAGGCCGAAATTCTGCTCTTTCTCAATCTGAGCCGCTTGGGTGCTGCCGTTTTCGTCCAAAACCTCGAATCGAAACTTCCGGGCCCAGCCGGTGCAGCCGAACAGCTCGCAGACGACACAATGGTTGCGGCCTTCGCATTGCTTCCGTGTCGGATCGCAGGCATTGCCCTTCAATCCACGCACCAGCACCTCGAACCACCAGCGGATGGACCCCAGCAGGCCGGTGGTGATGAGGCGGTTGGGTTCTCTATCGGCGTCGCCGGTCCACAAATCCGTCTTTGCGCTGAGCTCATAGGTCCGTTCGCCATCTTCCACCATCGTGGCGTACCTCCTTTGGCCGGAAATGTCATGTTCCCTGTACCATTATTCCCTAATTGAATTTTTATGCTCCTCTCAAACTGCTCGTGAGGGTAATTTACCATATTCTTACCCTTGAAACGACGCTGTCCTACAAAAATCATTGAATTTATAATTCAAGCATCTCCTTCAATTTTTCAATTTGCTTGTTGCATCTGACTTGGCGAGCCAGCCAGGAAATAAAAGGAGGAAACGGCAATGAAGCAGTATGTGGTGGATGCGTTTTCCGACAGGGTCTTTGGGGGCAATCCCGCTGCCGTCTGTGTCATGGATCGGTGGCTGCCGGACGGGACGATGCGGAATATCGCGGTGGAGAACAATCTTTCCGAGAGCGCGTTCGTCGTCCCGGAGTCGGGGGGGTACCATCTTCGCTGGTTCACGCCGGGCGGGGAGATCGACCTGTGCGGCCATGCGACGCTGGCCTCGGCCTTCGTCCTCATGAACTTTGTCGACAGGGGCAGAGAGAGCGTCGTCTTCGATACCCTGAGCGGAAAATTGACCGTGGAAAGACGCGGCGAGCTTTACGAGATGGACTTTCCCGCTTACGACCTGAAGCCGGTCGCCGTGACGGCCCGCATGACCGAGGCGATGGGCGCCGAGCCGAAGGAGGCCTACAGGGCCAGGGACCTGCTGTGCGTCTTCGACGACGAGGGAACGGTGAGGAACATGACCCCCGACATGGAGAGGGTCGCGGCGCTGGACGGGCTGCTCCTGCATGCGACGGCGCGGGGACGGGACACGGACTGCGTGTCCCGCAGCTTCGCCCCGAAGCTCGGGGTTTCCGAGGATCCCGTGTGCGGTTCCGGCCACTGCCACATCGTTCCGTACTGGAGCAGAATGCTTCGGAAAGAGGACATCGTGGCCTACCAGGCCTCGAAACGCGGAGGAACCCTTTACTGCCGGATGGCGGGAGACAGGGTCCGGCTGGCCGGCAAGGCGGCGCTTTTCTCCACAGGGGAGATCCGTATCGGCGAGTGACGACGCGGCTCGCCGATACGCTTTTGGCCTATCTTACCGTTTGGCTTCCCGGCCAGGGCAGGATGCGGTACCGGTCCCCCCGGATCGTCACGTCCCTGAACTGCGGTTCCGCAACGGATACGTCCCGGGAGGACAGCCCCTCCGGGGAAAAGTCGCCCTGAAAGAATCCCGCGACGTGCGGCTCTCCGGAGGCGACCTCCAGGACGAGTCCGGCCCCGGTCTGGATTATCAGGAGAGCCTCCCCGCCGTTTTCCCCTTCGGTCAGGACGTCCTCGAACACAAAGACCGCGTCGGAGCTGCGGTGCAGGGACCTCAGCACGCCGTCGTCCCCCTCCCAGAGCCGGATCAGGCGCTCGACCAGTTCCGGGGAGAGCCTGCGCCCGGCCGGGTAGACGGCGGCGTTGTGCAGGATGTCGCGCCTTTGCGATTCGGGAACCGTGCCGCTGCGCACGTCCCTCCAGTGTGCCAGGGGATCCACCCTCATGGCGGCCTCGATGCGCCGCCGGATGGCGTCCGCTCGGGGGTGCGCGGCCTCCCGCAGCCGTATCAGGGCATATTTGCCGTAGCGCCCGAGGCTGAAGCGCAGGTAGAGGTAGTCGAAGTCGGCAGGGGCGATCTGGCCGCCCAGCAGGCGGTCCACCTGGTTGTTCGCGGCCAGGCGGTAGGGGTCCAGGAGCGGGGAGTTCATCGCCACGACGAGTACGGACAGGATCAGGACCGATGCGGTGTTGATGCGCCCGATCGCGGACGGCCATTGCCGCAGCAGGACGGCGCCCGCGTAGCCAAGGCCCCAGATGCCCGTCACGACCACCAGGAATGCGGCGTGGATGCGGTCGACCGAAAGCCCGTACTGTTGAATCCTCAGTCCCAGCGAATAGAGGCAGAGCGCCGTGTAGGCGGGAAGGCAGAGCAGGGAGACCTTCGCCAGGGCCCCGACGGCCCGGTTGCTGAAGGGGGACCGGGTCCCGTCGAGCCACGCGGCGTTGGCGAGCAGGATGGTGCCCAGCTGGAGGAGCAGCATCAGAGAGCTGGCCTGGCCGGTGCTCCAGAGGGTCTTGAGCCCGGAGTAGGGCAGGCAGGCGATGAAAACGAAGGAGAGGGCCGAAAATGGGGGCAGGAGCCAGGCCAGGATGGACAGGATCCAGCGCCCCAGGGAATCGATGCCGGGGTGCTTGAGCGCCAGGGTGATGGAGAGGGCGACCGTGAGGCTCGTCAGGGGCGCCGCCACGAGCGGGTGGAACAGAATGCCCGGCACGAACGCCAGCCCGACGATGTCGAAGAGCAGGCTGGCGGTGAGGAGCAGCGCCCAGAAGACCACGGTCATGATGGCGGCCTGGAACAGCAGAAACACGTTGCGGCAGAGCTGGAAGAAGACGTCGGAGTAGGGGACGTGCCAGCTCCAGGTCGCAATGCGGCACTGGAAGAAGGGCAGAAGCAGGAAGGCGGCCATGCAGATCCTCAGCAGGTCCATGCTCTGGGAGGGCATGGAGAGGAACATGCCGTCGGGCGGATAGAGGGACCAGAGCCTGTAGGCGCAGAAGGTCGAGAGCACGAGGGTGAGCCCTCCCAAAAAGCGCTTGAGCCGCCTTCCCCAGTGCTCCTGGGCCAGCCAGAAGGCGAAGGGGAGGACGGTCAGCAGGGGCAGGGGCAGGGCCAGAAAGGGCCCGCTCCGGGTTACGGCGTACTGCCCCAACAGAAGCCCCTGCAGCAGGGCCGACAGGATCACCCAAAGGTAACGCTTGCGGTCGATTCCGTACATGGAAAGATGGAATGAATAAAAGGAACGCGGTCAGCGTGCCAGGTAGTGGTATGTGGCGCCCTGCTCGACCGGCTGCGGGGGAAGGCGCGTGGAGAGCAACGCCGACCCCTGCTCCAACGTGACGGTGTGGAGCTTCAGGGGCAGGGGAAACCGGGCGAGGTCCAGCAGGGGCTGAATCTGCGACAGCGCCTTGTTCGTGATGTATTCGGGCAGGTCCAGCTTGTTGATGCGCACCTGGGGCCCGTCCAGCCAAAGCTCCTTGTGGTTGACGATCTTCAGCTTGCTGTCGATCTCTATCAGGATGTCCAATGTGACGAACAGGACCTTGGCCAGATACGTCCCCCTGCCCTTGAGCCCGGAGGGCGTGATGGCGAGCGTGATGTTCTTCCAGTGGTCGTCCTTGCCGAAGGTCTGGGCCTCCAGGCCCTTGTTGATGTCCTCCTCGAGGATGCGGCACGCCGCATAGATCTGAAGGGCATCCCGGCACTCGACGTCCCCGGAGACCCAATTCTCCGGCGCGTTGAACTGGACGTCGTTCATGCGGAAGGTCAGCCTGTCGATGCGGACGTCCTCGATCCTGACGCCCTTCAGGTCCATGAAGAGGTCGTGGAAACGCCCCGTGGCGTCCGGCTGCCCCACGACCGAGAGCGAGAGCTCCTCCGGGGCGAAGCGGTTCACGTAATAGGCCAGGAGGCGCGAGGTGTCGTCCGTGGGCTCGATCGCTCCCCGAAACTCGAAATCGGCGGCCCAAAGGGCGGATGCGGCGAGGGGCAGGGAGAAGCCTCCCTTCGCCAGAAGCGCCAGAAACACCAACAGAAGCAGCTTGATCGTCCTCAAGATGAAAGACCCCCTAACGGATTTCCATTCCCTTATTATAGCTCAGGGCGCATCGCTCGGTGCGGAGAGGGGCGACCGCAGCCCTGTCGTCCTTTCAGCTCATCGTTTCCTCCATACTCAAGGAAAGCGGAGCGGGGAGGAAGGGGATATCGGTTCGCGAGAACCCAGCCCGAAGAGAGAAAAGGCCGGGGAGGTTTCTCCCCGGCCCGGTCTTTCGATCAAAGTTTTCAGAGAATACCCTGCCCCGTTACGCCTTGATGGGCTGAGGGCCCATCTCCGCCAGCGCCTTGTAGGCCTCGTAGCGCTCCCTGGCCTCCTTCTCCGCCTGATCGAAGAGCGCGTCGGCGAGGTCCGGGAAGCCCTGCTTCAGGGCCGCGTAGCGCACCTCGCTCAGCAGGAAGTCCCGATAGCTGGCCTTCGGCTCCTTGGAGTCGAGGATGAAGGGGTTCTTGCCCTGCTCGGCCAGCTCGGGGTTGTAGCGGTACAGGTGCCAGTACCCCGCCTCGACGGCCTTCTTGCTCTGAGCCTGGGTCTTGCCCATGCCCGCCTTGATGCCGTGGTTGATGCAGGGCGCGTAGGCGATCACCAGAGACGGACCCTTGTGGGCCTCGGCCTCGGCCAGGGCCTTGAGCAGCTGGTTCTTGTCCGCCCCCATCGCGACCTGCGCGACGTAGACGTGCCCGTAGGTCATGGCCATGCGCCCCAGGTCCTTCTTGCGCACGCGTTTGCCGCTTGCCGCGAACTTGGCGATGGCGGCCGTCGGCGTGGACTTGGAGGACTGGCCGCCCGTGTTGGAGTAGACCTCGGTGTCCATCACCAGGATGTTGACGTCCTCCCCGCTGCCCAGCACGTGGTCGAGCCCGCCGTAGCCGATGTCGTAGCCCCAGCCGTCGCCGCCGAAGATCCAGACGGACTTCTTGACCAGGTAGTCCCGGAACTGCTCGATCTGCGCGTACTCGCGGAGCACCGCCTCGTCGCCGCAGCCGCACTCGCCGCAGGAGCAGCAGAACATCTTGTCCAGCAGCTCCTCGACCCTGGCGGCCGACTCGCGGGATTTCTCGCCGTCCTCGTGGGTGTCCAGCCACTCCTGAAGCACGGCCTTGTCCTCCTGGGGGATGTCCAGCTTCAGCAGGTTCTCCATGGCCTCGACCAGATAGCCCACCATCACGTTGAGCGAGAGCTTCATCCCGAATCCGTACTCGGCGTTGTCCTCGAAGAGGGAGTTCGCCCACGCGGGGCCATGTCCCTTGGCGTTGGTCGTGTAGGGCATGCTGGGCGCCGAACCGCCCCAGATGGAGGAGCAGCCCGTGGCGTTGGCGATGATCATGCGGTCGCCGAACAGCTGGGTGATCAGCTTGGTGTAGGGCGTCTCGCCGCAGCCCGAGCAGGCGCCGCTGAACTCCAGCAGCGGGCGCTGGAACTGGCTGCCCTGAACGGTGAACTTGCTGCCCGCGTTCTCCTTGTCCTGGACGTTCTCGATGGCGAAGGTCCAGTTGTCGATCTCGCCGTCCTGAGTGGCGATGGGCTTCATCTCCAGGGCGCTGGCGGGGCAGATGTCCGCGCAGTTGCCGCAGCCCATGCAGTCCAGCGGATCGACCTGCATCTTGTACTTGTAGCCGGCGTCCTTGAGGGCCTTACCCTTGCAGTCGACGGCGCCGAACCCCTCGGGGGCCGCGGCCTGCTCGTCCGCGTCCAGCAGGAAGGGGCGGATCGAGGCGTGCGGGCACACCATGGCGCACTGGTTGCACTGGATGCACTTTTCGCTCTTCCACTCGGGCACGTTCACGGCGACGCCGCGCTTCTCGAAGGCTGCGGTCCCGGACGGGAAGCTGCCGTCCTCGCGGCCGACGAAGGCGCTCACGGGCAGGCTGTCGCCCTCCTGCGCGTTGATCGTGGCGCACTGCTCCGACGCGAACTCCGGGACCTCCGAGGGCATCCCACGCTTCTCCACCGTCTTGTCCGGGGCCTCGAGCCAGGACGCCGGGATCTTGATCTCGATGATGTTGTCCAGCCCGGTGTCGACCGCGGCGTGGTTCATCTTCACGACGTTCTCGCCCTTCTTGCCGTAGGACTTCTCGATGGCGTCCTTCATGTACTTCACGGCGTCCTCGATCGGGATGACGTTCGCCAGCTTGAAGAACGCGGACTGCATGATCGTGTTGGTGCGGTTGCCCAGCCCCAGCTTCTCCGCCTCGTCCACGGCGTTGATGACGTAGAACTTCGCCTCCTTCCCGGCGAGCTGGCGCTTGAGCTTGGCGGGAAGGTGCTCCTCGAGCTGCTCGAGCGTCGTCCACTGCGTGTTGAGCAGGAACGTCCCGCCCTTCTTGAGCCCGGCCGCGACATGGTACTGGTGCACGTACTCCTGTTTGTGGCAGGCGATGAAGTTGGCCGAGTCGATGAGATAGGTGGACTTGATCGGGGACTTGCCGAAGCGCAGGTGCGACACCGTGATGCCGCCGGACTTCTTGGAGTCGTAGGCAAAGTAGCCCTGGGCGTAGAGATCCGTGTGGTCGCCGATGATCTTGATGGAGTTCTTGTTGGCCCCGACGGTGCCGTCGGAGCCCAGCCCCCAGAACTTGCAGCAGACCGTTCCCTCGGCCGCGGCCTCGACGTCCTCCAGAACGGGCAGGGAGCTGTCGCTGACGTCGTCGACGATGCCGATGGTGAAGCGGTTGCGGGGCTCGTAGAGCTTCAGGTTGTCGAAGACGGTCTTGATGTGGGTGGGCGTCGTGTCCTTGGAGCCCAGGCCGTAGCGGCCGCCGACGATCCGGGGCGCGGAGCCGCCCTTGTCGAAGAACAGGGTGCGGACGTCCTCATAGAGGGGCTCGCCCAGGGAGCCGGGCTCCTTGCAGCGGTCCAGAACCGCGATGGCCTCGACGGTGGAGGGCAGCACGCGGAAGAAGTATTTCGGGGAGAAGGGACGGTACAGGTGCACCTCGACCACCCCGACCTTTTTGCCCCGTGCGTTCAGGTAGTCGACGGTCTCCTCGATGGCCTGGCAGACGGATCCCATCGCGACGATGACGTGCTTCGCGTCCGGCGCGCCGTAGTACGTGAAGGGGTGATAGCTGCGCCCCGTGAGCTTCTTGATCTCCTGCATGTAGCCCTCGACGACGTCGGGGATGTCCTCGTAGAAGGGCTGCGCGGCCTCCTTGGCCTGGAAGAAGATGTCCGGGTTCTGCGCCGTCCCCTTCTGGAAGGGGTTCTCGGGCCTCATGGCCCGCGAGCGGAACATGTCGATGGCGTCGTAGTCCACCAGCCCGGCGAGATCGTCGTAGTCGAGCGCGTCGATCTTCTGGATCTCGTGGGAGGTGCGGAAGCCGTCGAAGAAGTGCAGGAAGGGAACGCTCGTCCTGAGGGTCGAGAGGTGCGCGACGGCGGCCAGGTCCATGGTCTCCTGGACGCTCCCGGCGGCGAGCATCGCAAACCCCGTCATGCGCGCGGACATGACGTCGCTGTGGTCGCCGAAGATGGAGAGGGCGTGCCCCGCGATGGCCCGGGCCGAGACGTGGAAGACGCACGGCATCAGCTCTCCCGCGATCTTGAACATGTTGGGTATCATCAGCAGCAGCCCCTGGGACGCCGTGAACGTGGTGGCCAGCGCTCCCGCCGACAGGGCCCCGTGCACGGCGCCCGCGGCGCCCCCCTCGGACTGGAGCTCCGTGACCTTGACGGTCTGCCCGAAGATGTTTTTGCGCCCGTGAGCCGCCCACTCGTCGATCAGCTCGGGCATGGTCGACGACGGCGTGATGGGATAGATCGCCGCGACCTCGGAGAACGCGTAGGCGACGTGCGCCGCCGCCGCGTTTCCGTCCATAGTTTTCCAGTGCCTCTTTGCCATTTCTGAAACCCCTCCTCGAATACTTGCCCCGGGCGTCCCGGACCGTCCGGAAACCTCCCGGAAAAGAACCCCCAACCCAACCAAAAACACGAAGAACACAAAACCTCCAAACGCAAAAAGCACAAAAAGTTTTCACAGAGATCCTCTGCGAAAACGCCGATTCCGCGTTCGGTTTTTCATCGACATTCATTTTACTACAAGCCCGCTTCCTTTATATAAAAAGGCGCGTTCGAACTTTGCCGAAAATGCCTATATTGTTCGCGTCCGGCCGAAGAAGATTACGATTGCGCTATTACGACGGTATAATAGCGGGGCGCTCCGCGCGAGGGGGCGGGGCGCTTGTTTTTGTCGTTGGGTTTGTTCCGTAACTCGGAAAGAAAGGGGTTTTGTCCATGTCGATACGGAAGAAAGGTCTTTTGAGGATTGTCGTCTGCCTCATCGCCGCCGTCCTGCTCCTTGCGGGGAACTCGGACGCTGCGACGTTCACGGTGACGACGAACGCGGACAGCGGGCCGGGCTCGCTGCGGCAGGCCGTCCTGGATGCGAACGCGACCGTCGATCTCGACGAAATTCAGGTCGACGCCGGGGTTGGGGTCATCACGCTCGCCTCGGAGGTGAACATCTCCTCCCCGCTCATGATAAGAGGCGGCGGCGCGACCGTGAAGGGGAACTCGACGCGCCTTTTCAGCGTCACGGGGGGGACGGTGGGGTTCGACCGAATCACCTTCACGGGCGGCAAGTCCTTCTCCGGAAACGGCGGAGCGGTGAATATCGAGGGGGACGCGAAGGCGGACTTCGCGAACTGCACGTTCTTCAACAACGATGCGGGCAGCCGCGGCGGCGCTGTGTGCGTGGCCGGGACCAGGCTTGACTCGACGACGTTCCTGAACTGCACGATCGCGGGCAACAGCGCCGAGCGAGGCGGGGGCGTCGCCGTTCTCCTTGGCGCCGTCAGTTTCGCGGGGTCCATCGTCACCGGCAACGCGGAGCGAGGCGGGCTGGCGCAGGGCGCCGACGTCTATGCGGACTCCGGCGGAAGCGTCTTCAACAGCGGGCGCTACAACGTGATCGGACAGACGAACGCGCCGGCCTCCTTCGGCTCGGCCCAGGGCAACCACACCTCCGTCAGCTCGGCGGACGTGTTTTTCACCATCCCTCTGGCCCTCGTGTCCATGGATGGAGCGCGGGTGCTCAAGCTCTCCAGCCTGTCCGGAAACGTCGCGCGCGATCTGATCCCGGAGGGCTCCGCGGGCTTCCCCGACGTGGACGAGCGCGGGGCCAAGCGTCCCCAGCTCCTGGGGCTGGACGCGGGCGCGTTCGAGCTGAGCCCCATCCCCATAGCGAGCGTCGACCTCAAGGGGAGCCCCTACATCCAGCTGGGCACGACGGCGCCGTATACGGTCGGGGTCCATCCGGCCGACGCCACCCGGAATATCCGAGCCTACAAGGACGGGATCGAGTGGTCCGTCAGCGATGCAGGGGTCATCTCGGTTGACGCCTCCGGCGTCGTCTCGGCCCTGAGGACGGGCGACGCCATCCTCTACGCCAGGGCGCACGGCTGGGACGCCGCGGGCAACACGACCGTGTCCTCCACGGTCTCGCTCAAGATTCGCGTGGGCACCACGCCGCTTCCCGTCCCTGAGGTCACCGTCAAGGCCCTGAGCGGCGTCACCATGAAGACCAACACCACCCGGACGGTCAAGCCGGAAGTCGTCGTCAGCCTGGCGGGCGTCCCGGCGGAGATGGACTACAGGCTCACGGTCTCCTCCTCGAATCCCGGCGTCGCCTCCGCGGACGTGGCGGCTGACGGCAAATCGATTCTGATGGCGGCGAGGGCCTTGGGGACGAGCGAGATTACGGTGACCGCCTCGTCCAGGAACAGCGCGGGAACGGGCACCAGCGCCCCGGTGACCTTCACCCTCACGGTCTCGGACAAGAAGGGCTCCGGCAAGAAGGGCGGCGGCGGCTGCGACGCGGGATTCGGCGGATTGGCGCTGGCTCTTGCAGCCCTCTTCCTTGTGAGGAGAAAGGTATAGCCCTCTGATAAAAGCAGCTAGTCCCTTCAGGGGCGACGCGGGTGTCGGCGGATTGGCGCTGGCTCTTGCAGCCCTCTTCCTTTTGAGGAGAAAGGCGTAGTTCCCGAGCAGAGGCAGCTGGTCCGTTAAGCAGGCGACCGCCTTCCGCGAGGCGCTAGCCTCGCGGGGCGTGTCG